>Ga0172366_10000139_pt1 | contig 43465 bp, 40 predicted proteins | sample LakKivSesite69cm_FD_114533 | JGI IMG/M metagenome (GOLD analysis project Ga0172366, IMG submission 114533) | Sediment microbial communities from Lake Kivu, Rwanda - Sediment site 69cm | ecosystem: Environmental > Aquatic > Freshwater > Lake > Sediment | place: Rwanda: Western Province, Lake...
GCATGCGCTGGTGGAGGACCTCGGCACGCTCCCCCTCCCCGCCTGGCACCTGGCCCCGCCCGCCCTCTACAGGGGGCTCCCGAATGGAGTAGTCCTGCGCAGGCACCCCTTCGCCCCGGTCCTCACGACCAGGGGCTGTCCAAGGAGATGCACGTTCTGTGCAGGCTTCCGTGTCACCGGCCGGAAGGTGAGGCACCGGCCGCTGGCCATGGTCTGGGAGGAGATCGAGCTCCTCGTCCGCTCGTATGGGGTGAGGGAGATCCACATCGAGGACGACAACTTCACCCACGACCGGGACTATGCGGCCGCCTTCTGCCGGGAAGCTCTTGAGCGAAGGCTCCCGGTCCTCTACTCGACTCCCAACGGGGTCAGACTCGACACGCTCGACGACGAGCTGGCGGGGCTCATGAAGAAGGCCGGCTGGTACGTTGTGCATTGCGGCATCGAATCCGGCTCGGACAGGATCCTCGGGATGACGAGGAAGGGCACGACGACGGCACTCGTCAGGGAGAAGATCGCATTGCTCAGGAGGCACGGACTGAGGGTGGCCGGCTACTTCATCCTGGGCCTGCCGGGCGAGACCGAGGAGGACATCTCCAGGACCATGGAGTTCGCGAGGGATTCGGGGCTGGACTGGGCGCAGTTCGCCGCCTTCCTCCCCATCCCCGGCTCCGAGGCGGGGGAGGCCTGGCTGGCGGCGCATCCGGGTGAGGTGGACGGCTGGAGGCTCTTCCACAACACCGACTGCCCGGCTCCACCCGAAGGCATCTCCCGCGCCAGGATGAAGCAGCTCCAGAGGAAGGCCTTCCTCCGCTTCTACATGAGGCCCGGCCCGGCCCTCCGGAGCCTCGGGCTCCTGAGGCATCCCGGCGCGACGGGACGCCTCTTCTCGAGGGCCTCGGCCTATCTCTGGGGAGGAAGGAGGGCCGCGGCGCCTTGATCGGGGGACTCTCGATAACTCTGGTGATTCCTGCGCACAACGAGGAGCAGGGGCTGCCGCGGGTCCTGGGATCGGTGCCCGGCGGAGTGGACGAGGTCATAGTCGTCGACAACGATTCGAGCGACCGGACCGCGGAAGTGGCCCGCTCCTTCGGCGCGAGGGTCGTCTCGGAGCCGAGGCGGGGCTACGGCAGCGCCTACATGGCCGGGCTCGCCGCGGCCACGACGGATCTGATAGCCACCGCTGACGCCGACGGGACCTATCCGGTCGAGAGGATCCCCGGGCTGGTCGGCGTGCTCGTCTCGGACGCGCTCGACTTCGTCTCCGCACGAAGGGTCCCGGACGACCACGCCGGGAACTTCGACAACATCCTGCGATTCTCGGGGAACGCCGTGCTGACCGCCTGCACGATGGCCCTCTTCCTCAGGAGGATCCGGGACAGCCAGTCCGGCATGTGGGTCTTCCGGAGGGCCATCCTGCCGCGCCTGAGGCTCACGAGCCTGGGCATGCCCTTCTCGGAGGAGCTCAAGATAGAGGTCTGGCGGAGGAAGGACGTCAGGTGCATGGAGGTCCCCGTCCCGTTCAGCTACTCGAGCCGCGTGGGAGCCCCGAAGCTGAGGCTTTGGCGGGACGGCTTCAGGAACCTGGTCTTCCTCTTCGCCAAGAGGCTGGGGATTTCGATGACAGGCGCATAGACGCAGGACATGGATAGGCTGGAGGCTGGAGACTGGAGCCGCTGCAGAGGAAACGCAGCCTGTCGCCTCCTGTCCGGGGCTTCAGACCTACCCTACAGCCTTAAGCCTACAGCCTTCAGCCTGCCTCCGTCTTCGCCCGGAATGCAAGGGCCCGCGGTCTCCCGCGGGCCCTTCCTCACTCCAGCCCGTGAAGGCTAGGGCAGCACCACGACCCTGCGGATGGCTCCGAAACCATTCCCCTGCAGGCTGATGACATAGTCTCCCGCGGGCAGCCCCGTGACCGAGGTCTGCCTCGTGCCGGCGTCATACCAGCCGGAGGCGAGCTCGCGGACCACGCGCCCGCTCACGTCGTAGACGGACAGCTGGGCGTTGCCGGGCTGATCCATCATCCACTGAACGGTGAAGTCCCCGAAGCTCGGGTTCGGAGTGAGGAGCGCCAGTACGCTTCCTGCTCCGCCCTCGTCGCCCGGGATGCCGTACCAGGTGCTCCAGAGGACGGTCACGTCCTTGAGAGACGGAGTGGAGTACGGATGCGTGGTCGTGAGCGTCACGAGGTACTGGAAGAACCTGCAGCCGTCCTGGAGCACGCCGATCAGGCTGCTGGGAGTGCTCGTCAGGTCGGCAGACCACGGACCCATGTCGGACGAGCTGTTCGAGGCCCTGACATTGAAGACGATCTGCGTATAGGTCGGCTGGTCGAGGCTCCAGGCCAGGAACTGCCAGTAGACGTTGCCGCCGCCCAGGTCGAGGATGGAGGACTGCAGGACGCCCGGGCTCGAGAACCCCGCCACTCTCCACCACGCTATCTGGTCCGCGTTCGTCCCGGCCGAGACGATGTCCTTCACGCCGTCGAGATCCATGTCGGCCGTGGCCACCGAGCTGGCGCCGCTGAAGTTGCCGTCGACCGTCGTCTTGGTCCAGCCGTGCCCGGTGCCGTCGTTCTTGTACCAGACGATGTCGTTCGCCGTGGAGCCGCACGCGACGATGTCGATCTTGCCGTCGTTGTCCATGTCCTCGGTGCAGACGGACTGGGCGCCGCCGAGGTTCGTGTCGGCGTTCGTGCGCAGCCATGAGCCCATCGTGTCGCTGTAGTCGTACACCGCGACGTCCGAGGCCGACCAGCATGCCACCACGATCTCCTGTGCCGGGTCGCTGTCGAGGTTGGCGAGCGCCACGTCGAGCGGCACGCCGACCGCGGAAGCCACAGTCTCCTTGATCCAGCTGCCGGTGAACTGGAGGTCGTTGCGGTACAGGATGAGCTTGTCCTGCGTGTAGGACCCGGCAACCACATCGATGTCGCCGTCGTTGTCGACGTCGGCGGTGTTGACGCAGTAGGCGCCGGTCAGCGCGCCGTCGATGTAGTTCTTCTGCCAGGGGAGGCCCTGGGCCAGACGGTTCCGCCACCAGACGACATCGCCCGTGGCGTTGGAGACTCCGACAATGTCGAAGTCGCCGTCACCGTCGAAGTCGGCCGAGCGGATCTCCCTGGCGTCGAAGTCGCTCTCCAGGACATGGGGCAGCCAGGAGCCAGCGCCGCGGTTCTCGTAGTAGATGATCTGGTTCGTGCCGCTCGCGGCCACCATTATGTCCCGGTCGCCGTCGAGATCGTAGTCGGCCGTGGTGACGAAGAGCGGGGCGGAGGCGGGCCCGACCAGATGCTGGGTCCAGCCCTGGCCGCCGCCGAGGTTCTCCCACCAGTACACGCTGTTGACGAAGCGGCCGATGCCGACCACATCCTGGTCGCCGTCACCGTCGAAGTCACACGGCACCGCGCATGAGGCTCCGTCCACGCCGTTGGCCACCACGTTGATCCCGGTGTTGATTATCAGCTTCAGCTGGCCGGGGGTGGTGTCCCAGTCGAGGTTGGAAGCTACGTCGAACCTGTCGTTCCACGCGCTGACGGGACCTGGTATCCCGGGCCCGCCCTGCCAGTCGGTCTGAGTCGCCGCATCAGCCCACACGGCCGGGGCGACCGCCGCCATGAACGCTGCCAGACAAATGAGCTTCATATCTTCATCCCCGATCTTGATTGGCTATTTCGCTTCAAGTATATGAAGAAACAGGAGAGTCAACGCAATTCCCGCCCCCTTGACAAATGCCTGCCGGCCGCTCCGCCCCCGTGCGCGTACCTGTCCCTCTCGCTGAACACGCACCCGCAGTAGGGCTGCCGGTACAGCCCGGCGCTCCTGGATCTGCTTATGGACTCATGATATCTGCTTCTCAAGTCGTAATATACGAATTCAACGGAGTGCTCCCCGGCCGCCTTCTCCCCGGCCTTCCTGAGGAGGTCCGCATCCTGGTACGGGCTCAGCATCAGGGTCGTCGAGAAGTGGGTGAAGCCCATTTCAGAAGCCTTCTTCGCCGTCGCCCCCAGCCTCTGGTCGTAGCAGGAGAGACATCTCGGGGAGGACGCCAGGAGCCCGGACAGGTTGTCCTCCAGCGGATAGTCCTCTGCGAAGACAACCTCGATGCCCGCCGCCGGGGCGTAGTCCCTGAGCGTCGACAGCCTCCTCTCCCATTCCCTCCACGGATGGATGTTCGGATTGTAGAAGTAGCCCGTCAGGCCCCAGCCCTCGCTCTCCAGGCTGGGCTGGACCACGGTGAGGCAAGGCGCACAGCAGATGTGCAGGAAGATCCTGTCACTCATCGGCCTGATCCTCCACGAACAGGTCGGGGCGGGTGGTCGCGGGCAGTCCGAGGTGCCTGCATGCAAACGGCGTGGCACATCTGCCCCTGCTCGTCCTGTTCAGGAACCCGGCTGCCAGCAGGAAAGGCTCGACCATGTCGATCAGGGTGTCCTGCTCCTCGTGCAGGGTCGCCGCCAGTGCCGAGACGCCCACAGGGCCTCCGGAGTACTGCTGGATGATCACCCTCAGGTACTCCCGGTCCAGCGCATCGAGCCCGGCCTCGTCGACCCCGTGCAGGTCCATCGCCTCCACTGCCGTGTCCTCGTCCACTTCGGGCTTCCCCGAGACCTGCGCGAAGTCGCGGACCCTCTTCAGGAGCCTGTTGGCTATCCTCGGCGTGCCGCGGGAACGCATTGCGATCGTCTCTGCCGCCTCGCCCGACAGGGGGATTCCCAGCAGACCGGCGGAGCGGCGTACGATGGTCGAGAGGTCCCCGGCAGTGTAGAAGCCCAGATGGAGGGACAGGCCGAACCTGTCCCTGAGCGGGCCGGTGAGCAGGCCCGCCCTCGTCGTCGCCCCCACCACGGTGAACCTGGCGAGAGACAGCCTGACGGTCCTGGCGTGCGGGCCGGGGTCGAGCACGAAGTCGATGGCGAAGTCCTCCATCGCTGGATAGAGGTACTCCTCCACCACGCTCGGGAGGCGGTGGATCTCGTCGATGAAGAGGATGTCACCCTTCTTCAGGTTCGTCAGGATGCCCACGAGGTCCGCTGCCCGCGCCAGGGCCGGGCCGGAACTCGTCACTATGGTGGCCTCCATCTCGGCCGCGATCACGTGGGCCAGCGTGGTCTTCCCCAGACCGGGAGGACCGTGGAAGAGGACATGCTCCAGGGGTTCGCCCCGGCCGCGGGCGGCCCTGATGGCTATGGAGAGGTTCTCCACCACCCTCTTCTGACCGATGTACTCGGGGAGCGACCTGGGCCTGAGAGTGCTGAGTACGGACTCCTCGCCGTTCTGGGCCTCCGAGGCCAGGAGTGCCTGCCTGCTCATCCCTCGCTCCTGATGCGCATCGCCTCTCGGACTATCTCCCCGGCCGCGGCGGGCTCTCCGAGGGCGGCCATGGCCTTCTTCACCAGCTCGTCGGCCTCCGGCATGCCCAGGCCCAGCCTGAGCAGCACATCACGGGCGGCGGACCCGGCAGGCTCCGTCTCGGATGAGCCGGCCGCTGACGGGAAGCGCTTCGACAGCCTCTCCTGCAGGGAGGCGAGGATCTGCCTGGCCTTGGCCCTGCCTATGCCGGGGAGGGTCGTCAGGAACCTCTCGTCTCCCGTTGCGATTGCCGCCGCGATCTCTTCCGCCGGTCTGGCCAGGGCTCTGACGGCGGCCCGGGCGCCGATGCCGGAGACCGAGAGGAACTCGTCGAACAGCTCCTTTTCCAGCTCCGAGCCGAACGCCACTGCCACCGGGACCATCCTGTTACCCTCCATCTGCAGCTGGACATGGACCGGCAGGGACACCCGCCTTCCTACGGCGAGAGAGCCCAGCAGGCTCCGGGAGGCATGGAGGAACACGGTCACGGATCCCAGGCCGAGCAGGAAGCCGGACTCGGCCAGGCCCTTCACATCGCCCTCCATGCGCTCGATCATCCCGGCCACCCGCAGCTGTGGACGGCCGCCAGGGCGACTGCCAGGGCATCGCCAAGGTCGGCCGGTCCGGGCAGCTCCTCGAGGTCGAGCAGGTGCTTCACCATTCCGGCGACCTGCTCCTTCGAGGCCCTGCCGTTCCCGGTCACCAGCTTCTTTATCACGGATGCAGGAATGGAGAGGACCTTCACGCTCCTCCTCGCCGCCTCGTAGCAGTACACGCCGCGGGCATGGGCCATGGCTATGGCGGCGGCCGGATGGGCATAGTGCGAGAAGACCTCCTCGAGGCCCATCACTGACGGCGAGAATGTGTCCAGGACGGAAGCGAGACCCTCGCCCAGCTCCGCGAGCCTTCTAGGCAGAGGATCGGAAGCCTTCGACCGGATCGTCCCCGCCTCCAGCAGCCTGGCGCATCCCCTGTCGATGCAGAGCACTCCGTAGCCGGTGATGTTGAGGCCCGGGTCTATGCCGAGGCAGGTTCCGGATTCCGTTTCCCCCGCCCCTACTCCGGCATCTCTAGGTTCGTGTGGACGCCCTGGACGTCGTCGTGCTCCTCGAGCATCTCGAGAAGCCGCACGGCCTGCTCGGCCTCCTTCTCGGAAGGCACCACGGTGGTCTCGGCCACCTTCGCGAGCTCGGCGCCGTCCACTTCTATGCCGGCGCCCTCCAGAGCCTCCCTGACCTTGTAGAGCATGGAGGGGGCGGTCGTGGCGACTATGGTGTCACCCGCGGTCTGCACGTCTTCCAGGCCGGCGTCGAGGCCGGCCTCCAGGACCTGATCCTCCGTGAACTTCGACCCGTTGACCAGGATCTGGCCGCGGCTGTTGAACAGGTAGGCCACGCTGTTCTTGGCTCCGAGCCTACCGCCGCCCCTCGTCAGGATGTGGCGCACTTCGGCCGCCGTCCGGTTCCTGTTGTCGGTCAGGATGTCTATCAGGATGGCAACTCCCCCGGGGCCGTAGGCCTCGTACTGCATCTCCTCGAAGACGATCCCCTCTATCTCGCCAGTGCCCCTCTTGATCGCCTTCTCTATGTTGTCGTACGGCATGTTGTTGGATTTCGCCGCATCGACGGCAGCGCGCAGCCTCGCATTGGTCTCCGAGTCGCCGCCGCCCTCGCGGGCAGCAGCAGTTATCTCCTTGACCAGCTTGCTGAAGAGCTGCCCCCGAGCGGCGTCCGCCTTGCCCTTCTTGTGCTTTATCGTGCTCCACTTGTTGTGTCCCGACATCTCAGCCTCCCTGAAGACCTGACCGACGAAAGAAACAACGACGCACGGCCGCATGCGCGGCCTGTCCGGAATCCTCAGTTTCGCCCCGCGCGATCGGCGATGGCGCGGGCATCTGCCATCTCTGTATATGGCAAAACGAGGCTCGTTCCGGCAACGGAGAAGCCGGCCTCAGAGGCGATGAACGGAATGGCGGCGACCCTTGAATAAAGCGGCGACACGCTGATGGATGCGAATGCGAGGTTCCCGGGTCCGTCCACCTGGGAGGCGAGCACCACTCCGGGTGCGACTCTCAGGGCGTCTTCGAGGTCTATACATCCACCCTCGAGCACCGCCGGGCAGTCCTGGGTCCACGAGAAGGCCACGCTCAGCCCCGTGACGCGCCTTGCCAGCGAAAGGGCCCGGTCGACGCCGAAGGCCGGGATGAGGAGCGAGTGCCTCGACCTGGAGGGCTCCCCCTCCCTCAGACCGGGCAGGAGAGGATCGAATTCCCTCGGTCCCTGAAGGTGGGTCGAGGACTCGGGGGACCTGTAGATGCACCGCAAGATCTCGACTTCCGCGTCCACGAGCCAGAACGGGAGATGGACCGTCCCGGCGCGAGGGGGTGCGGAGGCCGTCTCCAGGGCCACCGGCCTGAGGCCCTCCGAACCGAGCTGCCATACCGTCGAGCACCTGGGGCAGAGATACAGGACGTCGTCGGGAAGGCCGGAGAGCCCCCTGCCGCAGTTGGCGCAGCGGAGGAGGATCAGCCCGTCAGATGACATGATCGCTCCCCTTCCTCTCGATGCCGTCCAGGACCTCGAGGAGCTTGACGGTTGCCGTGGCGGACACGGCCACGATGGCCAGCATGGCGAGCGGACAATGTGCCTGGAGCCCCCGGGAGGAACCCGACAGGAAGGTCAGCCAGTGGACTAGGAAAGGGGCGAAGCCGGCCCAGAGGAAGCCCAGGGCCGCCGCGATCACATGCCTGTCCCGTCCCCTGCCCGGGAACCTGCCGCTGAGGATCGACCCCGTCCGCCCGTCCACCACGGCCTTGAACAGCCTGTTGTCCGACTCGAACGCTATCACCCACAGCGGATAGTGCACGAGCGAAGCCCTCCGTCCGACGGTCACGGTGGAGGACCACTTCTGCTCCAGGTCTCTCGAAGCACCCTCGGCGAGGCGGTCGAAAACGCTTTCCGCCTGCGCCAGGGCACCGCTGAGGGGCACCGACGGATCCACCAGGATCCCCTCGCCGAGGTTCTCCAGGTCGAGAACCTCCACTCCCTCGGGGAGCCCGTTGCGCTGGATCTCCATGCCGGTGACGGCCAGCTGGGTCCTGTCCGACAGCGAGGGGATCCCCAGCGCCTCAAGGTCGGCCCCGCTGATGTTGACCCCGGCGAGGAAGTGGACCTCCTTCTTCGCGGCGCGCCAGCCCGAACGCGTCCTGACCGTCCGGGTCTGGTTCATCACGCTCCAGGTTTCCTGCGACTCCCCGGTCGTGGCGACGGGCACCTCCTCGTCCTTCCAGAGCGGCATGACGCCGAGCGCGAATCCGCTTACCTGCGCCGAGACATGCCAGAACGGGACGAAGTACAGGGCAGGCTTGTGGACACGCGCCGAGGAAGCCGCCCCCGCCTTCGTATCTCTGCTCTGGAGGACGTGCCTGACCGCTCTCAGCGCCTCCGTGCCGTCGATCCTGGAAGGCAGGACGAGGCGCCCGATGCCGTCGCGGATCCGGACGGAGCTTCCGCAGCTCTCGCAGGTCCCGGCGATGTCGCCATCCCTGAGCTGCAGAGGGCTGCCGCAGGAAGGGCAGGTGAGCGCCCGGGCAAGGATCGTCAACGGAGGATCCGGTAGGCGGCGGCCGCCGAGCCGAGGAGCGCCGCGGGGAAGGACAGCGCAAGCGCATCCGAGGAACGGGCGCCGGCGAGACTCGCCGTCGTGTAGACGATCGCGGACAGGACTGCCCCGCAGGCGAAGGAGATCAGGAAGGACCTGGATGGAAGCTTGTCGGAGGCCCCGGCGTCTGCCTGGCCCGTCCCCGGTCTGAGGCCCGAGACCGCATCGACGAGCACTATCCTCTCGTGGGAGGGATCAGTGCTCCTCACTTCGTGGAAGGGGTGGAAGACGATCCTGCGGCCTTCCGGCGGCCCGGCCATGGGAATCAGATCGTCGGGATCGACGGCATCTGCAGAGAAGACCGTCGTGGCGCCGGCCGGAGGGACATAGCCGGCCAGGTCCGGGGAGGGGGTATTGAAGAACGGTTCGAGCCTCCCCGAGGCGTCGCAGTAGGGGTAGTAGCGGAGGCGGATGCCCAGGTCCGCCCCGGAGGGGAAGAGCCTGCGCGTCTGGTCCGGGGTCCTCGCAGGAAGGACCAGAAGAACGTCGTCGCCCGGGCTCCTGAGCAGGTTCCTGGCCCCGCAGCTGGGGCATCTGAGGTAGAACTCCCTCTCGAGGACCGCGAGCGAAGCTCCGCACTGACTGCATCTTACCCGCACGCAGGAGGCCTTTCGCAGGTGAGCTTCCCGAAGAATCCCTCCAATCTGTTTATCATAGCACCTATCCCGAAGAGGAGGCGCACCCTCTCTGCGGCCGCCCGCCCCATGCGCTCGCGCAGCGCCCCGTCAGCCAGGAGGGTCTCCAGCCCTGCCGCGAGGGCCTGCGAGTCGTCCAGCGGGAAAATGAGGCCGGCCGAGCCGTCCGTTCCGACCACCTCCGGCAGACTGCTCGCATCCGACGCGACCACGGGCACTCCGCACGACATCGCCTCGGCCGCGGCATATCCGAAGCCTTCGTTCTCCGAAGGCATCGCAAGGACATCCAGTGAGTTGTAGCATCCCAGCACGTCGTCGAGCGGCCCTGCGTACCTGACCATCGAGTCGACGCGGAGCGACCGGGCGGCCGACTCCAGGTTCTGGAGGTGCGAGGGCTTCGGCGATGGCCCCGCGACGAGGATCCTCAGGGCGGGGAAGCGGGGGGCGAGGATGGCCGCCGCCTCGAGCAGTCTGACATGACGCTTGCGAGGCAGCAGGGAACCGACGATCCCCACGACCAGGTCCCCCTCCGAGAATCCCATGGCCGACCTGAACGAGGCCCGCAGGCCCTCGTCCCTCACGAACCGCCCGGTATCGATCCCGTTGTAGATCCTCACGACCCTGTCCGGGGAGAGCCACCTGTTCCGGGCGAGCACGCTCCTGCGGGTCGAGTCGCTGTTGACGATGACGCTGTCCACCAGGTACCTGTAGGTGAGCCTGTAGCGCAGGCTGTTCTTGAATCCGTAGTCGCTCCCGCGGCGCCTCACGAACGGTATCCTCCCCGCCATCCTGGCTGCAACCCCGAGTGAGCGGACCTCCCTGTCGAGGTTGCAGCAGACGACCTGGGTCCCGTGCTTCCTGAAGAGGCTCACCGAGGAGGCGACGGCCACCGGGTTGAGATCACCCCGGATCCGCATCGGCACGACCTCGAGCCCGGCCGCCCGCCCACGCCGCTCGAGCTGACCCCCTCTCTGGCAGATCAGCAGGACCTCGTGGCCCCTGGATGCCAGGCCGGATGCCGCGGTGAGGCTCCAGTTCTCGCCGCCCCCCCATGTCCTCATCGAGTTGCTGATAGCTATCCTCAGTTGGCGGCGCCCCCGTCTCCCGGCTGCCGGGCCGCGCGAAGCGCCTCGCCGAGCACACGGGTGCCCTCGGCCGCATCGCGCCCGTAGAGGACCCCCATCTCGCGCGCCATGTCCTCCGAGACCACGGCGCCGCCTATGATCACGAGGGGGGGGTGCGCGACGCCGGATCTCACCCTGGCAACTGTCGCCCTGACGGCGGCCAGGCTTGGAGTGAGGAGGGCGCTGAGCCCGAGTGCGTCAGGGCGGGAGGCCTCCACGGCTTCGACGATCCTGGAGGGCGACACGTCCCTCCCGAGATCGGTCACGCTCCAGCCGTTGCCCGCCAGAACGGCCGCCACGATGTTCTTCCCGATGTCGTGGACATCGCCCTCGACCGTTGCCAGGACGATGCTGGCCGTCGGGACCACCTGCGAGGACTCCCTGACCGCGTCGAACGCCGCCCTCACCGCCTCGGCGCCCGCGATGAGCTGGGGAAGGAAGATCCTCCCCTCCTCGTACGCCAGGCCGAGGTCCGCGGCTGCCGGCAGGAGGTGGCTCTCCACCAGCTCCATCGGTGCCGTGGACTTCAGCAGCTCGAGCGCCGCCTCGCGGGCCTCCGCGGGACTTCCCCCGAGTATCGAAGCGGCCAGCCCGGATGGAGCCGGGCTCGCGGCTCCCCTCCCGGCGTGGTCCGCATCGGGGGAGGCCCTGGAGATGAAGGCCGCCACGGCTCCCCGCCCCGCGCGCAGCATGTCGGAGGCAAGCGCCTGATCCATCAGCTCCCCGTCGAGAGGGTCGAGGATGGCGGCGGAGAGGCCTGCATGCATGGCCTGGGCCAGGAACGCCCTGTTCACTGACTTCCTGGCAGGCAGGCCGAAGGAGGCATTGCTGAGACCGATCATGGTGGGGAGGGCATAGCTCGAGGATACCTCGCGGATGACCTCGAGGGTGGCCGCTGCTGCGCCGGGGCAGGCCGACTCGGCGAGGACGACGGGATCGACGATGATGTCGCAGGATCCGAGCCCGTGACGATGGGCGTTCTCCAGTATGGAGTCGAGGACCCTCAGGCGGCCGGAGACCGTGCCGGGGACTCCGGTCGAGTCCATCAGCAGGGCGACGATGGCGGCTCCGTGGCGGCGGGCCAGCTCGAGGCCGTCCTCCATCCTCCCTGGGACCAGTGGCAGCGAGTTCAGCACTGCCCTGCCGGGATACTCGAGAAGTGCCGCCTCCATGACTTCGGGGTCCATCGAGTCGATGAACAGCGGCACGGGGAGGAGATTGTCCAGTGCCCGGACCGCCGAGGCGATGAACGGAAGCTCGACTGAACGGTCGCCCGTGGAAACGTTGAGGTCCAGTGCCGCCGCTCCGGCCTCCACCTGGGCCGAGGCTGACTGCTTGAGCACGGAGAGCCGGCCCTCCGCTATCGCCCTCGCCAGCTTCGGCCTTCCCGTCGGATTCAGTCTCTCCCCCACCGGGACGAACGGCAGGCCTGCCCCGAGCCGGAGCACGGCCAGCCTCGACGCAGCACCGAATCCGCGGCGGGCGGGGACGCCCCTGACCGGCCGGCCCTTCACGGCTCCCGCAATCGCCCGCGTGTGCTCCGGGCCTGAGCCGCAGCAACTCCCGATGACCGAGGCGCCCAGCTCCCTCAGTCTGGCCGCGGCTCCCGCCAGGTCCTCCGGGGTCCCCGGCCACTCGCACCCGGAGGGCCTGCTGAGGGGGAGTCCCGCGTTAGGCTGGACTATGACGGGCAGCGTCGAGACGCGGACAAGGTCCTCCGCCGCCCTGAGGTTGTCCTCCAGGGAGTTCCCGCAGTTGAGGCCAAGCGCCCCGGGGCCGAACGGAGCGGCGACTTCCGCGAGGACCTCCACGGGAGTACCCGTCACCGTGCGGGAGCCGGAGGCGAAGCTCATCTCCATGAACAGAGGGATGCTGGAGTCTATCTCCCTGACCGCGGAGGCAGCCAGCCTCAGCTCCCTTACATCCGTCATGGTCTCGATGGCGATGGCGTCCACACCCGCCGCGACGAGCAGGCGGGCCGTCTCCCGGAAGACCTCGAGGGCCGTCCCCGACTCGATGGGACCGAACGGGAGCAGGAAGTCCCCGAGGGGCCCGATCGAGCCGGCTACCGCACAGGAGAAGCCGGTCGATCCGTCCCGGGCCGCCTGGACTGCGCGCTCGACGATCTCCTCCATCCTGTCCTCGAGCCCGTGCCGGCGAAGGCTCAGCCTGCCCGCCCCGAATGTGTTGGTAGTCAGAATGTCGGCACCCGCAGCTGCGTAGTCGGCATGGATGCGTCTCACCGCCCGGGGGTCCCTCAGCAGGAGCCCTTCCGGCGGTTCGCCGGGGGCGAGCAGGGGTGCGAGCATCGTCCCCATCGCGCCGTCCGACACGAGCACGGTCCTGCCTATCCTGTCGAGCACTGCTTCCATCCGATGACCCCCGTCACTGTCTTCCTGGGTATGAGGAGTCTCCCCGGCGTGAGCGTGACCCCCAGGCCCGGGAGGCTCTCGACGAAGAACTCCTGGTTGTCCAGGGAGAAGTCGCCGAATCCGGGACTGAACCTCGGCAGGGCCTTCATGCCGGCCATCGAAGCCTCCGACCTCTCGATCCGCTGGACCCACCTGGCGCAGTCCTCCGCCGCCTCCGAAGCCGCCGCGTCGAGGACGACCTGGCGGGAAGGCTGCCGGGCTGCCTCCTCCAGGAGCGAATCCACGGCGGGGCCGAGTGTCAGCATGAATGCCGTGCAGGACAAACAGCCCCCGAGCCTGGAGGCCAGGTCGGCGCTCGAGGGGATCCAGCCTCCGAGCGAGACCAGGCCGCCGGGAGCCTCGGAGACCGGGAGCCGGAGCCTCGCGAGCTTCGGCTCGGCCGCCTCGAGCACTTCGGCGATCCTCCGCGCAAGCCCGTCCGGGTGCGCGGACTCGCCGCCGGCGCCGGGTCTCCCGAGTCTCGACAGAACCCTGGCGGCGTCTATCCTGAAACGCATCTCACTGGTGTAGAAGATCATCTATCACATCGTACCCGCAGAGGGCCGGCATTATGCATACGCCGTTGACTCCCGCCTCGCGGAGATCGGCCATGAGCCTGCGACACCTCCGGAGGCCGACATCCCTCTGCGAGCCGGCATCGCTGCAGCTCCTGGTCTCCTCCATGGCCTCGTCCGGTATCACAATCCCCGGGACCTCGTTCCTGAGGTACTCCAGTCCGGCGAGGTCCAGCACGGGCATGACGCCGGCGATGACGGGGAGGCCCAGCTTCCTTACCCGCTCGAAGAACCCGAGGAACCGCCTGCAGTCGAATACCGGCTGGGTCTGGAGGAACCCCAGGCCGGCCTTCATCTTCCTCTCCACGGACCTGAGCTCCGTGTCGGGATCGGCCGGGGCCGCCACGATCCCCGTCCCGCAGAAGACCCTCGCGGGAGCGTTCATCCTGTTGCCCAGAGCGTCGCGCCCCTGGTTGAGCGCGTCGATCACCCTGACGAGCCCTTCGGATCGCACATCGTAGACGGCCGTCGCGAAGGGATAGTCGCCGATGCTGGGAGGATCGCCGGAGAGGGCGAGGATGTTCCTGAGACCCATCGCCGACAGGCCCAGTATGTCCGACTGAAGTGCCAGGAGGTTCTTGTCCCGGCAGGTCGAGTGCACTATCACCTCGAGGTTCAGCTCGCGCCGGACGAGCAGGGAGAAGGCCGAGGGGGACATCCTCAGCCGAGCCATCGGCCCGTCCGAGACGTTCACTGCATCGACCCCGATCCCCTTCAGGCTCCTCAGCTTCTCCAGGAGCTTCGCTCCGTCGGGCCCCCTCGGAGGGTCCACCTCGACGCTGAGGACGATCCGCCTCCGGAGCATCTGGCCGAGCGTGGTCTCCTCCGCCGGGGGTCGGCCCTCCTCCGCAGACCGGACGGACCTGGCCGCGCTGATCACCTTCCGCTTCCCTGGAACGGACGATGCAACCGACTCCCTGACCGCGGCTATGTGGAGAGGCGTGGTGCCGCAGCAGCCTCCCACCATCGAGCAGCCTGACGCCACGAATCTGGAGGCGTAGTGGGCCAGGTGTTCGGGATGGTTGGGATAGACGAACCTGCCTCTCTCGAACGAGGCGAGACCCGCGTTGGGCATCGCGCAGAGCCTCCTGCCGGTCGCCCTGGATATCTTCTCGACCACCTTGAGCATATCCATCGGCCCGGTTCCGCAGTTCACTCCCACCACGTCGGCATCGAGACCCTCGAGGAGGCCGCCCGCATCCAGAGGGTCCAGCCCGCCGATCGTCCGTCCTCCCTCCAGGAAGGTCATCAGGGCGACGCAGGGCAGCCCGGGAGAAGTCTCCCTCAGAACCGAGATCGCAAGGGCGAGCTCCCCGGGATCGGCGAAGGTCTCGAATACCACCAGATCGACGCCGGCGGCGGCCAGCGCCTCTATCTGAACGCGGAAGGCATCGGCCCCCACTTCGGCCGTGACCTCCTCGAGCACCTCGGCGGGCCTCGTCAGGGGCCCCACGGAGCCGGCGACCAGCCTCGTCCCGGCCCCGCTGCGCGCTATCTCGACCCCGGCCGAGTTGATGTCGCCCGACATGCCTCCCAGACCGTAGTAGCGCTCCAGGATCAGCGGATTGGCCCCGAACGTGTTGGTGGTGATTATCTCGGCGCCCGCCGACGCATAGTCAGAGTGGATCCCCCTGACGATCCCGGGGTGGGTGATGTTGAGCTCGTCGTAGCAGCTGCCGGCGGGTACGCCGCGTTCGTGGAGCAGCGTGCCCATCGCCCCGTCGAAGACGAGGACCTTGCGGTCGTCGAGGAGATCCAGGAACCGGCTCACGAGACCCTCCATGCTTTCCATGCCCCCCGCGGCCATCCCCTGCCCCGGAGTCGTCTGGTCTTATGCACGAAAGGAGGGTGTTCCGCAAGACCGCGCGGCACACGGGCGGGTCCCGGCCCCTGCCGCAAGGGGGAGGAGGCCCGCGGCCGGCCCGAGGGGATCCCCGAAGTCGGCCGACACCGACCCGGCCGCCGGCGCCGGGAGAGGGAGCCCTCGCCGGAGGGCATGGCATGCGCAGGATGAGCTGCCGCGGATGGCACGGGCTGTCAGCCCCTCGATCCGCTGCCGCCGCTCGGAGATGAACCGAGCAGATCGAGGCATGCGGTGCGACAGGCGCGCTCCGCGTCCAGCATCGTCCCCAGAGCCCCCCTGAAGTCACCTCCCGCCCTGGCGAACACGCCGTGCCCGTAGACCATGGCGGCATCCCCGCCCTCCATGGCCCTGGGCAGGGAGTTGCAGAGGCCGTAGGGGCCGGTGCCGACCTCCCCGGGGACGACCGGTATGCCTTCCACGAGCCTCTCCACGGGGCACCGGATGTGGCAGGATCCCCTCCCGCTGCATCCTTCCCGGCCGCAGAGCATCGACATGATGACCGAGAACCTGGGGTGCCCGTGCAGGACTCCTCCACGGTCCATCCCCCTCAGGATCCCGACGTGCGCGGAGTACTCGCTGGAGGCGGTGATGCCGGTGCAGGCGGAACCGTCCAGAGGGCAGGCGTCGATCGCGCCTGCCAGCTCGTCGAGGGACGATGTGGTCTGGCTGATGTACAGGATGCCGTCGAGGAGATAGGAGATGTTGCCGAAGAACGAGTCGACGAGCCGAAGCTCGACGGTCCTGAGCCCTGCCTCGGCCATGGCATTCCTGACTTCCGCCTCCGTCGTGAAGGGGCCCTGCGCGAGTCCCTGCGGGCCGGCTGGGAGGTCGTCCAGGAGGCTCGTCGCGAGGGCCAGCGTCTCGCGCTGGCGGAGTGCGAGTCCCCGTCCGCGGGCCGCTTCCAGGCAGTCGCTGAAGAACTTGACGAAGCAGGCGAAGCAGACCGAACTGAACGTTATGAAGGCCTGCTCGGGGCTCACGGTGCCCCAGGTCACCACACCCCGGCCGGGAACGACGACGCTCTTCCTCCGGCGAAGGCTGTGGATCAGCTCGGGAGCCACCATGCCCGAAGCGACGGGGATGTCGTGGAGGAATGTGCGGGTCTCGCAGTCCGAGGGGCGGATCATGCCGGCTCCCTCGCCGGCGAGGAGCGAGATCATCGAGAAGTACGGCTCGGCCGGCCGGGCGAACAGGATCGAGTTCACCGACAGCCCGGCAAGGACCTCCTCGAGCCCGGGGCAGAGGGGGTCGATCCGGTTCCAGGTCACCGAGTCGTCCAGCCCTCCGAGCAGGATGGAGCCGGGCTCCGCCATGCCCGATCGCACGAGCTTGTCATCGTATTTCAGCAGAAGGTCCTTCACAGACGGTCCGCCGCTTCGGCCTGGGCATCGATCCCCAGCTCGATGCACTTCGAGGGCAGCGCGAGACCGCACTCGTCGATCCCGCGAATCACGTAGTACCTGCGAAGAGCCTCGACGAAGCCCTCCCGGGGAAGGGGCGGGGTCTCCATCCAAGCCGTCGAAGTGCCGGCCTCGCGGAAGAACCTCGCCGGCAAGTCGTCGTCCCCGGCGCCGAACCCGTTGGCCTGGTTCATGAGCCTCTCGCGGAAGTAGATCCTCTCGCCGGCGGAGATCAGGTCCTGGGCCGACACCTCGATGCCGCCCACTGCCGAGACAGCTTCCGCGTACTCCTCCAGCGTCGCCCCGAAGAAGCTGAACTTGCAGGCGCTGATGGAGTCGATCGCAGCGTTGGCATCCTCGGCTATCTTGATGATCCTCGCCTTCCCCGAGAAGGAGAGGCGGTCCGTGGCCACCGGCCTCCGGAGTATCTCGTGGCTGATGGGGTAGGCCCTCAGGTGGCAGCCTCCTCGGGTCGAGGTCGCATAGGCCAGGGCCATGCCGTAGGCGCCTCTCGGATCGTACGCGGGCAGTTCGAGACCCTTGACGGAGATCGAGGCCCACGGCCGCCCCATGCCGGCGGCATACCTGCGTGACCCCAGTTCCAGGCCCCCTCCCCTTCCCCTGCCGATGTCCTCGAGAAGTGCCAGGATCTCGGCCGCAGGGAGCCTTCTCCCGATGATCTCGGCGTGGCAGGCGAGGGTGGAGCCGGCGGAGATCGTATCCATGCCCAGCCTGTTGCAGATGTCGTTCGCTTTCACCACGCAGGCCGTGTCATCGTTCTCGAGGAGGGCGCTGAAGTGGGACATGGTCTCGAACTCGGGGATGTGGACCCCTCCTGCTCCGACCTTCCTGCACAGTATGCCGCATCCCGCGCACCCCGTGCGTCTCGTGGAGTAGAGGCGCTTCAGCGCAGGCGCGTTCATGCCCGGAGCGGGCTCGAACCTGGTCCTCCTGAAGTTGGCCGTCGGCATCATGCCCCTGGCGTGCATGAGATCGTACAGGGCGCCCGTCCCCATGCTCCGCAGGCCGAACTCGCCCATGATCACCGGGCTCGCCGCCATGAGCCTGCGGATCTGCTCGCACGCCCCGGAGAGCCTCGCCGGATCGCGTACCGGGACCTTCCCGCTCCCCCGGATGCAGACGTATTTCAGGTTCTTCGCAGCGAACGCAAGGCCGATGCCGTTCCTGCCCGCCGCGTGGCAGTCGTCCACCATCACGCTTGCGTAGAGCACTCCGTTCTCCGCCGCCGGCCCCGTCACAGCGACCGACCCCCTGCCGGAGAGGAGCCCCCGGAGCTCGCGGGTGTCCCTGCCCGCCAGCCCGGATGCATCCTCGAGCCTTACGGAGCCGTCCTCTATCTCCAGGCCGCAGGCGGATCTGCTCCTCCCCGTGAACACTATCCCGAGCAGGCCGGCTCTCCTCAGCTGGAAGGCCAGAGCTCCGCCCACGGAGCAGTCCCCCACCGTCCCGGTGAGCGGCGACCTGGACATGATGCACATGCGGCCGGACGTGGGCGCGGATGTCCCCGCAAGGGGTCCCGCCATGAGGATGAGCGGCATGTCGGGCGAGTCCCAGGACAGAGTGCAGCGTGGGTACAGGAACGCGCCGGCCAGGCCTCGCCCGCCTATCCAGCGGTCGACGGCACACTGCTCGAGGGTCCGATGCTCGAAGGAGCCGGCCGTCAGATCGACGCGCAGGATCATCGAGTCACGAGCAGGCATCAGAACCGACCGGTTGTCGCGCCCGGGGCGTGCCCATGCGCCCGGGAATAGAAGATCCTCTTCACTGCCTCGACGACGACCACGTAGAGCCCCGTCAGCAGGACCATCGCAAGCATCAGCGGGACCGGAGGCGACACGAATCCGAAGACGCCCGCAAACGGCAGATAGGGCAGGGTGAGCGTGATCCCGATGAACAGGAGGGTGCTGCCCAGGAGGAGCGTGCCCGGGCGGCTGCGGAAGAACGGATGGCGGGTCCGCACGACCAGGGCGATCACGAGTTCCGTCAGGAGCGACTCCACGAACCAGCCTGTCCGGAACACCTCGGGCGTCGCCCTGAAGACGAAGAGCAGGACCCCGAAGGCGAGGAAGTCGAAGATGGAGCTGACCAGCCCGAACAATACCATGTAGTTGCGTATGAAGGCCGTGTCCCACCGGCGAGGCCTGGCCACCCATTCCGCGTCCACGTTGTCGCTCGCGATGGCGGCGGCAGGGATGTCGGAGAGGAAGTTGTTGAGGAGGATCTGAGGCGCGAGAAGAGGGAGGAACGGGAGCAGCAGGGACGCACCAGCCATGCTGAACATGTTCCCGAAGTTGGCGCTGATCGTCGTCAGGATGTACTTGAGCGTGTTGGAGAAAGTCCTCCGGCCCTCGTCGATCCCCTCCAGGAGGATGCCCAGGTCCTGCCTGAGGAGCACGAAGTCGGCTGCCTCCTTGGCGACATCCACCGCGCTGTCCACCGAGATGCCCACATCGGAGGCGTGAAGGGCCGGTGCGTCGTTGATGCCGTCTCCCATGTAGCCTACGACATGCCCCATCTTCCTGAGAGCCAGTATTATGCGTTCCTTCTGGTTGGGGTCCACCTCGGCGAAGATGGATGTGCGCTCGGCGGCGTGCCAAAGCGCCTCGTCGCGCATCTCGTTCAGAGCGCTGCCCGTGAGCAGGCCCGTTACCGGGAGGTCGACGGCCTCGGCGACGTGCCGGGCCACCTTCTGGTTGTCCCCCGTGATGATCTTCAGTTGGACACCCCGGCTGGAGAGGTCGGCGATCGTCCCTGCCGCGTCTGCCTTCGGCGGATCGAAGAAGAGCAGGAAGCCTTCGAACACCAGCCCGCTCTCGTCGGCGTACGAGTAGGGGCCATGCCTGTCGTCGACCCTGCCCGTAGCCACTCCCAGCACGCGGAATCCCCGCCCGCTCCAGTCCGAGAAACGGCGCTCGACGCCCTCCCTGGCAGCAGGATCCAGTTGACCGAGGCCTTCTGAAGTCCGGATCGAGCTGCATATCCCCAGGATCCCCTCGAGCGCGCCCTTGGATATGATCGTGCGCCCGCCCTCGGGACCCGACACGACGACGCTGAGGCGCTTCCGCACGAAGTCGTACGGGATCTCGTCCACCTTGCTCGAGCCGGCCGCATCAACGCCGGACATCCCGGCCGATGCTACCACCGCCTCGTCCAGAGGGTTGCCGAGCCCGGTCTGGAAGCTCGAGTTCAGGAAGCTCGTCCGGAGAACAGCGGCGGAGGGCCTCCCCTCGGGGTCCAGCGCACCGTCGAGCCGGACGACGCCCTCCGTCAGGGTGCCGGTCTTGTCAGTGCAGAGGACATCCATGCTGCCGAAGCTCTCGATCGCGTTCAACCGGCGGACGATGACGCCACGCCCCGCCATCCTCTGTGCCCCGTGGGCGAGAGTGATGCTCGTGATCGCCGGGAGCAGTTCGGGCGTGAGGCCCACTGCGAGAGCAAGCGCGAAGAGCAGCGAGTCCATGGCAGGCTTGGCCAGGAGCATGTTCAAGGCCAGCACGAGTACGACCATCACCAGCATGACCTGCGTGAGCATGTGGCCGAAACGCTGGATGCCGCGCTCGAAGTCGGTCAGGAGAGGGCGAAGGCTCAGCCTCTCCGCGATCCTGCCGAACACTGTCTCTCTCCCGGTGCGCACCACGACCATGCTTGCCGAGCCGCTGTCGGCGCTGGTGCCCATGAACAGGCAGTTGGTGCGCTCCGCGAGGCCGGCCCGGGCGGCGGCGGTGCCGGGCATCTTCTCGACCGGGAATGTCTCGCCGGTCAGAACGGCCTGATTGACGAAGAAGTCGTTGGACTCGAGTACGACTCCATCGGCGGGCACGAGGCTCCCGGCCGAGAGGAGGACGACGTCCCCGGGCACGATCTGCTCCGACGGGATGACCTGCTGTCGGCCGTCGCGAAGGACCGTGCTCCTCATGGTGATCTGGGACCGCAGCTTCTCGATGGCGTTGCCTGCCCGGTACTCCTGCACGAAGCCGAGAAGCGTGCTCCCTGTCACCACCGCCAGGATGATCACGGCGTCCGTCCACTCCCCCAGGAACGACGAGACGATCGCGGCGAAGATCAGGATCAGGACGAGGGGGCTCCTGAACTGGGAAAGGAGCAGCTTCGCGGAAGTGGTCCGCTTCTGCACCCTCAGGGTGTTGGGCCCGTGCCGCGCCAGGCGGCTTTCCGCGTCGGCCTGCCGGAGGCCGCCGCCGGTGCTCTGGAGCATCGATGCCACCTGATCGGCGGGAAGGCTCCAGTATGCGGCAGCAGTTGCAGCGACGCTCTGCCGCCCTTCTCGAGGGCCGTCCCCGGATGACATGATCAGTCCGCCATCCTCGTCTTGCGCATGTATCTCAGCCCGTCGCGCACGCCCTCGTCCCTCCAGCCCATCGCCTTGTAGAAACCGTATGCGCGGAGCGACGGGTCCGTGTCGGTCGTCAGCCAGATCTCGTCCCAGCCCTCCGAGAACAGCCAGTCCTCCACCAGCTTCAGCAGACGCGATCCCAGCCCCCTGCCCTCGAAGCGCGGCAGGAGCGCGATGACCCACATCTCGCCGGTCCGCCTGTCTCCCATGCAGAAACCGACGACCCTGCCTTCCTCCTCGCACAGCCAGCCCCTGTGGCTTGCGGCCAGGAGGCCCATGACGGATTCGGGAGTGATCCCGAGCCCTTCGAGTTCCCGCAGGTCAAGGGCGTTCTCCCGCGTGGCGGTCCTCACGGCGAACAGCGGCCCGACGTCGGCAGGCGCTATCTCCCTGAAGTCCATCAGGCCACTTCCCCGTGCCTGCCGCCCGGCTCCGCCATGGAATAGCCCTCCCCCCAGGGCAGTAATATCGGTATGCTGAGATGGGAACCGACAACGACTGCTGCGTAGGAGGGACAAGCGATGGACATTGCCTTCTTCCTGGCCTTCCTGGCGGGTGGACCCGCTTCCGCCGGCCAGACCTCCGCTCCGGTCCCGGAGGCCGACCTGCCGACGCTGGTCAGGGGCAACACGGGATTCGCGATCGACCTCTTCGAGATGCTGCGGGACGGGGATCCCGACGGGAACCTCTTCTTCTCGCCGTACAGCATATCGGCGGCCCTGGGGATGACCTATGCCGGCGCGAGGGGAGGAACCGGGGAGCAGATGGCGGCAGTCCTCCAGTTCACTCTGCCGCCGGAGAGACTGCATCAGGCATTTGCGCTCCTGGAGGAGAGGCTGGGGGCGGAGTACAGGGCACGGCTGTCCTCCTCCGGAACGGAAGGCCTGCTCACGCTGGAGGTCGCCAATGCCCTCTGGGTGCAGCAGTCGTTCAGGATCCTCGACTCGTACAGGAGGATCGTAGAGGCGAGATACCATGCCGAGGCCCGCAGCGTGGACTTCGAGATGGACCCGGAGGGCTCCCGGCAGCTGATAAACGACTGGGTGGCCGAACGGACGGCGGACAGGATCATGGACCTCCTGGCCCCGGGCACCATCGATGACCAGACCAGGGTGGTCATCACCAATGCGATCTACTTCAAGGGCTCCTGGATGAGCCAGTTCGACCAGCACCTCACGCGGGATGGCGAGTTCACGACGCCGGGCGGCTCGACGGTGACGGTGCCCATGATGAGGCAGACCAGGTGGTATCCCTGTGCGATGACGGAAGGATGCACGGCGATCAGCCTCCCCTACTCGGACGGGCTCAGCAGCATGCTCGTCCTCCTTCCCGACGGGGACCTGGGGCAGTTTGAGAGGGACCTCGACCCCGAGGTGCTGGAGCGCATAGCGGGCCGTCTGCAGTCGACCGATGTGGACCTGTCGATGCCGCGGTTCGAGTTCACCCGGGCCTTCTCACTCCACGACGTACTGAAAGACATGGGCATGCCGGACGCGTTCGACTCGTCCGCCGACTTCAGCGGTATCACAGGGCAGCGCGACCTGTTCATCAGCGACGTCATCCACAAGGCATTCGTGAAGGTCGACGAGACCGGCACCGAGGCCGCGGCGGCCACTGCGGTGGTCATGGCCCTGGGATGCGCCTCCCCGACCCGGCCGGTCCGCGTGGTCCTCGACAGGCCCTTCCTCTTCCTCATCAGGGACGAGGTCACCGGCTCGATCCTGTTCATGGGAAGGGTGGCGGACCCGACGGAGTAGAAAGGCCGAAGGCTCGCTGCAGGAAGAACCCGGCCAGGAGAACAGCCCCTGCAGCCTCCAGCCTACGGCCTATAGCTGCAGTCCAGCCTCCAGCCCGTCCCTCACGGCTTCGTGTACTGGAAGCGGCCAGCCTTGTTCTTCCTGCGACTCATCTGCCCGGTCTTGACCAGGCGCGAGAGCGGCCCCGAGAAGTCGGACAGGCCGTACTCCAGATGCCGGGTCTCTGCGCAGTGCGCCACGATCTCGGCGAGGGACCTGGGCCTGGAGAAGAAACCCTCCGCCATGAGGTTGTCCAGCATGGCTTTGCCTCCGGGGTGCTCCAGGGAGGACTTGCGCGCCCTTGCGGGCCCGCCCGCCGCAGGGACGGCCTTCTTCAGCGCCCTGGAGGCCGACGGCTTCCTGGCGGGCTTCTTCCCTGCAGGGGCCTTCTCGACTGCGGCCGCCACGGGTGCGGCGGCCCGGGGGGCCTTCCTCGGGCGCCTTCCGGGTGCGGCCTTGCGTGGAGTCCGCGGCGGGGTGTCGCTCCCGGCATCCGGGCCGGCGTCCCCGAGCACCATCTCCATCACCCTGAGCTGTACGGCTTCGGACTTGAAGGCGTTCAGCACTTCCGCCAGCTCGAGCAGCCGCTGCCTGTTCCTCCCGAGATCCTTCATCTGGTCGAACCTCCCGACGGTTGACGGCAAGCTTTACGGGCTCTCCGCCCGGGACGGGGCACCCGCCCATCGACACCTCTGACCCGCAAGCAGTTACCTTCAGCAGTGCCGTTCCAGTGTGCCGTGCGCGGGACACCGGTGTCGTCTGCGCCCGAACCTAACAAATGGGAAAGCGCCCTGCCAGACTCAGGTCTTCCCATTGCAGGCCAGTCGACAAGGCCCGACGACACCGGTCCTCCTCCGCATACGGGACCACTGCCGGCGAGTCGTCCTCAGGCCGCCGTCCCGTGCGGGGCCCGTCCCAGCACCGCCGATCCCGATCCGAGTATCCTGTATGCAAACAGCTTCACGCGGTCATTGACCAGCCACCACGCGACCGCGTAGGCCCAGACCAGCCCGGCCAGCTTCCAGCCGATGGCAGGCATCAGCAGTCCGTACACGGCTATCAGGGTCGCCAGGGTCTGAGTTCCGAGAACCGCCATGAGGAGGATCGGGGCGGGCCGGGAGGACCAGAACGGACCCCGGGTGCGGGTCAGGAAGATCGTCAGATGTCCCGCGACCGAGAGCTTGAGGTAGATCAGGGTCTGGATCATCTGCCTGTCGATGTGGTACAGCCTCTCCGCGATGTAGAAGAGCCCGAAGGAGGCGACCACGCCGGCTGCGCCCAGTGCCGTGGCTATGCCCAGCACCTCCTTCATGTTCCACCTCTCGGGCCTGCTGGAATAGTGGACACGATCGTAGGCGATCGAGAGTATCGCACCGTCGTTCAGCAGGGCCAGCAGGACGATCATGACCGCCGTCACCGGGTAGAAGTTGAACACGAGGATCGACAGGGTCATGAACAGCAGGACGCGTATCGTCTCGGCAATCCTGTAGATCGCGTAGCTCGTCATCCTCTGGAAGATCTTCCTGCTCTCCTTCAGGGCGTCGATTATCACGGAGAGCCCGGGGGTCAGGAGCACCATCGCGGCTGCCGCCCTCGCGGCGTCGGTGGCGCCCGAGACGGCGATCCCGCAGTCAGCCTTCTTCAGGGCTGGCGCATCGTTGACCCCGTCGCCGGTCATCCCCACGATGTGGCCGCGCTTCTGGAGGATCTCGACGATGTGGAACTTGTGCTCGGGGAAGACCTGTGCGAACCCGTCCGCGCCCTCGATCGAGTCGTCGGACTGCGAAGCCTCGTGGCGCTTCGTGTCGCCCAGCACCGCGGCATCCATGAGATTGGTGCCGAGCCCCAGCTGACCTGCTATCTCCCGCCCTATGGCGATCTGGTCGCCGGTCAGCATCTTGACGCCGACCCCCATCTCTCTCGCAGTCCTGATGGTGCTCTTCGAGTCCTCCCTCGGCGGGTCGAACAGGGGCAGGACTCCCAGGAAGCGCCATGGGCCATCGCCGTCCGCCCTGGCAACCCCCAGGGAACGGAAGCCCCGCTTCGCGAACCCCTCGACGGCGCTATCGACCTGTGCCCTCACCGAACCGGCATCCTCCAGGAGAGCCAGGATCACCTGGGGGGCGCCCTTGGTCACCCTGAACTCGCTGCCATCCGCAGCGGAGCATGTCGCCTCCGTCCTCTTGCTGACCGGGTCGAAGGGCTGGAAGTGCGTCATCGTGAAGGGCTCGAGCTTCTTCCTGTCCTTCACGGCCTCGAGTACCGCCGAGTCTATGGCGTCGGCGTTCTCCTCCCGCGAGGCGAGAGCGGCCGCCAGGATGACATCATCACCGGCGGCCCCCCCCGACCGGCGACGGGTCGCCCAGCGTCAGCCTGTTCTGTGTCAGCGTGCCCGTCTTGTCCGAGCAGAGCACGTCCATGCCGGCCAGCTCCTCGATGGAGGCAAGCCTGCTCACGATCGCCTGCCGCGCTGCCAGGATCCTCGACCCCACGGCCATCGTGACCGACAGGACCGTCGGCATGGCCACCGGGATGGCGGCCACCGTGAGGACAAGGGCGAACTGGAGGGTCGTCGCCAGCCTGTCGCCGCGGAACATGGCGATCCCCAGGATGAGGACCACGAGCACTATGGCCAGAGCGATGAGATAGTCGCCTATCTTCAGGACGGCCTTCTGGAAGTGGCTCACGGTATGGGCCTCGGCCACCAGCTGGGCGGTCTTGCCGAAGTAGGTCCGCGGACCGGTGGCCGTGACCTCGGCATCAGCCTCGCCCTGCCTGAGGATCGAGCCGGAGTAGAGCAGGTCCCCGGTCCTGTGCTCCACCGGGAGAGACTCCCCGGTCAGGGCCGACTGGTCGACCTCCACCGGATCGCCCTCCGCGATCTTAGCGTCTGCCGGGATGATGTCGCCGAGGCGCACGCGGATCAGGTCCCCGGGCACCAGCTCCCTCGCAGGGATGCTGCTCCACTTCCCGTCGCGCCTCACCCTGGCCTTGAGGGCAAGCCTGGCCTTCAGCGCGGCTATCGCGTTGCCGGCCTGGAACTCCTCCCAGAAGCCGACCACCGCGTTCGCGATCAGCAGAACGAGGATGATGAGGAAGTCCGCCCAGTGCTTCACGAGAGCGGAGAGGACCGCCGCGGCCTCGATCATCCAGGGGATGGGTCCGTTGAAGTAGGTCAGCAGTTTCAGAAGGGGGTTGGCCTTCTTCTCGGGCAGCTCGTTGTAGCCGTTTCTCCCCAGGCGCTCCAGCGCCTCGGCCTGCGTCAATCCGGAACTCTCCACGCTCATGGGAACATCACCTCCGCTCACATGCGCTCCTGCGCCGGAGGTTGCTTCCGCGGCTCCCTCCCGGCTTCCGTCGGGCTGTTCCTGCGGAGCAGGAAGGCCCCCTTCTCGACGTCGAGGAACTCGGACGTCAGATCACCGTGCTCCTTCACCCACAGGGCGGCGATCTCGCTCTCGTCAGGCCTCCCGCCGTCGTGCAGTATGATTGTCGACCGGTCGCTCAGGTGCCTGTGGAGGAGCGGCACCGCAGGATACCTGCACATCCTCCTGATGGTCCCGGGAGGACCGTCGACCACCAGGAGATCCACGGGCCGCTCGATCTTCAAGCCGTCCATGTCGTACCAGAACCAGTCCCTTCCGTCGAGCCTGAACTCCTTCAGCGGAGCATGGATGACGGTCGCCACGTCCTCAAGACCGTGGGACGAGACGAGGGCCCTGCTGATCGCGGCATACCGGGCGTCGTGTTCGAGCGAGACCACCCTCCCCCCCTCGCCCAGCTTCCTGAGGCAATAGGCGATCACGACCGTGGAGACCCCGCTGCTCGCCTCGACCACGAAGCGGACCCTTTCGGTCAGGATCACCTCGACCATTTTCTTGAGGAGGTCCGGCGAGATCGCCCAGTCCCTCATGTCCGGAAGGGGCAGGTCCGGTTTCAGGGCGGAGAAGAGCGAGAACAGGGACTCGACCTGCCGGTAGTCCAGCTCGCGTCGGCCCTCCTGCTCCAGGCGCCCTGCATCGAGATCCGCCACGAGCCTGCGGTACCTCTCCAGGAGCACGATCAGCACAGCGGCCACGCACAGGGCGGGCAGCAGGATCATGCCGGCCCGGCCCGGAACGAGACTCAAGGCCGTCGCCGCGACAAGCAGCGCGACGGTGACCGCCGCGACCAGCGCCATGTCCTTCTTCCTGATCATCAGGTTCACAGCGGCATGACTCCATCCTGGACGGAGCCTGATCCCGCACGTCCGGGACTGCCTCCCCTCCCGGACCCGACTGCCCGGGCAGGATATCCGACTGATTGCGCGAAGAGGACGAGCTGGCAGGGCCGGAGATGCAGTGCCTCGGCGAGACCCTGTCTGTCGCAGTTGTGGAACCAGGCCGCAAGGCCCTCCGAGGCCGCGAAGAGATGGACATTCTGCGCGATGAAGCCGGCGTCGACGAAGTAGTAGGACTTCTGCACCTCCGGGTCGCCGATGTCGGGGTCGGGCTGGCCGGGCCCCAAGTCGTACCGTGAGAGATCGGCGACATAGACGATGTGGACGGGTGCTCTGTGAGAGCCGTTGCACACGGTCATCCGGCGGAAGTCGCCCTGCATGACGGGCTCGAGGCCGTCGGCCTCCGGGCGGTAGAGGTACGCCCCCCGCTTCATCACGACGTACAGGTCGGTCTCCTGGGAGTTGCTGGCCGAAGGGGCCGTCCTCCCCGGCCTGCTGAACGCGGCCGACTCCCGGTTGATCCCGAATGCGGCCCATAGCAGAGTGGAGAGCGTCTCCGGAGGCAACTCGGTGGAGCCCGCCTCCCGCGATGTCATTCGCATGCCGAGAGCCTCGAGGAGGGAACAGCCTCCCTTCCTCAGCGGCGGGGGGAGTCTCACGGGCGGCAATCCGGGAGTCCTGAGCATCGCAATACCTTTCTGGAGGTCGTGCCCTGCGGCGGGGTGCCCTCCGGAACCGCCCGGGCTCCCGGGCCGTTCGTACCGCATCCGGGCAGGAGGACGCCGGCAGGGGTGGATGGAGCGATGATCCGAGCAGGGCGTCGGAGAGCCGACAAGTCCGTCCCTGCCTTCACCCGGCCTCCCTTCGCACCATGAGCGGACTGGATACGGGGCCCGTCACGGGGCACCAGATGCCTGCCGACCAAGATCGACGGATCGTAGCAGGCTGTCAAGCATGGTCTTCGCGCGCCCGTCTGGCGGAGGCGGCCGGATGATCGTTAGTTTCCGCCCCGGGACATGAGGATCAGAAGATGGAGATGCCGAAATGAAGACATTCGCCCAGGAACTCAGGCAGGGCATTCCCGAGTCCGTCCCGGAGATGCCTCCGGAGGCGCCGGGCACGAACCACGCCCCGGCCCGTCCACAGGTGCTGGACAGAGCAGGGAGGGAGCTCGCCCTCCGCAACGCGCTGCGCTACTTCCCGGCGGAATGGCACGAGCGGCTGGCTCCCGAGTTCGCGTCCGAGCTCGCTGAGGACGGGCGCATCTACATGCGCCGCTTCCGCCCGCGGTATGAGATGAAGGCCAGGCCGATAACGGAGTACCCGGCGCGCACCAGACAGGCTGCCGCGATCATGCTGATGATCCAGAACAACCTCGATCCGGCGGTCGCCCAGCACCCCTGTGAACTGGTCACATACGGCGGCAACGGGACGGTGTTCCAGAACTGGGCGCAGTACCTGCTCACCATGAAGTACCTCAGCGAGATGACGGAGGAGCAGACGCTGGCGCTCTACTCAGGTCATCCCATGGGTCTGTTCCCTTCGCGTCCCGACGCGCCCCGCGTCGTGATCACCAACGGCATGGTCATCCCCAACTACTCCAGCAGGGCCGACTACGACCGGATGTCCGCGCTGGGAGTGACTTCCTATGGGCAGATGACCGCGGGGAGCTTCATGTACATCGGCCCGCAGGGCATCGTCCACGGGACGACCATCACGATCCTGAACGCAGGACGGAAGCACCTCGGCCTGCCCCCCGACGCCGATCTCTCCGGGAAGGTCTTCGTGACCTCCGGGCTGGGCGGGATGAGCGGCGCGCAGGCCAAGGCCGCCGTGATCGCCGGTGCCGTGGGGGTCATCGCCGAGATCAACCCCGGGCCTCTCAGGACCAGGCACGAGCAGGGCTGGCTGATGGAGGTCGAAGACGACTTGGACAGACTTTTGATCAGGATCGAGAGTGCCCGGAAGGCAGCGAAGCCGCTCTCTCTGGGCTATCTGGGCAACATCGTCGACCTGTGGGAACGGCTTGCCGCGGAAGGCATCGACATCGACCTGGGCAGCGACCAGACCTCGCTCCACAATCCATATTCGGGCGGGTACTATCCCGCAGGGCTCTCGTTCGAGGAGTCCAACCGCCTCATGGCATCCGATCCCCAGCGCTTCAAGGCCGACGTGCAGGCGTCACTGAGGAGGCAGGTGACCGCCATCGGCCAGGTGGCCTCCCGGGGGATGTACTTCTGGGACTACGGCAACGCCTTCCTCCTCGAGGCCTCCAGAGCGGGCGCGCCCGGTATCCTGAAGTGTGATGGCTCCTTCGCGTATCCGTCCTACGTGGAGGATATCATGGGGCCGATGTGCTTCGACTACGGATTCGGCCCGTTCCGCTGGGTCTGCACGTCCTGCGACCCCTGGGATCTGGCGGCTTCCGACTACATCGCGGCCGGCATCCTCGAGGACATGGCCGCGACGGCTCCGCCCGAGACGAAACGGCAGATGCTGGACAACCTCAGGTGGATAAGGCAGGCGGACCAGAACAGGCTGGTAGTGGGTTCACAGGCGAGGATCCTGTACGCCGACAGGCCGGGCCGCATCGCCATGGCGCTGGCCTTCAACGATGCCGTCCGCGACGGGAGGATCACGGCGCCGGTGGTCCTGGGCCGCGATCACCACGATGTCTCGGGGACCGACTCGCCGTTCCGCGAAACCGCCAATGTCCGGGACGGCAGCATGTTCACGGCCGACATGGCAGTCCAGAACGTGATAGGCGACTCGTTCCGGGGCGCCACCTGGGTCTCCCTGCACAACGGTGGGGGGGTCGGCTGGGGAGAGGTCATCAACGGCGGCTTCGGGATGCTGCTCGACGGAACTCCGGAGGCCGCCCGGAGGGCCGCGGCGATGCTCTCCTGGGATGTCTCGAACGGTCTGGCCCGAAGGGCCTGGGCCCGAAATCCCGGAGCCTTGTTCGCAATAGGCAGGGCCATGGAGGCCGAGCCCCTGATGAAGGTGACTCTTCCGGTCGAGGCCGACGACGCCGTGATATCGAAGGCCGCCGACGCGATCGCACCCGCCGCGCGGAGCTGAGGCCCCCTGACAGCGCGGACGAATGCTTGTCTGTGCCCGCCCTCCGTAATATGTTCGGCTCCAAACGTAATACGGAGGCATGAATGGCCCGGCTCTCGAGGATTTCCGCATCGGTCGATGCCGCTCTCCTAGAGCGCTTCGACGCGCTCGTAGAGGAACGGGGATATCCCACCAGGTCGAAGGCCCTCGAAGAACTCATGAGGAAGGCTCTCTCCGCGCAGGCCCGGGAGTCGGGAAGGCGTGTGACCGGCGCCATCGCCCTCGTCTACGATCACCACCGGGGCGGCACCGTCAGGAAGCTGCTGGAGGCGCAGCACGACTTCGGCGGCGTGGTCGTCTGCACTCAGCATGTCCACATGGACCACGACAAGTGCCTCGAAGTGATCATCGCGAGCGGCGCGACGGGGCCGATGCGGGATCTCCTCGACAGGCTCAACTCCATCAAGGGGCTCGAGACGAGCACGCTGATGGTCGAGAGCGAGGCTTCCCCGAAGCCCGCGACCGGGACAGGGGGGGACCGGGGTGCACGTACCTGACGGCTTCGTATCGCCCGCGATCAACGTCGCGACAGCCGCCGTCTCCTCCGGTGCCATCGGGATCGGCCTCGCGAGGGCTCGCCGAGCCGCCGCGGAGACATCGCACATGGTCCCGCTCCTCGCCACGACCGCGGCGTTCGTATTCGCTGCACAGATGCTGAACTTCCCCATCGGGGGAGGCACGAGCGGCCACTTCCTCGGAGCGGCGGCGGCGGCGGCGCTCCTCGGGCCCTGGAACGCCTGTCTGGTCATGACCGTCGTCCTCGTCATACAGGGCCTCTTCTTCGGTGACGGAGGCATAACAGCGCTCGGCACCAACATCTTCAACATGGGCATCGTCGCCGGCCTCGGTGGCTTCATCCTCATGAGGCCGATCAGGAGCCTGCTCCCGGATGGGAGGGGGCCCTGGCTTGCCTCGGCAGCCGTCGCAGGCTGGGCGGGTGTCGTGGCCGCCTCGGCAGCCTGCTCCCTTGAGCTTGCCGCCTCGGGTACCGCTCCGCTGGCAGTGGCGCTCCCGGCCATGGTCGGCACGCACGCCGTCATAGGAGCGGGGGAGGCCCTGATCACGGCAGCCGTGCTCGCCGCAGTGGCGGCTTCGAGGCCCGACATCCTTCCTGCCTGGGCCCGCGTGGAACCGCGGGCGCGGACCCGGGGGCATGCCCGGAGGAAGGTTGCCGTCCTCGCCTCCTCAGGCCTTCTTCTCGCGGCAACCCTTGCGCTCCTTGCCGGTCCGTTCGCATCGAGGCGTCCTGACGGCCTCGAGAAGGTGGCGGAGGAGACGGGATTCCTCGGGCGTGCGGAAGCTCTCTGGAGAGGCGCTCCATTCCAGGACTACTCCCTTGGCGCAGTCGGGGGCGGAGCGGGTTCCACGGGACTTGCCGGACTGCTCGGGACCGCGGCGGTCTTCACCGCAGGCTATTTCGGGATAAGGCTCTTCCAGGGCAGGGCCGGGACAGACCGTGCGCCGCGCTGAGACCCTCCGGAGCGCACCGGCGCCCTCCGCCCGGACCGCCCTGGACCCCCGCGCAAGGCTGCTGACGATGCTCGCGTTCATGCTCGTGGTCGTCTCCACCCCGGCGACCCACCAGGCAGCCTTCATCTCGTACGCCGGGATGGTCGCCTGGGGCTCCGCTCTGGCCCACATCCCGCTTGCGCGGACCGCCTCGCGCGCAGCCCTGGTACTGCCGTTCTCCACGATTGCCGCGCTGGGCCTCCCCTTCGCCGCAGGAGGCAGGGCCGTGGACTTCCTGGGACTCCGCCTCTCGCTGAGGGGTCTCTGGGTCCTGGCGGGGGTTTCCGAGAGGTCCTTCGTCTGCGCCGCGATGCTCTACGTCACGATCGACTCCACTGGATTCGAAGGCACCATGTCGGCTCTCCGAGGACTCGGCGTCCCGGGCCTTCTGGTGGACCTGACCTCCCTCTCGTGGAGGTACCTCCATCTGCTCTCGGAGCAGGCCGCGAGGCTCGGCAAGGCGGCAGCTGCGAGAGGATTCAGGCCGAGGTGGCTTCCTCAGGCCTCCGTGGTCGGCAGACTGGCCGGCAACCTCTTCGTCAGAAGCTACGAGAGGGCCGAGAGGGTTCACGGCGCGATGATGCTGAGGGGACACGGGGGGGCGCTGCCTCCGCGGCCCGTGCCCCGGATACCGGCCAGGGATCTCGCGATCTCGGGGACCTTCGCCGCAGCCTTCGCAGCGGCGAGGCTGCTGCTCGGCTGATGCGCACACCCGCCGTCGAGGCAGTGGACCTCACGTTCTCCTACAGGGACGGCAGGAGGGCCCTGGGTCCGCTGGGCCTTTCGATCGAAGCGGGCTCATCGGTATGTCTTGCGGGACCGAACGGGGCCGGCAAGAGCACGCTCCTGCTGTGCCTGGCAGGCCTTCTGAAGTACCATGGCTCCGTGAGGGTGGACGGCGTGGAACAGAGATCGCCCGGAAGGCGGGGGAGGGATCCGTCACTCCTCGGCCTCGTGCTCCAGGATCCCGACGATCAGCTTTTCTGCACGACCGTCGAGGAGGACGTCGCCTTCGGCCCCCGCAACGAGGGGCTGGCCGGAGGAGAGGTCCGCGCACGGGTCGAGGAGTCTCTGGCAATGGTGGGCCTGGAGGGGTTCGGCAGCCGGGTTCCCCACCACCTGTCCGTCGGCGAGAAGAAGAGGGCGGCCATGGCAGCCGTCCTGTCCTGCCGTCCGAGGGTCCTGGCACTGGACGAGCCCTGGGCCGGCCTGGACGCGAGGGCGTGCCGCGCCCTCGGCAGGATACTGGATGGCTTCCCGGGCACGGTGATCATAGCCACGCAGGATCTCCGCCACGCCGTGCCGGTATGCGGAAGGCTCGTCGTGATTGACGGAGGGCTGCTGGTGGCCGACGGCCCGATCCGCGACATCGCGTCGGATGACGAACTGATGGAGGCGCACGGCCTCAGGTTCGACTCGTGCGAGTCCTGGAGGGCTGCGGTCGTCGGCTGACCGCCGGGACGAAGGAACTCCGCCGGACGAGACCGTCCTCGTCGAAGGCCACGCCCTCCATCACCAGCAGGGAGCGCTTCATCCCGGTCCCTCCCTGGAACCCCCCCGGACTGCCGTCGGCCCTGACAGCTCTATGGCAGGGAACCAGTATCGGGAAGGGATTGGCGGCCAGCGCGCCGCCGACGGCCCTCGCGGCGCCGGGGGCTCCGAGACTCGCTGCGATGGACGAGTAGCTGGTGACCATGCCGCGGGGGACGAGGCGCTCTTCGAGGAGGACCCTCCTCTGGAATCCGCCGCAGAGGTCCAGCCTGATCACATCCACCGGGAAATCGACGCTCTCGCCGGACAGGAAGGCCGTCATCCCCCGAACGACGGACTCGATCTCCATGCAGGAGCGCCTCGCCAGGCCGGGTGGCCGGACTCCTCCGGGGAGGAGGACCCGTGACACGAGTGGGATGCCGTCGCGAACGGACCATGCGACGGCCAGGGTCCCGAATGGGGAGCTGACTTCGCGGGCGAAGAGCCCGGTTGTGCGGTCAGACATCCGTGCGCCGGGCGGAGAGCTCCTCCGAGATGCGCTCAGACCATCCGCGAAGCTCCTCCTCCATCCCCTGCCACGGGCCTGACACGAATGCGGCGAGCCGCGGGGAGATGTCCAGCCGCAGGTCGCCCGTTGCTCCTGCGCCCGCAGTCCCGGCCAGATGCGAGAGGCGTCTCCCGAGGATCTCGGCGAATCTCACGGAAAGCCCCGGAAAGCCGATCGAGAACTTCGCGGCTTCGGCCTCCAGAACCGCCGGCCGATCGCCGCGCGCCCCCCCGCCGATGCTAGAGGAAGAGATCCCTCTCACCCTTGCGGATTCTCTCCAGGTAGGCCCTGACGACCTTCCTCACCTCGGGGTCCGGCAGGGACTCCAGCTCTCCCTCCAGGAGCACCCAGCCCTTCCGCGCCGTCTCCGGTGACGCGAAGTCCTCGAGGTACTCGGCGAACGTGAGCACCGCGTTGGGCATGCAGAAGTTCTGTATCCGGCCGTCCTTCGAGAAGCTCATGAAGCAGCTTCCGGTCCGGCCGCAGCGGTAGTCGGCAGTGCAGAAGCTGGTGATCATCCCCATGTCGACCAGCCCTCCGATGACCTCGTCCAGCGTCCGGTCGTCGGACAGCATGAACTGCTGTCTGTCGCCCAGGACATGCCCGTCTGCATAGCCGCCGATCCCGATGTTCGATCCGGCGTCGATCTGGGTGATGCCCGTCGGGATGACGTCGCGCCTCACCTCGGCGGACTCCCGTGCCGTGAGGATGAGCCCCGTGTAGGGCACGGAGAGCCTTATTACGGTGACGAGCTTCTTGAACTGCTCGTCGCTCACCCTGTGCCCGGGGTTCTCGACGAACGGGGTGTTGACCGCAGGCTCGAGCCTCGGGAAGCTTATGGTGTGGGGGCCCACGCCGCCGAAGAAGTCCTCCAGGTCCATCGCGTGCAGCAGAAGGCCCATGACTTCGTACCTGTAGTCGTACAGGCCGAACAGCGCACCTATCGCGACATCGTCCACCCCCGCCTCCTGGGCCCTGTGCAGCGCATACAGCCGCCAGTTCATGTCGCCCTTCAGAGTCCCCGCCGGATGGACACGCTCATAGGTGCCGGGATGGTACGTCTCCTGGAAGACCTGGTAGGTCCCGATCCCGACCTCCTTCAGCGTCCTGTAGTCCTCGATGCAGAGCGGGGCGGCATTCACGTTCACTCTCCGGATCTCGCCTCCGCCCTCCTTCACCGAGTAGGCGAGCCGGATCGTGTGTGCGATGAAGTCCGCTCCGGTCGAGGGATGCTCCCCGTAGACCATTATCAGCCTCTTGTGCCCCATCCGGATGAGCGAGAGGATCTCGTGCCTGAGCTCGTCGTCGGTGAGACAGCCCCGGACAACTGCCGGATTGCCGCGGCGGAAGCCGCAGTACTGGCAGTCGTTCACGCAGTAGTTCGAGATGTAGAGCGGAGCGAAGAAGACGATCCGTCTTCCGTACACGCTTTGCTTCACCCTGAGTCCGGCATCGTACATCTCCTGCCAGAGGCCTTCGTCCCTGCAGTTGAGCAGGGCGGCCGTCTCGGGAGGATCCAGCCTCTGGAGCGACACCGATTTGGCGATGATGTCCCGGATCCTGCCGGGCTCCGGGTTCTCCCCCTGCTCGAGTGTGGACCAGATCAGCTTCTCGTCTATGAAGTTGTGCCCGCCGCGGAGGTACTTCGCGACCTCCTGCCGCCTGATCCTGCTCGAGACCCAGTCGTTCTCTTCCACGGCCTGCCCATCCGGATGTTCGGTTTCGCGCCTGCTCTCCGGCATTATATAACAGCGGCGAGACGACCGGGTTTCCGCATCGGACGGAGGTCCCTGCCATGCCGCGATGGCGCTGCGCTCTGATCGACATCGACGGAACGCTTCTCGACTACTCACGCGCCCAGGCGACGGCAGTCGAGGAGGCTGCAGCCGCCATCCTCCGGCGCCACGATGCAGGAGTCACGAGGGCCCTTCTCGCGTTCGTCAACTCCGATCCGGTCCAGGCCCTGGAGGCCTGCAGGCCGGGTGCCCCCGGGGCCGGGTCTCCTCTCGTGGCGTCCGCATTCCCCGCGGTCCCGGACATGGATCCCGGGCGCTTCCTGTCAGCCTATTTCCGGAGCCTGTCCGAGCAGGGCATGACGATCCCCTTCGCGGGCGGGATGCTCGAGGCGCTTCACGAAGCAGGGGTGGTCGCCTGCGTCGTCTCCAACGGCCCCGGCCCGGTCCAGAGGAAGAGGCTCATGGCATCGGGGCTGATGGGCGGCCTGGACGGGATGGTCCTGAGCTGCGAGATCGGAGTCGCCAAGCCCGATCCGGGGATCTTCTCGGCGGCCCTCAGGCTCGTCGGGCTCCCAGCCACGGATGCCGTCATGATCGGTGACAGCGCTTCGAGCGACATGGCCGGGGCAGAAGCCTCCGGCCTGGACTTCGTGTACTTCCGTCCGGGGGGTGACTTCGGTGCCCCGGGGCGCAGACTGGCCGAATCGACCACGCTGGACGACGTCACCTCGCTGCTGGTCGGTTGACGGCTGTCGGATGTCCGGATAGCATCAACAGTTCAACTGCAAGGAGGGGGACAGCATGAAGACGGCTCTCTTGACCCTGGCGATCGTGGCCCTTCCGCTCGCGGCGGGAGTCACCCAGTACGGCCTCCACGGCGGCGTGATGATGCCTACTGGAGATGCTGGAGACGCGTACAACATGAGCTTCATGCTCGGCGGCCAGATCCTCGTCCACATGCCGATGTACGCCATAGAGGGAAGCGCCTCCTACGTGTTCCTCCAGCCCGACAAGGACCTGGAGAACTACTCGGCCCACATGATCCCCCTGCTGGTCGGGGTCCGCACCTACAACGGACCGGTCTTCTACGGCGCCGGCGCCGCGATCCACATGGTCAGCGAGAAGTACGACCTGAACCCGGACAGCACCTATGACGAGTCTGACAGCTACTTCGGGGCGTATGGAACGCTGGGGACGACGGTCCCTCTGGGCGGCAACGAGATGGAGCTGGCGGCGAAGGCTCACTGGGTGGATTTCGACCACATCTGGATCTCGCTTCAAGCTTCGCTGTACCTGTAGGCTGAAGGCTGTAGGCTGGGGTCGGCCGGGCAGACGCCCGGCCGTCCATCCTGATTCCCGGACCCGGTACTCCACTCTCCGCTCTCCACTCCCCGGATCCGAGATGCGCCCTGCAGTCTACGGCACCTCCACCATCCCCGGCACGACGCGCCTCAGGTCGAACAGGCCCGAGGCGCGTTCGCGCCCCAGCCTTCCCATCCTCTCGAGAGAGTCGCGGCTCATGCACAGCTCCACGACTCTGGACACGAAGTCGTCCCTCGTCGTGAGGATGCCCGAGACCCCGTCCTCCACCGCATCGGTGACTCCCCCTTCCGCCAGCCCGGCCACGGCGGTCCCGCAGGCGGAGGCCTCCAGGAAGGTGAGCCCGAATCCCTCGACGTCTCCGGAGGCCGGATCCGACATGCATGGAGAGAGGAACAGGTCGGAACCGCGATACAGGCCCGCCAGCTCGCCGTCCGCCACCTCTCCGAGGAACCGCACAGCCGGCCCGGCCGACTCCGCGAGCCGCCTGAGCTTCGCCTCCTGAGGGCCGCTGCCCACGATCCACGCCCCGGCATCGAGCCCTGCGGCCCTGATGGCCGCGACCGCCTCGATGACGAGGTCGAACCGCTTGCGGGGGATGAGCCTTCCCACGGACAGCAGCTGGATCCCGTGCTCTGCGGGTCTGGCTTCGCCGTCGGGGGTGAAGAGGTCCGTGTCGACTCCGTTGATGCCGACTCGGATCCTCGCCGCGGGCGCGACCCGGACCACCCTGGCGGCCGTGAACCTGCTGGCCGCCAGTACAATGGATGATCTCTGGAGCACGAGTCTGCGCCTGAGCCTGAGCAGGGGCGTGCACCGGGTGAAGACCTCCAGACCGTGAGCGGCCGTGTGAACGGGACAGCCGGGCAGGGCGAGGAGGACCCCCTCGGCAGTGCGCCAGGTCGAGGCCAGGATGAGGTCCGGCCTGCAGGACGACCGGAGTAGCCTGCGCACGGCTCTCGCGAAGTAGATGTGCCTGAGGGCATAGAAGCTCCTGCCGTCGACGCTGACGGGTGCCGGTACGGTCCCCTCCCGCGGTACCGCCCTCTTGGACAGGACGACTACCTCGTGATCGAGCCCGGCAAGCGTGGAGGCAGTGTTCCAGGCCCATCTGGAGAGCCCTCCCCTCTTGGGAGGGAAGTCCTCCGTGAGGATCCAGACCCTCATGCCGGGCATGCGGCGGGCTCCGTCCTGCCGTAGCGCTCATCGTCCGCTTTTCCCCCGGACCGGTACCTCCTCAGGTAGAGGAGACCGGCGAGTGCGAAGAGGCCGGCCGAGGCGAGGAAGGTGGACCTGTAACCGGAGATCTGCATTATCGCATTGCCCAGGAGAGGGGCTACCAGGCCTCGCGCGGCCGTCAGCGTCAGATGGAGGCCCTGGTAGGTCGCGGCCTGCCCCTCGGGCGCGAAGTGGAGGCTGGACATGTTCCACGAGATGTTGATCCCGGCCATGGCCACGGAGTAGACCGCGAACGCGCCGAAGAACATCACCACGCCTGCACCGGGAAGGAGGCCGGACAGGGCCAGTCCGAGGGGGTAGAGCGAGAGCACGAGGCAGACCATCCCGGTGAACCTGAACGGGTGCCATCTCTCGACCCTGACGCCCATGAAGGGGCTGAGGAGCAGTATGCCCACCTGCGCGACAAGCCCCTTCGCAAGGGCGTACTGCTCGTACCTCAGGCCGAGGCAGTCCCTTGCGAAGAGGGGGATGGCCGGCAGGACCATCATGAAGGCGAATCCGTAGATCATGAAGTAGGCTTCGAACAGGGCGAATCTCCTGTCCCTCGAGAAAACGCGGACGAGCCTCCTCAGGACTCCCTCCCGCCCCGGCTCCCAGTACGAGCGTAGTCCCCTCGCCATCCTCGAGAAGATCATCGCATGCGCGAAGCCGGAGGCGGCCATGCAGACGAACAGGATCCGGTAGACCCCGAAGTCCGCATCCAGCAGACGCCCGACCAGGATCGCGGCCGGGACGCTGAACAGCGTGAAGAAGCTCACCGCCCATCCGAGAAGGAACCCGCGCCGTCCTTCCGAGTACTTCTCCCTGAGGATGTTGTTGAGCACCGGCACCAGAACGCTGTCGGCGGCCGAGTACAGGCCGAGCAGGACCAGCAGGACGCTGGCGCTCCTGGAGAAGTACATGAGAGCGACCGGCAGTCTCAGGAGGCCGGCGAGGATCACGGCGCGCTCGAACCTCCCGCTCCGCTCGATGATCGTGTTGACGAAAACGGACAGGGAGTTGCTCATCGGCCAGATCATGACGAGCAGAGTGATCTGCCAGGCCGTTGCGTGCAGGCCGTTGGCGGTGATGTACTCGCTGTTGAGCATGACGCCCGAGACCGCGGCCGCCGCCAGCGAGGAGAGCAGGTGCAGCCTGTAGGTCGCGAGCTGCCCGGGCCCGAGCCCCCCGAAGACGACCCGGGGATCCGCCCTGCGGACGAAGGCGGGGACCTTCAAGGCCTAGCCCTTGTCAGTCCGTGGGATGTAGCCCTGATCCTCCATGTGACGGAGAATCGCCCCGGCGCACTCGACAGCGCTCATGCTGTCGGTTCGGAGATGCACGTCCGGCTCGGCGGGAGCCTCGTACGGTGCGGAGACCCCCGTGAACTCCCTTATCTCGCCGGCCCTGGCCTTCCTGTAGAGGCCCTTGGGATCTCGCGACTCGGCCACCTCGAGAGGGGCGTCCACGAAGACCTCGATGAAGTCGCCGGGGGCCTGGATGGACCTTGCCCTCTCCCGGTCGGCCCGATAGGGGCTGATGAAGGCGACGATGTTTATCACGCCGAAGGAGGTGAGGAGCCTGGCGACCTCGGAGATCCTGCGGATGTTCTCGGCACGATCGGAGGGGGAGAACCCGAGGTCGCTGTTGAGGCCGTGGCGGATATTGTCTCCGTCGAGTATGACGGAAATCACCCCCCTGCCGTACAGAAGTGCGGAGAGCCTGTCCGCCGTGGTCGACTTCCCCGAGGAAGGGAGGCCGGTCATCCAGATCGTGACCCCCTTCGCCCCCAGCAGGTTCTCTCGCTCGGGCCTGCCGATCGCCGATTCGTGCCAGACTATGTTCGATGTGCCTTGGTCCATCTGAGACCGGTTCCTTTCGGTTCCGCCAGGCCTCCTTCGGAGGGGCATGGCCGTGGATCACGCAACATAAGGTCCTGCAAGGCATGCCAAGAAGGGGCTTGGGCGAAGCCCTGAGCGCGAGTATGATCTGTCTCCGCCTCCTCCGCGGGGACTCCCCGCAGGCCGCCCGACCGCACGCAGGAAGACAGGAGGTACAGCTTGCTCGATAGAGGTTCGATCCGCTCCGCGCTGAGTCACTGCCTCGTCGACACGACGGCGCTCGGACTTCCCGGGCTGAAGCGCGGCAAGGTGAGGGACTCCTACGATCTCGGTGACAGGATCCTCCTCGTGACGACGGACCGCCAGAGCGCCTTCGACAGGGTCCTCGCCGCCATCCCCTTCAAGGGTCAGGTGCTGAACTCGGTAAGTGCCTTCTGGTTCGAGGCGACGGCCGACATAGTCCCCAACCACGTGCTTTCAATACCGGATCCGTGTGCAACACTGGCCCGGAGATGCAGGGTGTTCCCGGTCGAGTTCATCGTGCGCGGCTACCTGACCGGCAGCACGAGCACATCGGCCTGGACGCTCTACAGCAGGGGCGAGAGGGAGATCTGCGGAAACCGTCTCCCGGGGGGCATGGTCAAGAACCAGCCCTTCGAGAGACCCATCGTCACTACGACGACGAAGAGCGACGAGCACGACGAGTCCGTCACGCCGGACGAGATCGTGTCGAGGGGCCTGATGACCGCGGAGCAGTGGGAGCAGGCCTCGGAAGCGGCTCTGCGGCTCTTCTCGAGGGGCGTCGAGCTGGCCTCGCGGAACGGGCTGATCCTGGTCGACACGAAGTACGAGATGGGTCTGGACAGCGACGGAAGGCTCACGCTGATCGACGAGGTGCACACTCCCGACTCGTCGAGGTACTGGCTCGCGTCCAGCTACGAGGAGAGGTTCCGCGCCGGTGCGGAGCCCGAGAACATCGACAAGGAGTTCCTGAGGCTCTGGTTCGCCGAGCATTGCGACCCCTATCGCGACACCGTTCTTCCGGAGGCCCCGGAGGATCTCGTTGTCGAGCTTTCCGCAAGGTACATCCGTCTGTTCGAGATGATAACGGGCAGGGAGTTCGTGCCCGCCCCCGGCGATCCGCTGGAGAGGCTCGCAAGAGCTGTCGGCGGGCTTTCAGCGGAGAAGAGGGAATGACCGGTCGCATCCTCAGAATGGCGCTCGCCGCGGGCCTCGCCTGCATGGTCCTCCTGTCCTCCTCCTGCAGGCACTACAGGACCCAGGGGCCTTCGTTCGTCCTCTTCATCCTCGACAGTGCGAGGGCGGACCACTTCGGCTGCTACGGCTATCCCAGGAACACGACGCCCACGATCGACAGTCTGGCGGCTGCCGGGACAATCTTCGTCAACGCGCAGTCCCAGGCTCCGTGGACACTGCCGGCGGTCACCTCGATCCTGACGGGGCTGGTCCCGCAGGTGCATGGCGCCGGGAGCATCCACGGCGTCCTGCATGGGCTGGATGCCGGGGTCCCGGTTGTCCAGCAGTTGATGCAGCGTGCCGGATACCACACCTTCGGGCAGTTCTGCATACCATGGCTCGGGCCAGAGTTCGGTTACGACCGGGGCTTCGACGGCTACTACGTCCGTACGGGAAGGGCCCTGACCGGGATCATCGACGAGAGCGGAGACCACCTCTCCGAGTGGCTCTCGACCGTCCCCCCGGACCAGCAGTTCTTCGCGGTCATCCACGTGTTCGAGATGCACAACCCGTTCACTCCATCGCCGCCCTATGACACCATGTTCCTCGATCCGGCCGACTCGGTCTGGACCGGAGTGACCAGCTTCGAGGTCGACGACCAGAACAGGCTCCTCCACCCCGAAGAGGCACACTACCTGATCTCCCAGTACGACGGGGAGATAGCGATGGCCGACGCAGGGATCGCCAGGATGATCGCCATGCTGAGGGCCGCAGGGCGGGCGGACGACACCGTGTTCATCATAGTGGCCGACCGCGGGGAGGAGTTCGCGGAGAGGGGCGGATACGATCACGGCCACACTCTGTACCAGGAGATGCTGCATGTGCCGCTGGTCTTCTGCGGGCCCGGCGTGCCCCGCGGCGAAGCACGGTCCGATGTGGTCGGACAGACAGACATCACCCCGACCATCCTTGCTCTCGCCGGGGCACCCCCTTCGCATCCGTGCAACGGCATCGACCTCTTCTCGGGATCGGTCCCCGACAGGGTGATCCCTTCGGGGATGACCATGGAGGGGATCCTGAGCGCGGTCCGGCACGGGGATACGAAACTCGTCCTGGACTCGGGCTCGGAGACTCTGCAGACCTTCGACCTGGCGACCGATCCCGGCGAGACCCATCCTCTGCCCGCCGACAGCGTTCTCGTCGACAGCCTGATGAAGTACGTGACCATGAAGCCTATCGGTAACAGGGAGGTCGTCCTCGACGAGGACGCCTCGAGAGCCCTGCACGATCTGGGCTACATCTGAGGCGCGGGGCCCCGCTTCTCAGCCCCCGTCAGCGATCCGTGCGTCGGCCTTCCTGTGAAGCTCGAGCAGGGAGGTGTGGATCGCCAGCAGAGCCTCGTTCTGGGCCTCCAGATGCTCCAGGATCGCCCTCGCCTCCTCCTCGGACTTGAGGTTGACCAGGAAGTCGTTGTGGGCCTCTATGCGGTCCTTCGAGGCCAGTCTGTTCTGGCTCATCATGATGATGGGGGCCGCATAGGCCGCCTGGAGCGAGAGCATCAGGTTCATCAGGATGAACGGATAGGGGTCCCAGTGGCGGACGATGGCGATCACGTTCAAGGCCACCCACATCGCCAGTATGCTGCTCTGGATGATGATGAAGCGCCAGGAGCCCATCCTGCGGGCGACGGTGTCGACCGTCCTCTCGCCCAGCGTCATCTTCTCTTCCACGATCTCGTTGACGCTTCTGAGCTTCGGATGCGAGTGCCTGAAGGGCTCCGGAAAGCGCAGCGACATTCGGTTCTCCTTCCGCGGTGTTCCCTGTCCGCGACCGCGCCGGCGGGGCACAGGTCCCGTCAGGGCTCGAAGAGGTCCCCCTGGTCGATCCCCTCGGCCTCCCTCAGCAGATCGGAGGCTCTGCTGCGGATCGCCTCGGCGTCCTTCAGGATCTCCTCGACGCTCGGGGGCGCCTGCCCGGCCGATCCGGGTCCGGACGCTCCGGCGTCCGGCGGGCCGGACTCCCCGGCAGGGGCCGGTGCCTCCCGTGGCGGCGGGGGCTGCTGCGGCTCGAGGGCCCTGA
>Ga0172366_10000143_pt1 | contig 43210 bp, 29 predicted proteins | sample LakKivSesite69cm_FD_114533 | JGI IMG/M metagenome (GOLD analysis project Ga0172366, IMG submission 114533) | Sediment microbial communities from Lake Kivu, Rwanda - Sediment site 69cm | ecosystem: Environmental > Aquatic > Freshwater > Lake > Sediment | place: Rwanda: Western Province, Lake...
CCCGAGGGATTCCCCGGGGATTTGCTCGAGATCCTTTTCGAATTCTCATACAATGATTAATCGAGTCCCGGCCATTCTGATCATTCTCATGGCCCTGGCTTCGCCTCCCCTGCTTCGGCCCGACTGGAAATCGGATCTGCTGACTTACCTTAACGCCGAGAGACCGGATTATTCGGGAGCCTTATCGTATCTGGAGAAAAACGTCTCCGCCCTGGAAGGCGATGACCTCCAGACGGCCCGGGCCCTTATTCCGTTTCTCGCCTGGAGAACGGGTGATTCGGTCAAAGGGGAAACCGGCATAGTCGACTATATTGAAAGCTATCGCGGCAACGATCCCGACCTGACTTTCCTCGACCAGGCCAGCTTCAGCGGTTTCCTCGAATTCTGGAAAAAATGGAGATCGTCATATCCTCTGGTCACGGACATAAACTTTCTTTTCTCCGGCAAAGCCAGTTTGACCGCCCTGCCCTCGGCCGTAGAAGTGGGACTCGAACTCGAAAACGACGCCCTGTACCGGATTTCGCTCGGAGGGGTGATCATAGAAGGCGGTTACTGGACCAGCGGCTTCCATATCCTTAAGATACCCGTCGCCGACCTTTTCGATAATCCCGGTTCCTACGACATTATTCTCGACCTGAAATCCGGCGACATCGTAGTGAGGAAACCCATAAGGCTTGCGGTCGACGTCAATATTTCCGAAAGAGAGGCAGGCCGGTTTCAACCTTTTCAACCCGTCTTCCCAACCATAAAAAGAAAAGGTCAGACGGTCTCCCCGGAACCGGTTCAAGTCGTGAGCGGCCTGGAAGGAGTCATATCGCTCTACATTGACGACGAACTGGTGATGAGAAGCCGGAAGTTCTCGCCCAAATCCCCGCCGATCGAGATCCCGATTCCGGGGCCCTCGATGCCCGGCCAGAAACCTTATCTTCCGCCGCCCAAAACGGACCCTCTGGCAAGCGGCGTATCGATTCTCGACGCCCTGGCCCTGGCCTACAAGGCCATAAAAGACCTGGTGAAAAAGAAGCCCGAGCCGCCGGCCCCGCCTTCTTATCAAAAAGTGACCAGTCTTTCTTACAGCTTCACCAGGGAAGCCGGCCAGGGCCGGCTCTCTTTGGTCAGGGCCGTCCTGGGCATCTCGGCCCCAAAAGCCTCGATACTCCGGGAATGAAGGCCGTGGTCCCTCCTCCTTTTTGACATTTCCCGGCTTTTGATATATACGGTCCTTAGCCAAGGAGGATTTTTTGTAAAGGAAGGGCGACATGGCAGAGAAATCCATAGAGCGTCGTCTTTGCCTGCGGTTCAAATTGCCGGGGGCTACTGTCTCAATTAAGAAAATCGGGCTTTTCGGCGGGCGAAAGAAAGTGATCGAGGATTTCTGTCCCGTGCTGGACATGAGCCGGGGCGGGATCCGTTTCCTCACTCAAAAGCTTCTCCCGTTCAGGTCCAGGGTCGAGGTGCAATTATGCGCTCCCGGAGAGAGCGTCCCCTTGCGCCTCATCGGACGGGTCATCTGGGCTTCTTTCAATCCGGGCAAAAGCTACAAGTTCCAGGCGGGCATAAAATTCAATCCCTACGGCCAGGAGAAAAACCATAATGATCCGTCGGTCTTGACCAAGATAATGAGCCTCGAAGAAAAATTCCCGGAACCCGGAGATTCAGCCGGGACCGAATGCCCGGATTGATCCCATCCTTCTCTATTGGTGCCGGCCGCGCAGCCGCGAAAAGCCGGATCAGCTTTTGCCGCCCTTCTCGCCTTCGACCACGGCCTGAGAATAATCGGCTATCCGGGCCAGCAGCCCGTCGATGGCTTTAAGCAAACCGAGCCGGTTTTGCCTGGTTTTCTTATCTTCGGCCATAACGAGAACCTGATCGAAGAACGTGTTCAAGACCGGCTGAAGCTTGAATATCATGTTCTGGGCCCGCCCGAAATCGCCTCTGTCCATCATCGGTTCCACGTTGTCGCGAACGATGGCAAAGGTAGAATAAAGCTCGCGTTCCTCTTTCTCGGTCAAGAGATCGGCATTGACCTTGCCCGGCGCCTGATCCCTCAGGATGTTCTTCACCCGCTTGGCCATCAGGATGAACGGTTCGAACTGCGGGCTCGATTTCAGGGCATCCAGGGCTTTTACCCTCAGAAGCACGTCATACGGCCTGTCGATGCCCGGTCCGAGCGCCGCCGAAACCAGATCATATCTATAGCCCGATTTCTCCAGTATGTAACGGATCCGGCCTTCGAAAAACTCGAGACAGGATTTTAAAATATCTTCTTTGGCCAGGACGAGGTTCTCACCGTAAACGGAAATTACTTTGGCCACGAGCCTGGCGAAAGAAAATCGCAATTTCCTGTCGAATATGACCTTGCAAACTCCGTGGGCCTGGCGCCTCAGGCCGAACGGGTCGCTCGAGCCCTTGGCCTCCAGGCCAAGCCCAAGGCCTCCGACAATCGAATCGAGTTTGTCGGCCAGGGAAAGGACCGCCCCGCCGGCCGTGGACGGCGATTCGTCCTCGAGGCTCACTGGTTTGTAATGTTCATAGATCGTCTGCCAGACGGCCGCCGGCCTACCCTCCATTTTGGCATAAAGCCCGCCGATACGTCCTTGAAGGCCAGGGAACTCCCGGACCATTTCGGTCAGGAGGTCGGCTTTGCTCAGGCCGGCCGCCTCGACTACTTCTTTTTTAATGCCGGCGGCGTCTATCCTGTCACATAAATAAACAGCGATTTTCTTCAACCTTTGAACTTTGTCTTCGTAGCTGCCGAGTTTCTCCTGGAAAATAACGTTTTTAAGACCAAGGGCTTTTTTGGCCAGCGGGATTTTCCTGTCCTGCAGCCAGAAAAAGCGGGCATCGGCCAGTCTTGCTTTCAGGACTCTCTCGTTCCCGGCCCGGATCAGTTGCCTGGGATCGTCATTGGCGTCGGCGACCCCAACGAATAACGGAAGCTGCTTCTTGTCGCGGACGACGGAAAACAGTTTCTGACCCTCTCGCATGGCCGTGGCCAGGACTTCAATCGGCAGATTCAGGAAATCATCGGGGAAAACGCCGAAAATGACGTGAGGATGCTCGACGGCCATGACCAGTTCGCTCAGCAGTTCCTCGTCGGGATGGATCTTTGCCTTGTGGGGCGCGAGGCAATCCTCGGCCTGCCGCCTGATCATTTCCCGCCGCTCCGCCTGGTCGATTATCACCCCGTTGGCCGCGAGAGCGGCTTTGTAACCGGCGAAGGAGCTGACTTCGATCTTTACCGGCGAGATGACCCGGTGTCCGAAAGTGGACGCCCAGGCCTGGTGGCCGGCGAAAGAGCAATCAACTGTTTGCCCGTCCAAAAGGCAGAGCAGGCCGTGTACCGGCCTCGAGAATCTGAGCGATCCGCCTCCCCAGCGCATGGTTTTCGGAAAGGAAAGCGAGGCCAGAATCCCGGGCACCATCTCGGCCAATATTTCCCGGCTCGGCTTCCCCTTGAACACTTTTTTGAAGCCAAGATATTCGCCCCGCGGAGTCCGCACGACTTCGAGGCCCGATTCGGGTAGATTATGGGCCCGGGCGAAACCGCTGCCGGCCTGGGTCAGCTTGCCTTCGGAATCTAATCCGACGGACTTCGGCGGGCCGGTCACTATGGTTTCGTTATCCGGCCGGCCGGCTGCCAGATCGGCCACGACGACCAGCCGCCTCGGCGTTCCGTAGGTTCTTATCATCTGGAGTTCGATTCTGGCCGAAGACAGCCCCTGCCTGAACTTTTCTTCGAGTTGTTCGAGGCCGGTCCGGACGTGCGAGCCGGGCATCTCTTCCGTCAGCAGTTCCAGCATGAACTCCATCAGGAACCGTCCTTTTGCGGCGCTGTGAACGCCGCCGCTATTTCGTTGACCAGAACCCGGATCTCGGAGATCATTTTGACCCGCTCGGTAACGCTGATGGCCCCGCGCGAGTCGAGCAGGTTGAAATTGTGGGAACACTTGAGACACATGTCATACGCCGGGATGAGGAGCCCGGCGGCGATCAGCCGGCCGGCTTCCTTTTGATAGGCCCGGAAGGTCTTGCGCAGCATGTCGACTCCGGCTGAGGTGAAACTGTAAATCGAGAATTCCTTTTCTTCCCGCAGGCGCAGGTCGCGGTAGGACACGTCGGCCGACCAGTCGAGATCGTAGACATTGTCTTTCTGTTCCAGGAACATCTCCAGGCGTTCGATTCCGTAAGTTATTTCCACGGATACCGGATCGAGCTCGATGCCGCCGCACTGCTGTAAGTAAGTGAATTGAGTGATCTCCAGCCCGTCGAGAAGAACCTGCCAGCCGACGCCCCAGGCGCCTATGGTCGGCGATTCCCAGTTGTCCTCGTCGAAACGCAGGTCATGCTCTTTGAGGACTATGCCCAGGTTCTCAAGGCTCCTGATGTAGATGTCCTGGATGTCGCCAGGTGAGGGTTTCATGATGACCTGGTACTGGAGGTGCTTTTGAACCCTGTTGGGATTTTCACCGTACCGGCCGTCGGTCGGCCGTCTTGCCGGCTGAACATAGGCGACTTTCCAGGGTTTCGGTCCGAGGACCCGGAAAAAAGTATCCGGGGTCATAGTCCCGGCCCCGACTTCGACATCGTAGGAACGGGCCAGATAACAGCCCCGCTCCGCCCAGTAGCGGTCGAGGCTGAGAATCAGGTCCTGAAGAGACATCACTTCTTCTCCCAGCGCAGGACCGCGTTCTTGGCCGCCCGGACTTCGTCCAGCCTCCGGACGTAGCTGACGTGAGGCGCTGATTTGAGAAGTTCCGGATTCTCCCTGGCTTCCCGGTCAATGGCTTTCATGGCCTCGATGAACTTGTCCAGTTCGCGCTTGCTTTCGGTCTCAGTCGGTTCGGTCATCAACGCTCCGTGAACTATGAGCGGGAAAGACATGGTCGGGGGGTGAACGCCGTAGTCGATCAATCTCTTGGCTATGTCCAGATTAGAGACGCCGAATTCCTTCTGATATTTGTCCGAAAAAACACACTCATGAAGGGTAGGGGTCTCGTATTTCAAGTGATAAACACCTTCGAGCATCTTCCTGACGTAATTGGAATTGAGGACCGCATATTCCGCCATGCCCCTGACTCCCTTCGGGCCGAGGCTCAGGATGTAGCACAGGGCTTTTACCGAGACCCCGAAGTTCCCGAAATAAGCCCGCACGCGGCCTATGGAAAGGGGCCGGTCGAAATCAAGCCGGAACTTTCCGTCTTTTTCGACGACCACGGGCATGGGCAGGAAAGGCTCGAGTTCGCCGGTCACTCCGACCGGCCCTCCGCCCGGGCCGCCGCCTCCGTGAGGAGTCGAGAAAGTTTTATGAAGGTTCAGATGGAGCACGTCGATGCCGAGATCGGCAGGTCTGACGACACCCGCCAGGGCGTTCATGTTGGCTCCGTCCATGTAAACCAGACCGCCTCCGGCATGAACGATTTCGGCCAGTCGCCTGATATCCGTCTCGAAAACGCCGAGCGTATTGGGGTTGGTGACCATGAGAGCGGCCACATCCTCGTTCATCTCTTTCTCGAGAGTCTCCGGGTCGATAGTCCCCTTCTGGTTGGATTTTATTTCCTTGACCTCATAACCGCAGATGTGGGCCGAGGAGGGATTGGTGCCGTGAGCCGAATCGGGAATGAGCACGTATTTCCTGGCCCGGCCTCTGGCTTCCAGGGCGGCTCTTATCATCATCATGCCCGTGAGCTCGCCGTGGGCTCCGGCCGCAGGCTGCAGGGTGAAAGCTTTGAGCCCGGTTATCTCACAGAGGTAATCTTCCAATCTTTTCAGAACCTCGAGGTTGCCCTGGATCAGATCTTCGGCCGCTTCCGGATGGCTCGAGGCGTAAGACGGCAGGGCGGCGACTTTTTCGTTGATCTTGGGATTGTATTTCATGGTGCACGAACCCAGGGGATAAAAGCCGAGATCCACGCAATAATTGAGCTGAGACAGGCGCGTGAAATGGCGGACGAGTTCCGGTTCGGAAACTTCTGGGAAGCCGGCCACTTCAGATCTCGTGGCAACGCCGGCCAGCAGGCCTTCTTTTTCCGGGACGTCGAGCGGCGGCAGGCTGAATGCTCTCTTCCCGGGGTCGCTTATTTCGAATATCAGGGGTTCTCGGATCTGATTGATCATGACAGCACCTCATGCACGGCCAGAGCCAGTTTATCTATGTCTTGTTTGGTTTTCATCTCGGTGACGCATATCAAACTGCAGTTGGCGAGTTCCGGATAATCCCTGCCGAGACCGATTCCGCCGAGGATGCCTTTCTTTTTCAAAGCCGCGTCTACGTCGGACCAGGATTTCGGGAACTCAAGGACGAACTCGTTAAAAACGCCGGCGGCGAATTTTCTCTTGACGCCGGGAACGGCGCCCAGGGCATCGGCGGCGTATGCCGCTTTCTGGGCATTCTGAAAGGCCATTTCGGTCAAGCCTTTGGCCCCGAGAGTTTCCAGGTAGATCGCGGCCCGGACGGCGCACAGGGCCTGATTGGTGCAGATGTTAGACGTAGCCTTCTCCCGCCTTATATGCTGTTCCCTGGTCGCCAGGGTCAGAACATAGCCGCGCTTGCCCTCGACGTCGACCGTCTCGCCGGCCACCCGGCCCGGCAGTTGTCGCATGAATTCTTTCTTTGAGGCCATAAAACCCAGGTATGGTCCTCCGAAGCTGACCGGCATTCCGAAAGACTGGCCTTCTCCCACTACTACATCCGCTCCGAGACGCCCTGGCGCTTCGAGCAAACCGAGAGCCAGGCCTTCGGCTACGGCAACAATCGACAGGGCGCTCCGGCCGTGGGCCAGATCAGAGAAGGAGGCGATGTCCTCGACCGTCCCGAAATAATTGGGCGACTGGATCAATATGGCCGCGACATCGTCGTCGATCGAGGCGGCTGCCGCCTGGTGATCCGTCCGGCCGTCGCTTCCATACGGAATTTCGATCATCTGCAGACCCACGTTCTTTATATATGTGCTTATCACCTGCCTGTACTGAGGATGAACAGCCCGGGAAACAAGCACTTTGGAACGGCCGTTAATGCGCTGGGCCATCAAAACCGCCTCGGCCGCCCCAGTCGATCCGTCATACAGAGATGCGTTGGCGATATCGAGTCCCGCGAGCTGACAAATGAGCGTCTGAAACTCGAAGGCAATCTGCAGGGTCCCCTGGCTGACTTCGGGCTGATAAGGCGTGTAGGGCGTTACGAATTCGTTCCTCGAGCCGAGTTGGTCGACCACGGCCGGAATGAAATGCTCGTAAGCTCCGCCTCCCAGAAAAGAAAGGAAGCCGCCGAAATCATTCCTGGCGGCCATCTCTTCCATATGCCGTCCGAGCTCGAACTCGGACAGCGGCCCGGGCAGGCTCAGGTCATGCTTGATTTTGAGCTCGTCCGGGATCGACCGGAAAAGTCCTCCGAGCGAGGAGATGCCCAGAATCGCCAGCATCTCTTTTTCGTCTTTTTTGCTTATGGGAATATAACTCATGAAAATTTCCCTCCGGAATGTTTACGCCGGAAAGCGGTCAGCTTTCGAGCCCCTCCAGGAACTTTTCGTAATCTGAGGCCGACATCAGCGAATCCAATTCTTTTTTGTCCCCGATTTTGATCCGGACTATCCAGCCCTTGCCGTGAGGATCCTGATTGAGGATGTCCGGCGTATTGCCGAGTTCACCATTGGCCGCGATGACTTCTCCGGAAACGGGCGAATAGACGTCCGAAACGGACTTGACCGACTCGACCGTGCCGATGGCCTGATGGGCATCGAGTTTTTTCCCTGCCTGGGGCAAATCCACGTATATGATGTCACCGAGCTGGTGCTGGGCGAAATCGGTGATCCCGACAACCGCCTCGTCCCCTTCGACTTTTATCCATTCGTGTTCTTTGGTGTAGAGAAAATCGTTCGGATACATGAGAACCTCCTCCTCGACGAATGTTATTCTTTGCTGCTCCTTTTGTAGAAAGGAGTCGGCACGACTATGGCCTTGACCATTTTATCACGGATTCCGATCTCGAACTCCGTCCCGACCGAAGCGGCTTCGGCCGGAAGGTAAACGAGGCCGATGGCTTTTTTCAGGAACGGGGAAAAAGTCCCCGAGCAGACCTCGGAAACCTTTTCGCCGTTTAAATATGCCGGGTAATGGGGCCTGGCTATCCCCGGATCGCGGAGTTCGAAACCGGCCAGTTTCCTGGTCAGCCCTTCGGCCAGTTGTTTCTCGAGCACGGCCTTACCCAGGAAATCCCCCTTCTGGAATTTGATTATCCATTTCAGGCCGGCCTCAAGGACCGTCGTCCTGTCAGTTATGTCGTTCCCGTAAAGCATCAGTTTGGCCTCGAGCCGGAGAGTATCCCGGGCCCCCAGCCCGACCGGCAGAAGCCCGAGCGGCCGGCCGCTCGACATCAAGGCATCCCAGATAGGAACTGGATCCGGGTCAGTGGTGTAAATCTCGAACCCGTCTTCACCGGTATATCCAGTCCGTGAGACCAGGCAATCCTTGCCGGCTACCTTGCCTTTCTGCCAGGTGAACGATTTGATCGAGGCCAAGTCCAGGCCGGTAAGAGGCTGGAGGATCTTTTCGGCCTCGGGGCCCTGCGGAGCAAGCTGCGAATAGACGTCGCTCAAGTTCTCGACTTCGACTTCGAAGCCGGGGATATGAGCCTCTATCCAGGCGAAATCCTTATCGGTATTGGAAGCATTAACGACCAGCAAATAATCGTTCTCCCCCATGTAGTAAACCAGCATGTCGTCTACGAAGGTCCCCTCGGGCGTCGTCAGAGCCGTGTACTGGATCTGTCCCGGGCCCAGGCGGGCGGCGTCGTTAGGCGTCAGCCACTGGACGAAAGCCAGAGCATCCTTGCCCTTGACGGTTATCTCGCCCATGTGACTCACGTCGAACAATCCGGCTTTGGTCCGGACGGCCATATGCTCCGGGATGATGCCGCTGTATTCGACCGGCATCTCCCAGCCGGCGAAGTCGATCATCTTTCCGCCCAATTTCTTGTGAAGCGCGTTCAGTCTTGTTTTCTTCATTTTTTGATTCCTCGAACAGATGGAATTAAAAAGAGTTAGTATCATAAATCGTCCGGCCGTTCAAGTCCGTGGCCCCCTCCCCCATCTCGAATCTTGCCTGATGAAAAGGATTTGCTATAATAGGCAATCGTTATGATCGGGATCAGGAAAAGACTTCAGGCCGAAATCGGCGAAAGACTCAAAGAAGCTTTCGCCCCGGATCCTCACGAGCTGGAACTCGGCGAAACGCCAGACCATAAGTTCGGCGATCTCGCTCTCTCCTACCCTTTGCAGGCGGCCAGGAAACTGGGTCTTCCCCCCAGGCAAGCGGCCGAACGCGTGGCCGCCCTGTTGACCGGTTTAGAAGGTGTCGAAAAAATCCTGGTGGCCGGACCCGGCTACGTCAATCTCTACTTTGACCGGAGCCGCTTCTTCGAAGAAGCCCTGCGGACCGGCGATTCGTCCGGGCTCGCCGCCGAAGAGACCAAGGTGGTCATAGAACACACAAATATAAATCCCAACAAAGCCGCCCACATCGGTCATCTGAGAAACGCCTGCCTGGGCGACACACTGGCCCGCTGCCTGCGTTACAAGGGCGAGACGGTCGAGGTCCAGAATTACATCGACGACACCGGCGTCCAGGTCGTGGACGTCGTCTTCGGTTTCATGGAACTCGAAAAGAAGAGCCTGGCCGATATCAAAGAGATTACGGACAGATTCGATTATTATTGCTGGGATCTCTACTCCAGAGTCTCGGCCTACCTGGGCCAGCACACAGAGGCCCAGGTGCGCAAGGCGGAAATCCTGAAGAAGGTCGAACGCGGCCAGGGGCCCGAATATGAGATGTCCAGACACGTCTCGCGCCGGATCCTCCTGGCCCACCTGGCCACGATGAAACGCCTGGATATCCGCTACGACGTCCTGCCCTGCGAGAGCTCCATCCTCCATCTCAATTTCTGGCAAAAGGCCTTCGAACTGCTCAAGGAAAGAAAGGCGGTGTACTTCGCAAGCGAAGGCGAGAACGCCGGCTGCTGGGTGATGAAGCTCGAGGACGAGCCTGACCGGGAAAAGGTCATCGTCCGGTCCGACGGCACGGTCACTTACGTCGGCAAGGATATCGCCTACCAGCTCTGGAAATTCGGCCTGCTCGGGCTGGATTTCAAATACGAGGCGTTTGCCCAGGACGACGGGAATACGATCTGGATAACCTCCGCCGGACATGAAGCAAATTCCTCCGGCATTGCCTCGGGTCAATCTTTCGGCCGGGCGGGCAAGGTATACAACGTCATCGACGTCCGCCAGAGCTACCTGCAGAAAGTCGTCGTTCAGGGCGTGCGGGCCCTCGGCTTCGGGGGCCAGGCCGACAAGTCGGTCCATTTCTCTTACGAGATGGTGGCCCTCTCGCCCCGGAGTCTCAAGGAAGTCGGCTACACCCCGACTGAAGAAGAAAAAGACAAATCGTTCCACGAGGTCTCCGGCAGGAAGGGACTCGGCGTCAAGGCCGACGATTTCCTCGACCGGCTGGAAGAGAAAGCCCTGGCCGAGGTCGAAAAAAGAAACCCGGAACTCCCGGCCGAAGAAAAGCGCCTGACCGCCCGGCGGATCGCCGTCGGGGCCGTCCGCTACTTCATGCTCAAGTTCGCCCGCAACACTCTTATCGTCTTCGACTTCGACGAAGCCCTTAACTTCGAGGGTGAAACAGGGCCTTATCTTCAATATACCGTAGTCAGGCTGGAAAGCATCTTCCGCAAGCTCAAAGAAAGGACCGGTCTCACCGAAAGCGAAGTTCTCGCGGGAACAGGCGGGATTCTCGCTAACTTTTCTCTTCTTGACGGAGCCGAGTCGGCCCAAATATGGGATCTTGTCTTCACGGCTTCTTGTTTAGACGAAGCCGTCCTTCGTGCGGTAGGCTCCCTCGAGCTGGCCCATCTGGCCAAATTCACCTTTTCCCTGTCCCAGAAAGTCAACGCTTACTATCATCAATACCAGATTTTAGCCGAGGAAAACCTGGAGGTCAGGGCGATAAGGCTTCTGACCATAAGTTATATCAAGAACCGGTTGGCCAGGGCGCTCGAACTGATGGGCGTTCCGGTTCCGGACCGCATGTAGGGGCAACGGACCGGTTCGGAAAAGAGTTAGAATTCCAAAGACGGAGGTTTTGATGATCGAAGTTCAAGACCTGACTAAGAAATACGGAGAAAGAACGGCCGTCGACGGCCTCTCTTTCACCGTCGAAAAAGGAAAAATTTGGGGCTTCCTTGGCCCGAACGCCGCCGGCAAGACGACGACCATGCGCATTCTTACGGGTTACCTGCCGGCCACCGACGGCCGGGTGCGCGTCTCCGGCTTAGACGTTTTCGAGCAGGCGGCCGAAGTCAAGAAAATGATCGGCTACCTGCCGGAAATTCCTCCCCTCTACCCGGACCTGACGGTGAACGATTATCTCCGGTTCGTGGCCGAACTGAAGCAGGTTCCGGCAGCGAGCCGGAAGGCTGCCGTCGACAGGGCCGTCGAGGCCACCGGCCTCAAAGAAGTGAGGGGCCGGCTGATCAGGAACATTTCCCGCGGCTTCAAACAGCGAGTGGGCATCGCCCAGGCTCTCATCCATGACCCTCTCGTGCTCATCCTCGACGAGCCGACCATCGGGCTCGACCCGAAACAAATCATCGAAATACGGCAGCTCATTCACAGCCTGCGCGGCCAGAGGACCATAATCATTTCGACCCACATGCTGGCCGAGGTGACCCAGGTTTGCGACGGGGTCATCATCATCAATGAAGGTCGCCTGATGGCCTCGGGTTCCCTGGAGGAATTGAGCCGGCAGTTGAGCGAAAAACAGGGCGTCGTTCTGAGGACCGGGAAAACGCTGACTGCGGCCGAGGCCCAGAGAATTTTCGGTGTCGCCGGGGTCGACAGGGTCACGGTCTCGGGCGATGAGATACGCCTGGAGTGGCCGAAAGACCAGAACCTTAATGAACTAGCCGCCCGTCTGGCCATAGACAACGGCCTGGACTTGCAGGAGATGAGGAGCCTGGCCATGAATATCGAGGATCTCTACATCAAGATAATCTCGGGAGGGCCGGAGAGATGAACAACATCTGGTCGATCGCCAAGAAAGAACTTCGTCTTTATTTTTCCTCACCGGTGGCCTATGTGATCATCGCCGTTTTCCTGTTCATCTGGGGTTTCTTTTTCACCAGCATCCTGCGCTGGTTCAACGACCAGAGCCTGCAGTTGGCCCAGAATCCTTATTATTACCAGCAGGTCAATATCAACGAAATGGTCTTCTCGCCGCTGATGCACAACATAACCATATTCTTCCTTTTCCTGCTGCCCGCCCTGACCATGAGACTCTTTTCCGAGGAAAAGAAGCTCGGCACCGAGGAACTGCTTTTCACTTCGCCCGTTTCGGTCAGCCAGGTCATCCTGGGCAAGTATCTGGCCTCGATGATCATGCTGGTCGTCATGCTGGTTCTGGCCGGGGTGGCCTGCATCTTCCCCTTCTTACACGGCAACCCTGAGCTTGCCCCCCTGCTCAACGGATTTCTCGGCCTGCTCCTCATGGGCTCGGCTTTCCTGGCCATAGGACTTTTCTTTTCCTCGCTCACGGAAAACCAGGTCATAGCGGTCATCCTGTCCATCGGGACCCTCCTCCTGCTCTATGTCATCAATTGGGCCGCCTACTCGGCCACCGGCATCTGGCAGGGCGTCCTGAATTATGTGTCCTTCTTTCAGCATTTCGAAGAGATGACCCGCGGCATTCTCGACACGAAAGATCTGGTCTATTATCTGAGCGTTTCGTTCACCGCGCTTTTCTTGACCCAGGCCGTGATCGAATCCCGGCGGTGGAGGTAAGACATGCAATTCATCAAGAAAAACCTGAATTATGCGGCCACGGCCCTTATTCTGGCGGCTTTGGCCGTCTGGATGGTCCAGCCTTACAGAAAAGCCCTGATCCTCGTCCTGGCTCTCGCCGGACTGGCGGCTCTGGCTGCTTATATGGCCGTCAACCTTTCGGCCTTAAAGCAGAGTTTCAAGAGGAAAGCCTTCATTTACTCGGGCAACCTGGTGCTCGCCGTAGTCCTCGTCCTGGGCATCGTCACTCTGATCAACTACTTCTCCGCTAACCATCATCACCGGTTCGATTTCACCTCGGCCAAAGTCCATAGCCTTTCCGACCAGACTATCAGCGTCCTGAAAAATTTGAAAACCGATATCCACTTCAAATGTTTCTTCCGGGAAACAAACTACGGGCGGTCGAGCCTCGAAAACCTGCTCAAGATATACGCCTATCATTCCGGCCGCCTAAAATACGAGTTCATCGACCCGGATAAAAATCCCGGTCTGGTCAAAAGATACAATGTCACCCAGGACGGGACGACCATCATCGAAGCCGGCGACCGGGAGAACATGATAACCACCATCACTGAGGAAGACGTGACCAACGCTTTGATCAAAGTCACGAGGGACAGGAAAAAGGTCATCTATTTTCTGGAAGGCCACGGGGAACAATCCATCGAAGATTCCGGGGATTCCGGCTATTCGACACTGAAGTCGGAACTGGAAAAAATGGGCTATGAGATAAAGAAACAAAGCCTGGCCCTTTCGGACGAGTTGCCGGCCGGAGCCGATCTTCTGGTCGTCCCCGGACCGGAAAAGGACTTACTAGGCAAAGAGCTCGAGATCATCAAGTCCTATATTGACGGGGGCGGACGGGCCCTGTTCATGGTCGACCCTGAAACGGCTCCTGGTATGCCTGCCTTCCTGGCCGGCTACGGCTTCAAGCTCGAGAATGACATCGTCGTCGATCCCGTCTCCCGGATGCTGGGCGGCGATTATTTCATGCCGGTCATAACCGAGTACGAGACGCATGCCATCACCTCCAAATTCCGCTACGCCACCTTCTTCCCGCTGGCCAGGTCGGTAGCGGCCGCCGAATCCAAACCGGAAGGAATAGAGATTACGGAGCTGGCCAAAACCAGCCCTAATTCCTGGTCCGAACGGCAGCTCAACGCCCAGGAAGTTAACTTCGACGAGGATAAGGACCGACAGGGGCCGGTGAACCTGGCCGCGGTCGCGCTGATCAAAATCAAAGGAGCCGTTCCCGAAGAAAAAAAGGAGGGCGACCAGGATGACGAAGCGGCCGGCAAGGATTCCGGGCAGGAAAAGGAAGGCCGCCTGGCCGTGATAGGCGATTCGGATTTTCTGAAAAACCAATATTTCGGGCTTTCCGGCAACGGCAATTTCGGCCTGAACGTAATAAACTGGCTGACCGAGGAAGCCGATCTGGTGGCCATCCAGCCGAAAACCCGTAATCCTCGAACAGTCAACATGACTCCCCCCCAGATGGCTCTGGTCAGGCTCGTCGTCCTTTACTTCCTGCCGCTGGCCGTATTCGTCTTCGGCATCTTCGTCTGGATAAGAAGGAGGTCGATGTGAAACTCAAAAAAACACTCGTCCTCGTAGCGGCCTTCGCCGCTCTCCTGGCCTTCGTCCTGGTCTTTGAATCCAGGGAGAAAAAGGCCGGAATGGAGAAAGAAAAGAGCGAAAAGCTCGTCGATCTGGCTTCTGCCGACGTGACCAGGGTTCAGCTCAAGCGGGAGGATGAGCGCCTGACCTTCGAAAAAAACGAAAAAGGCGAATGGACGATCACCGAACCCGTGGCCGCCCGGGCCGATTCCTATGAAGTCAACAACCTGGTCGAAGGCTTTGCCGACCTGAGTTTCGAAAAAATAGTCGAAGAGCAAGCAGCCGACCCGTCGGTTTATGAGATCCCGAAAAAAGAAATCCTTCTCTGGGTCAAGGGCCAGGACACGCCGGTGAGCATATTGACCGGCATGGAGAATCCTATCGACAAAACCTATTACGCCAAGCGCGGCGATGAGGCCAGGGTCGTTCTCATTGCCGGTAATAAAGGGACTATTCTCGACAAAAAACTACTCGACTTCCGGGACAAGAGCGCTTTCAAATTCGAAACCGGAGAAGTCAAAGCCATGAAGGTGAGAACCAAAGACGCCGGCTGGGAAGTGAGACAGACCGGGGACGGCTGGTTCTTCGACATTCCTTTTAAGGCCCTGGCCAAAAAGAGCAGCATCGACTCGATGATCAGCGCCCTTTCCAACCTCCGGGCCAAAGAGTTCCTGTCGGAGGCCAAGACGCCTCAGGATCTCGAAAACTTCGGCCTGGACGAACCGGCCTACCGGATATCCCTGTCGCTGCCGGCCGCCGGCAAGACTATCGTCTTCGCTCTCTCCAAGCGCGGCGACGACGTTTACGCCTCTTCATCGGATTCGGACAAAATCATCTCCTGCGATTCTTACGTCCTGGGCGATTTCGACAAGCCGCCGTCCGACCTGCGAGAAAAACAGGTAGCTCAGTTCAGCAGTTGGGAAGTCGAGAAGCTGGACATAAGACGGGGGGAAACCGTGATCACGGCCGTCCGGCAAAAGGACGACCAAGAAGGAGAACGCTGGTTCAGCCCGGGAGACGAAAAGAAGGAACTGGATAAGGCCAAGGTAGACGAACTGATCCGCAAACTCGAATACCTCCAAGCCGCCGGCTTCATCGACCAACCCGGGCCGCCGTCTGAGACCGGGCTCGATCAACCCCAGGCCGAGATTACCATTCTGACTCAAGAAACGGAGGGTGGGACGTCGGAAGTTAAACTCCTGGTCGGCAAGGAAATCACGGATAAAAAGCAGCTTATCTTAAAGAACGCCCGGCTCGATTATCTTTTCCTGGTCGAGCCGTCTTTGCTGGACCAGATTCCGAAAGAAGCCGGAGACTGGTCGAAGGACGGTAAAGAACCGGACGCCGGGACCTGATTTCAGCCGGACTTGAATCCCGAATCGCGGTGCAGCCGGGCGATCTCAGCAGCCATCCTGTCGATGGCCTCGAGGTCAGATTCGCGCGGCAGGCCGCGGCAGATAACCGGTTCGAGAAACTCAACCTTGAGGTTGGAGAGGGCGGCCTTGCTCATCTCGACCATCTTGCCGCCCCAGCCGTAAGATCCCATTAAGCCTGCGAAGCGGGCCTTGGGCCTTAAAGCATTGGCCACAACCAGCGCGTTCAAAAACACGGGATGAGGGCCGGCCAGAAACGTCGGCCCGGCCGCAACGATCGTGCCGGCATCGACCAGTTCTACGGCCAGTTTGCCGACATCGGTCAACGTCAGGTTGAACGGATGAACCTCCACCCCGTTTTCCGATAGGGCTCTGACCAGCCGTTCGACCATAATCGCCGTCGAGCCGTGCATGCTGAGCCAGGGCACGACGGCCGAATTGTGGGGCAGGTCGTCGATCCAGTCTTCATAAGCTTTGATTATAAGCTCCGGGCGCCGGTAAACCGGGCCGTGACATGGAGCTATCAATCGTATGTCAAGACCTCTTATTTTTTCCAGATTGCCGCGGATGTTCTTTCGGAAGGGCATCATTATCTCCGCGTAGTATCTTTTAGCGCCCTCGTATACCCTGTCTATTTCGTCGACGAACAGGTCACTCGAGGCCAGGTGCGAACCGAACCAGTCGCAGCTGAAAAGAACCCCTTCCTCTTCGAGATAAGTCGACATCGTTTCCGGCCAGTGAACCCAGGGTGTGTAAATGAAGCGCAGTGTCTTGCCGCCGAGCGATACTTTCTCGCCGTCGGCGACCGTCCTGATCCTGTTTTCGGGAATGGCCAGAAGATCGATCAGCATGCTTTTGGCTTTCTCCGAACAAAGGAGAACCGCCTCGGGATATTTTTCGAGAACCCAGGGGATGCTGCCGGAATGATCCTGTTCGGCGTGATGGGCAACCAGATAATCCAATTTTTCAATCCCCTTGAGGTGTTCATTGAGAACGTGAAGCTTGTCCGGATCGACCGCGTCGAGCAGAGCCGATTTTTCCGATCCGCGAACGAGATAAGCATTGTAACTCGTTCCGTCGGGGAGCGGGATGAGAGAATCAAAGAGCCTTCTGTCCCAGTCTTCGGCTCCTACCCAGTTCACGGAAGGCGAAATCGACCTTAGACTCATTCTAACCTCCTCTTTGCTCAGAGCCTTTCAATTCTATAGAAATCATGAAGAACATTCAACCGGCCTACACGTCCGGATGCTTCCTTTTGGTAAAATAAATGATCTCGGCATGCTTTTCATAACCGGCTTTCTCGAAGAAACGCATGGAATCTTCGTTCCAAGCCTCGATCAAGCAGGCGAAAATACCCAACCCGCAGGTTTCGAACCAGGCTTCCGATGCCTCGACCAGCTGCCGGGCGACGCCTCTGTTCCTGAAGGCCGGATCAACGGCCAGCCTGTTGATCCAGCCCTTCCGGCCGTCGTGGGAAGCGACCACGGTTCCGACGATGTTTTTCCCCAAGTCAGCCACCAAAAAAGCGACGTTGTCCAGCCCGGTTTGTCTTTCTATTTCCTCCCGGCTGTCACGGCCCGAAGGCTTGGCCGGCAAGCCGGCTTCCTGCCAGAGATTCATGATCCGGCTGTAATCGGCCGGCTTGAATCTTCTAATCAAGATACGGCCGGCGATTTCATCCTCAACCATGGCCCGTCCTCCTCAAACGATGGAAATGGAGCCGTTTGCCTATCTTATGCAAACGATGAATGCCCCGGCGGTGAACGCAGTCGCCAGAATCGCTGCCGCCAGAGCCCTGGCCGGCCGGGCTTTAAGCGCTTTCCTTGACGAAGCGTAATAGGATACCAAAGCCAGGCAAGCAGCCAATACGTAAGTTCCTATATAGACCGTCTGCCATATCCCCTTCTCCGACATGATCCCGGCGAACTCCGCCTGCTCCATGCCCAAGATCATGAAAACGGCTTCGACGGCAGAAGGTATCAGGGCCGTCCCGAGAGCTACCGCAGCCGCCGGCCCCGAGGCCGAAACGGCTGCCCGAATGCCCGCCTCTCCCCTTTTCCCGCCTGCGGCCAGGCGGATGACCAGGCCCGCCCCGAGCCAGACAAATAAAACGAAAGGAATCGAAAAAATCATCTGCCAGAAATAATAGTTGTCGGCCCCAAGCGGTATCACCCTATCGGCCAGAGGAACCGCTCCGGAAACGGCCAGCAGGAACGAAACGGCTGCGTACAAAACGGCCGTGATCCAAATGCCGGAAACGGTCATATTCTTCACTTACCGCTTCCCTTCGTTCATCCGAAAAAGAGGTTCTTGGTGGAAAAAGTCGGATCGCTGGTCAGGTTGATACCCAGTTTTTTCAAACCGGCTTCATCGCCCGGCGAAGGAATATGAGTCATATGAACCTCGCAGCCGTTCAATGCCTTGAGTTTTTCGAGCGCCAGGTCGATGGTCGGATTGGACGGGGCATTGATGCTCAAACAGATCAGAACCTCGGACAGGTTCAGGCTCACGCTCTTAGCCCCGAGCTTGTCTTTCTTAAGGTTGGTGACCGACTCGATGATCGACGGCGAAAGGAGATGGATGTGATCCGGAATGCCGGCCAACATTTTAACGGCATTCAGGACGAGAGCGGAAGCGGCATGCAAAAGGGAGGAATTCTTGCCGGTTACTACGGAACCGTCGGCAAGTTCCACGGCCGCCCCGACGAAAATCCCCTCGTTGCCCTTGCCCGGCTCTCCGCAAGCTTCTTTGGCCGCCCGTCTGGCCGGACCGACTACTCGCCGGTCTTCGGGCTTGAGACCAGCCTCCTCCATCAGCAATTCCGCCTTCTGGACGGTTTCTTTTTCGACGAAGCCCATAATATACTCGCACTGGTAGCGGAAGTACCGCCGGATGAGCTCCTGCCTGGCCGCCTCTTTGGCCAGCCCGTCATCGGTCAGGCAAAAGCCAGCCACGTTGACGCCCATCTCGGTCGGCGATTGGTAAGGTGATGTTTCACAGGTTATTCTTTCCATTATCCGGCGCAGGACCGGGAAAACCTCGACGTCGCGGTTGTAGTTCACCGCCGTCTTACCGTAGGCTTCCAGATGGAAAGGATCGACCAGATTGAAATCGCCGATGTCGGCCGTAGCCGCTTCGTAAGCCATGTTGACGGGATGCTTGAGCGGCAGATTCCAGATGGGGAAGGTCTCGAACTTGGCATAGCCGGAAGAAAGCCCGCGACGGAAATCATGGTAAAGCTGGGAAAGACAGGTGGCCAGCTTTCCGCTCCCGGGACCGGGACCTGTGACGATGACCAGCGGCCGGTCGGTTTCTATGTATTCGTTCGCCCCATAACCCTCATCGCTGACGATCAGGTCGATGTCGGTCGGGTAACCTTTGGTAAAACCGTGAGTATAAACCCTGATGGCCTGGCGCTCGAGTTTGTTCTTGAAAATCCTGGCCGAAGGCTGATTATCGAACCTGGTTATGACCACGGCCCTCACGTCTATTCCCCGTTCACGCAGATCGTCGATCAGTTTCATGGCATCGACGTCATAGGTGATGCCGAAGTCGGCCCTCAACTTCTTACGTTCGATGTCGCCGGCGAAAATGCAAAGGATTATGTCGGCCTGGCCTCTCAGTTCGCGAAGAAGGTTCATTTTCACGTTAGGATCGTAGCCGGGCAGGACACGGGCCGCATGATAATCGAAAAGCAACTTGCCGCCGAATTCGAGATAGAGTTTGTTTTTGAAGCGGTGCATGCGGTCAATGATCGCTTTCTTCTGTTCGCTGATATACATTCCGTTGTCAAATGCCGTCTTCTTGCTCATTCCTCTCACTCAACCCGTCAAATCGTAAACTTAACCAGCCTGAAATCTTTAAAAAGACCGTATTTTACTGCTTTGTAAGCCTTCCCGGGCGGCTGCCCCGATTCGGGGGCCTTTTGAAAACTGGCCGGCCAGGCCGAACCGGGCGGCTGGCCGCCGTGGAAGGGGCCGAGCGTGTTCCGAAGCGTTCCGTAAACGATTACCGAAACAGTGTTCCGGCCGGATTTCAAAAGACCTGTGACCTCCAGCTCAAATGGAGGAAAAGCTATTATACCGGCTTCCTGGCCGTTGACCAAAACCCCGGCAACCGAGCCGTTCCAGGAATCGAGCTCCAGGCGGTACCGCCAGGACTCAGAAGATTCCTCAATGATGAAGTCGGCTTCGTAGCTCACGGTCTGCCCGTAAAACGGCATCCCCTGCTCATCCCAGGCACCCAGACCGACCTCTCCGGCCGGCCTGAGAACGAATCCCTTGGCAGCCGGCTCGAGGCTGAAATCCCCTAAGAGATAAACCGGTTCGAGCTCCGCGTAAACGGAAAACGGCCTAACTCTGACGGTCAGCCTGTTGAGTCCCGAAACGACGTAAGAGCCTATATGATAAACTCCGAAATCCCGGTCCAGCCACCATTCGCCGCCGGCCGGTTCCACTTTCCGGCCGTTGATCGTAACTTCGAACAATATGGGCCTTTCGACCACGGCTTTAAGGGATGAAAAATCATAGGCATCGCTCTTGAGCGCCCTGAAATTGAACTGGGCTTCGAAACCGGAACCGGCCGGAAAGGCATCGCGGTCGATTATCGACGTTTTATACTGGATGCCGCTGTCCCAGGGATTGCCTTCAAAGCCGTGCTGGCGGAAGACGTTCTTTTGAGCCTGGTAGAAATAAAAATCCCTGTAGGTCCTTCCGGCCAGAACGAGATCGCAGTAATCGAGAGTCAGGACGTTGTCCTTCAATCTGGAGATGACCGGACCTGAAGCGGGCTCGACCTCCTGAGCCTTTTCCCGGGCCGGCGGCACGGCTGGAATCTCATTTTCATCGTTTCTCAAACAGAGAAGCAAGCTTCCGGCCGGCGGAATATCGTAATCCAGGACCATCATGTCGCCCCGCCGCTCGAACGGATACGGCTCATGTTTTCCGCTCATCGCATCCCAGCGCTCGGCCGAACCGTTTCTGACACTCACTTTGCCCCGGGCCGGGCGTTCGAGATTAGTATTGACCAGCAAGATGAATTGGCCGCCGTCGAACCTGCGCCGTTGATGGAAAAGCCAGTCGTTGGCCGAAGGTTCTTCGAACCATATTTCCCTTTTCTGGAAATCGCGTAATTTCTCGAAGCCATGGGGCCCCGAGTCAAGCCATCTGTCACCGTAAGAGCGCTGAATCTCGCGCACGTCGCCCGTTATGATGCCGTTTATGTAGTCGGGCGGAGCGACCCAGGACAATATCCGGCCGTGGTGAAGCATATACTCCCTCAGAAGCGACATGGTCGAGTCGGAAAAGTTTTCCATGCCCGGCGGAAGAACCACCAGTTCGTAAGGCTTGCTGCCTACGACCAGCTTCCTGTATTTGACGGAGCCGAATTCCTGTATTGTCTTTTCGCTGGCCAGGTCGTACTCGATCTGGTTCTCCTCCAGAAGATTGACGAATTTCTGGAAATCCTCCGCGATTTCCCGCACTTTGTCATTATTCCCCGAAGGCGAGTAATACATCCAGGCCGTGGTCGTCGGCTCGATGACCAGAATCCGGCTGCTCTGCTGGCCCGAGGACATAACGACTGCCAGGCGGGCGAAATAATCAGCCAGGTGGTTGTAAAGCGGCCACCACGGCTCATGATACGAAAAGGAAAGAGGATGGTCGCGTTTGCGGGCCCCTTTTATCGTCGCATAGGACAGGTGCTGGTTGAGGAAGTTCACTCCCAGAGCGAATTCCCAGTCGGCTATTCTCTTCTGATCGGCGAAATTCAGGTCCCAGCCGCTGGCTCCGTATGTCTCAGCCAGAGTTCGCCTGCGGCCGAACTGGTTAGCTGAGCTGCGTATCTCCCGCACGGAGCGGGCGTTCCCGAACTGGGCGTGAGGGCCCCGGCCGTACTGGTTCATCAGGACATCGATGCCCGGCATCTGGGCATAGGCGGCCATGGCCAGGTTGTCCGGCCCCACCCTGGGAACCGGCCATTCGTGTTCCCAGTAATGGCCCGTAAATACCAGGCCGTTCTCCAGGCAATAGGCATAGTAAGGCTTGGCCCAGTTCTCGATAAAAAGATCGAGCAGAGTCGAATAAAAATTATAGCGTATCCGGCGCCATTCTCCGTAGGTTTCGAAGAGAGAGATGAGATGCGGCCGCAGATCATATCCCCATTTTCTCTGAAAAGCGGCGAATAACTCCGTGGAGTAATTCACTATGTCCTTTCCCCCGGGCGGTCCTATCTCGGCTTCATCCTGAAATGAACCGGGCACGGTGAGCCCGAACTCCGCGCCGACGGCCTTCTTATAGCCGTCGAGAGTCAGCTCGAGAAATTTCTCCGTTACGTCTTTTCTCATCAGATCCACATAAGTGAATCCCCCGTACCAGGCAGAGGGTTCCGAGACCACGATTTCTACGACCGCGTAGCTCGCACTTTCCAGCCCGCCTGATCCGTTTTTATTGAATATGGGGGTCACATCCCTGTAGCCGGTCGGAGTGCGAAGAAAAACAGCCGCAATCCGGTTTTCACCCTGTTCCGGGACACCTTCCACCCGGACCAGGCGCAGGCCCGAGCTGGCAGCATCCGGCAGAGCAGCCGGGACATGGCCGCCGGCAAATCCTGACGGATAGGAATTCTCGTCATAGATCCAGACATTAAGCCCGAGCTCCTTACCGGTCTCGACCGCCGTCCGGAAAAGTGAAAACCATTCGTCCGAAAGATAGGGCGTAACGAGACCCGGGCGGGGATGGACGAACACACCGCCGATCCCCCTGGCCTTGAAATCAATCAGTTGCTCCTTTATCAAGCCTTCGGTCATCTTGTCGTTCCAGACCCAGAGCGGAGCGGTTCTGAATTCGGCCGGCGGCGATTCGAACGCGGCCAGCGCCGACTCGTAAGTATCGCCGGTCCGCTCCTCACGGCAGGCCGGAAAAACGAGCAGTCCCGCTATCAACCACGGCAAAAGGATTTTCATTTTAATTTTCATCCTGAATTCTCTTCACCGTCCGGAAACACGAACAATTCATCATTCCCGCCGGCAATCTTTTAACGAAATCCCACTCTAAATTATGGCCAGTCCGAAGTCAAGCGAAGCCATTTATCCAATATAATGAATGGCATCCAAAAAATTGAATTAAATTTTGCTTACCCCATTATATAGAACCTGAATATCCATAACATTTTCAATCAGTTAATAAAGTATTAATCAATTGGCACAAACTTTGCTGTTATTTAGGCGATGCTTAATTCCAGATTAAAAGGGGGTGATTCAAGAACTGAAAATTTTTTGGTTTTAAAAAGTCGATTCAGGTAAGCGATATGATCGCTTAGGCTAAAGGAATGGTTGCTTTTTTGAGTTGAAGGAGGAGAAAGTTTGAGAAGAATATTTATTTTTGCATGCATGCTGCTCCTGGTCGGTGTCTTTGTTTCCGCCCAGGAATTCGGCAGCATCAAAGTCACCGTCCTTGATGACCAGGGTGCTCCACTTCCGGGAGTAAGCGCCACGCTGACGGGTTCAAAGATCGCACCGATGACCAGAGTCAGTTCACCAGAAGGAAACATCCGTTTCCTGAGTTTGCCCGTCGGCGGCGACTACGTTCTGAAACTGGAACTTCCTGGATTCAAGACTTATATCCAGGAGAAGATCACCGTTTCCTTCGGCCGTGACGTCATTATGGACATCAAAATGGAGGCGGCCACGATCGAGGAAGAGGTGACGGTTATCGGGCAATCGCCGGTAATCGACGCCAAAAGAACCCAGGTCGGCGTCAATGTCACCCACGAGACCCTGATGAGCTTGCCCACGGCCCGCAACCCCTGGGTTTTGATGAGCCTCATGCCCGGCATGCTGATCGACCGTGAGGACGTCGGCGGCAACGAAGGCGGACAGCAGTCTTCGTACTACGGCCATGGCGGCAGTTCCGGCGACACCACCTGGAGCATAGACGGCGGCAACATCACCGACAACTCGGCTCTGGGGGCGGCGCCCAATTACGTCAACCTCGCGAGCTACGACGAGATGCAGATCAACTACGGCAACAACGACGTCAAATCCCAGACCGGAGGAGTCCAGCTCAATCTGGTATCCAAAAGAGGAGGCAACGCCTACTCCGGAACTTTCTACCTGGACGTCGAAGACGCCGCCTGGCAGTCCGACAATGTATCTCAAGCCTTAAAGGACGCCGGTTACACGGCCGCGGGAATCGAGCGCGTCTACCTTTACGGGGCCAACTTCGGCGGCCCGATAGTCAAGGACAAAGCCTGGTTCTACGGCTCCTGGGGCATCCAGGATATCGACTCCAGAACCCTGGTCGGAACCACGGACAAGACCTGGCTCGTTTCCGGGTATGCCCGGCTGGACTTCCAGATTGCAGCCAACACCAGATTCAACGCATATTATGAATACGACAACAAGAGAAAATGGGGCAGGACGAACTGGGGCGCGGAAGAACAGGGGCCTGAAACTTATTGGAACCAGACTGGCCCGGGAGCTCTTTACAAGGGTGAGATCGACCAGGTTATCGGAAATCTCTACCTGAACCTGAAAGGGATCTATACCGACGGCGGTTTCCATCTCATTCCTGCCCTGGGAGAGCGGACTCCGGATGGTTCCGGCCCGTATGAGGTTCGACTTCATTATCCAACTCACTATGCTTCAGGAAACATCGATGATTACGGGACCAACCGCAACCAGTTAAACATCAACTTCAGCGGCAGTTACTTCGCCGAGAACGTTCTCGGCGGCGATCACGAATTCAAGTTCGGGGCCGACTACGTGACGTCTACCGTGACGACCTTCGATTTCTATGAAGGCAATCTAACCCTGCACTACTATGGTCCAATGCCAGATTTCCCCACGGGCGAGTGGTGGGAAGCCTGGCTTCTTCGCGACTACTTGATCGATTACGGATTCAAACGCTATTCGTTCTTCCTCCAGGACACCGCGACCTTCGGCAGGCTGACCCTGAACTTAGGCATCCGCTACGACCAGGAACAGTCCTTCGTGAACGAGAATACCATCCCCGCTTCGCCCTGGCTGCCCGCGTACATGCCCCAGCTCGACGTTCCTCAAATTGATTCCCCGATCAAGTGGAAAGTCTTTTCGCCAAGGTTGAGCCTGGTCTACGACATAACCGGCGACGGCAAGAACCTGCTCAAGCTGTCCGCGTCCCGTTACGGATCTCAGTCGGGATTCGGCCTGGCCAGCTTCATAAACCCCGTAGGCTGGACCGAAGTCGATGTCATCTGGCAGGACGGATACGGAGGAACATTGGACGGGAGAGTCCAGGCCGGGGAACTCTACGGTCTCAACTGGGCCGATTATTCGCTTCAGGATGTCAATGATCCCAACTACTGGCTCTGGTACGGCTACTTTGATCCCTCCGATCCATCGAGCCTTGCTGTCCGCAATGAATTCGATCCAAATTACAACAGCCCGCTCCTCGACGAGATCAACCTGTCCTATGAAAGGGAAATCCTCACTGACTTCGCCGGCCGTATCGAGCTGATTTACAAGAGAAGTCACAATGACACCTGGACGATAGCCCGGAACGCGGCGAATGAATTAGAGACCTCGGACAATTATTATGTCGCTGGTGTCGAATCGATCACGGGCTACAACATCTATGGCCGAAGTGCTGGCTATTTTGCGTCGCGCTACCGGACAAACTACCCTAACCGCTACGATGAATACAAAGCCGCTCAGATCGTTTTGACCAAGAGGCTGTCCAATAAATGGATGCTCGACACCTCTTTCACCCTGTCCGACTGGAAAGACCACTACAAAGGTGATTATATCGATCCTCAAAACCTCGAGTACTTTGACGGCGGCGTCGTGGCCCCGGGAAGCGGCGGCTCCGGCCTGACCGGGATCTACGTCAACTCGAGGTGGCAGTTCAAGTTGACCGGTCTCTACCAGTTGCCCTACGGTATTAACATCAGCGGCACTTTCGTCGCCCGTGAAGGCTACATCCTGCGGACTGACGTTCTCGTTTACCGGCCCGGAGTCGGGTATTCTTACGTATACGGCAGCCCCGACGGCGGCGGCAAGTTCGGAGACGAGAGATTACCCAATTTCTGGCTGCTTAATTTCCGGCTGGAGAAAATCTTCAAAACGGGCGAGAGATCTTATGTCGCTCTGTCGGTCGACGCGTTCAACACCACTAACTCCGCTCACGCTCTGAAACAACAAACGAGGATGACTGCAGTGAACTTCCGAGAGGACATGCGCATCCTCAATCCAAGGGTTTTCCGTTTCGGCATCCGGTACAACTTCTAACCATCCGCTCAAGCACGAGTTCAAGGGGCGGCTCCTTGAGGAGCCGCCCCTTTTTTTTAGGCCCTCAACATGCTAAAATAAAAAAAGAAAGAGGTAGAGAATGCGCAAAACTGTTTTCATAATGGCCCTGCTTCTAATTGCGTTCTCCATGGGCTGGGCTCAAGGCTATAAAGGCCAGGGAAGAGCCTCGGGTCTCGTCACCGACGAGGAAGGCAGGCCTCTTGAAGGCGTCATTGTCAGGCTTTTTTCCGTCAAGGGGCAGTCGGGCTTCGAAACGAAAACTGACGGCCAGGGAGAGTGGAAAGCATTGTACATACGCGGCGGGGGCTGGAACATCGATTTCGAAAAAGACGGGTACATACCCAAGAAGATATCGGTGGAGTTGAAAGAGTCCAACCGCAATAAACCGATAGAAATCAGCCTGATCAAGGTTGAGGGACTCCTGATCACCGAAGAGCTGAAAAAAGGCATCGAAACCGGGAACAATCTATTCAACGAAATGAAATACGAAGAGGCAGCCAGGGTTTTCGAGACTCTGGTAGCCGATGACCCCAACGCTTACATCCTGAACAAGAATATTGGCAACTGCTATTTCGAGCTCCAGAAATACGACCTGGCCGAGCAATACTACCTGAAGGTCCTGGATAAGGAACCCGACAATGCCGAGATCATGATGCTCATCGGCAACACTTATTCCAACCGCTGCGACCAGGCCAAGGCCATGGAATGGTACGGCAAGATTGATATCGAAAAGATTACGGACGTGACCGCCCTTTTCAATATCGCCAATTCGCTTTTCTCCCAGGCCAATTATGAAGAAGCCCTTAAATACTGTCGCCGGGCTCTCGAGATCGAGCCGGACTCGACGGATATTCTTTACCTGACCGGGCTCATTGACCTCAATACAGGTAACAAGCCGGAAGCCGTGTCGGCCTTCGAGCGATACCTCAAACTTGACGCCGAATCGGACCGGGCCGGCCAGGTCCGTAATTTCCTGGAATTCCTGAAAAAATCGACCAGGAGCCGGTCCTGATGCCCGGCGCTAAAACCAACCGCAGCCAAAAACGAAAACCGTGCGAAAACTGAAAGCGCTACTTATTGCGGTTGCCCTGGCTGGAGTGACCACGGCCACGGCTGCACCCCGGTCAGGACCGACAGCCGGCCCTTCAGCCAAACCCAATCTCCTCCTCATTACCATAGATACCCTGCGACCCGACCGGTTGAGTTGCTATAATCCTGATTTGGTCCAAACACCCGCTATCGACGCTCTGGCCGGGCGGGGTGTTCTTTTCCGCCGGGCCTTTGCCCATACGCCGACGACCCTGCCTTCACATACAAACATCCTTCTCGGCTTGCTGCCTCTGTCCCACGGAGTTCATGACAATTCCAATTTCATCGTCGGCGAACAATTTCTGACTCTGGCTGAATATCTTAAAAGTAACGGTTATGACACGGGAGCGTTCGTCGGCGCCTTTCCGCTCGACTCCCGCTTCGGACTGACCCAGGGCTTCAACGTCTACGACGACCATTACGGAACCATGGGCGCCTCGGAATTCTCTTACGTGGAAAGGAAGGCGGCCGAAGTCGTTCGAAAAGCTCTGGACTGGCTCAAGGGCCGCAAACAACCTTGGTTCCTGTGGGTCCACTGCTTCGACCCCCATCAGCGCTATGAACCTCCCGAACCCTTTCTGTCGAAATACAAGGGCCATCCCTATAACGGCGAGGTGGCCTACGTCGATTCCGCTCTGGGGGAACTTTTCGAATATCTCAAGGCAGTGGGTGTCGAAGATAAGACCGTCGTCATTCTGACCGCCGATCACGGCGAGAGTCTGGGCGAACACGGTGAATCCACGCACGGATACTTCGCCTACAACTCGACTCTCTGGATCCCTTTGATAATCTCTGCTCCCGGGATCAAATCCGGCATTTGCTCCCAGACTGTCTGCCACATTGATATTTTCCCCACGGCTTGCGAGCTTCTGGGGGTGAACAAACCCCGCTCACTCCAGGGAGTCTCACTTTTGCCGGCCTTGAAGGGCAAATCTCTACCTTCAAGGGATATCTATTTTGAATCTCTCTATCCCCACTTCAGCCGGGGCTGGGCGCCGCTTCGGGGCATAATAACCGGCAATAATAAATATTTCGATTCGCCCATCCCCGAGCTTTATGACATCGGAAAGGACTTCGCCGAACTCAACAACCTGGCCGATGAAGACGGCCTGGATGTCTATCGGGCTGGCCTGAAAAAGACGATCGATGCCTTCGTTGCTCCTGCCTCGCCCGGTACGAACATAAAACTCGACCGGGCCGCGCAGGAACGGCTGCGGAGCCTTGGCTATATTACCGGTCCTGCACCGCCCGCACCGGGTAAAATCTATACCCGCGAGGACGACCTTAAAACCCTGCTCCCCTATCAAACCAAACTCCAGTCGGCCATGGGTCTCTACCATAAAGGGGCTATGGAAGAAGCCTCAAGACTGCTTCGGGAGATCATCAGCGAAAGAAAAGACTTTGACCTGGCTTATACTTATCTGGCGACGATCTACAAAGAACAGGGACGCTTGAAAGAAGCCCTGGATAATCTCCGAGAAGGTTATACTCACAATCCCTCGAGCTTCCATGTCCTGAACACATTCGGAATTTTTCTAACTGAAGTTGGTGAATTTGATGCGGCCATCGAGGTTCTCAAGCAAGGATTAAGCATCATCGATTACGATCCAGAACTCTGGAACTACTTGGGCATCGCCTATTGGAGAAAGGGCAATTTCGAACAGGCTCTGGATGCTTATAACCAGGCTCTGGGATTCGACGCCAATTATCCCATCGTCTTAAATAATCTTGGCTCCCTTTACCTGTCGATGTTCCTCAAAGAGCGGAACAAAGAAAACCTGGGGAAGGCCGTCGAAAATTTCAAGCTGGCCATCGAGCTCGACCCGGTTTACGCTTCTCCCCTAAACGGGCTTGGCTCGGCCCTGGCCTCGGCCGGAGATCTCAGGGCTGCGGTAGCCAACTGGGAAAAAGCCCTGGCTATCGACGGCAAGCTCCATCATGCCCTTTACAACCTGGGTGCAGCTTACCTGTCTCTGGGAGACACGGAGCGGGCCCTGGATTATCTCCTCCGGTATAAGGAGCTCGTCTACCGGGAATTGCCATCGGCTGAAAAAGCCAAACTCGATGATTTGATAGGTAAATGCCGTAAGTCTTCATGAAAAGGTTACAAAACATGAAAATTCTGACCGGCAGGTTGCCCCTTGTGATCTTGATACTCGTCTCAATGTCATTTTCTTCCGAACAAATGATCAAAGAGAAAGACCTGGCCCGGAAATACAGGGAGTGGCTGGACCTCACGAGCTATATCATTTTGCCGGCGGAAAAGGAGGTTTTCTTCCAGCTCCAGACCGACCAGGACCGGGATATATTCATCGAATCCTTCTGGAAGCAAAGGGATCCTACGCCCGAGACACCTCAAAACGAATACAGAGAAGAACATCTCAGCCGGTTTGCTTACGCCAATTCTAAATTGAGAAGGTCGACTCCCCGCGAAGGCTGGAGGACCGACATGGGCCGTATCCATATCGTTCTCGGGCCGCCGGCCTCCATCGAGCGCTTCGACAGCCAGCCCGGAGTCCACCCCTGTCAGGTGTGGTATTACCGGGGAGAGTCGATCAAAAGCCTTCCCCCCCTATTCGCCCTCGTCTTCTACCAGCGAGGCGGAAGCGGCGAATATAAGCTCTATAATCCGGCCTCAGATGGACCGGCCAGCCTGCTGGTCAGACCCGAGGCAGTCGATCAGACCGACTACGCAGCGGTATATGAAAAGATCAAGGAACTCGCTCCTGCCCTTTCTCCCGTCGTCCTGTCGCTCGTCCCGGGCGAATTTCCTTTTAATTTCACTCCCTCGCCGCAGAACACGATCCTCCTGGCCAACATACTCGAGTCGCCGCGAAAAGATGTCAACCCGCGTTACGCAACGGATTTTCTTCATTTCAAAGGTCTGGTCAGCACCGATTATCTCACCAATTACATCGAGAGCACCGCCCTGGTCGCCGTGATTCCCGATCCGATCCTCAATCTGGATATGATTCACATTTCTATTTCTCCCCGAAAAGTCTCAGTAGACTTTTATGAACCCAAGAATCAGTATTTCTGCAATTTCAAACTGAATGCGACGCTAAAAAAGGGAAACGAGCTCGTCTTCCAGCACGAGAGGGATTTCCCGTTTTATTTCCCTCCCGAACGGAAAGAAAACATAGAGGCCAACGGCATCGCGGTCGAAGACTTTTTCCCGGCGGCCGAGGGCGAGTACCAACTGTCGGTCCTTCTTCAAAACTCCGTCGGCCGGGAGTTCTCTTTTTTCGAGAAAAAGATCTTGATTCCCGCCAGGGACGGACAAAAAGTCAATCTGACAGGTCCGGTCATCGGCTACCGGCTGAGGACACACGGCCTTGATTCCCTCATGCCTTTCAAAGTCTCCGACAGGCAACTTTCCGTCGATGCCAATAATACTTTTTCAATGCGGGACGAGCTGGCCGTCATTTTCACAGTCAGCGATGCTCCCGAAAAGCTCTGGCGGCAAGGGCGGGCCGTGATTACGGTCAAAGGGCTCAGAAGCGAAGGAGCTTCCGAGAAGAAACTCTCCATTCAACTCGCGGAAATACCTTACGGCCGGATTCTGAGTTATACGAGATCTCTTCCCCTCGCCGACTTCACTCCCGATTATTACGAGCTCGAGGTGGCCGTCGGCGATGAACAGGATAATATTGCTCTCTCGAGCAAAGCCAATTTAGTCGTCTCGGCCCTGGAAAATGTTTCTCATCCGGTAACCCTGGTCTGGCCGACAAATGCGGCCATGAAACACTTCTTTTTCTACAGCCTTGCCTACCAATACGACAGGCTCTCAGCGCCTGATAAGGCTGAGGGCCTGTATGAGAAGGCCATAAGTCTTAATCCGGAATATACACGGGGAATCGCCGAATATGCGTTATTCCTGGTCAATTCGGGCAAGTTCGACCGGGCCCTGGAGGTCGTCGAACCGGTCGCAAGCGACGAAAAACTGGCCTTTCAATATTACCTTGTCAAGGGTTTGGCCCTCATGGGCAAGGGAGATTACGCTAAAGCCGTTAATTTCCTTCTAGAAGGCAATAAAATCTATAACAGCGACGTCCGGCTTCTCAATGGCCTCGGCACGTGTTATTATAAAACCGGACGGAAAAAAGACGCCCTGGAAGTCCTGAACGTTTCTCTCCGTCTCAACCCGAACCAGAAGGAAATCAAGGAGCTCGTCGACCGGATCAACGTTGAGCTGAAATGAAACGATACCCTCTCGCTTTTTTTCAGAAGAATCTGACGAAGCCGGGAGAAGATGGATTTCGCGTGAGACATCGATAATGGCCCGAAAAAAAACCGTTATTCTCGGTTCAGCCACGGTCATCGTCCTCTTGGGGCTAGTGGCTGCGTGGCTGTTACTGAGAAAGGATCGGGAACCATTCGCTGGGAACCTGCTGGTCATCACTCTTGACACCACCCGCGCCGACAGCCTGGGCATCTACGGGGGCATTGGCAATCACACTCCCAACCTCGACCGGCTGGCCCGGGAAGGAGTCATGTTCAGAAACTGCCTGACTCCGGTGCCCATAACTTTGCCCGCCCATTGCTCTTTGTTTACGGGCCGCTCGCCGCTTGCCCATCAGGTCAGGAACAACGGCCGCTATGCCCTGGGCTCCGAAGAAGTGACTCTGGCCGAGCGCCTCAAACCCAACGGTTTTTTGTCCTACGCGGTCGTCGCCTCTTACGTTCTCCTGGGCCGGTTCGGTCTGAAACAAGGCTTCGACGAATACGACGATTCCCTTGACACCTACAAAATTATGAATTCCTACAATACGGAAATCCCTGCGGGTGCGGTTTCGGCCAGATTCCGGTCCTGGCTTTCAAAACACAAAAACGACCGGTTTTTCGCCTGGGTTCACTTCTACGACCCTCATGAGCCTTACGCGCCTCCCGGGCAATACCGGAAAGCGTTAGACAAAGATGATCTTAAGAGCCTTTACCTGGGTGAAGTGGAATTCATGGATCATGAGATCGGGGAAATCCTCAAAGAGCTCGAAACCCTCGGCCTTCTTTCCCGAACTCTGATTGTGGCCGCTGGCGACCACGGAGAGGCTTTCGCTGAACACGTGGAAAAAGGCCATACGATATTTTGCTATGAAGAAAACATCAAAGTACCTCTGATCTTCTTCCATCAAACGCTGCTCCCGAGGAACATCGTAATAGAAGACAGGATCAGCCTGATCGACGTTCTGCCCACCATACTCGAGCTATACGGCCTTGAGCGGGGGGAAGAAATCGAGGGCAGGAGTCTTGTCCCGCTTTTCCAAAAGGGAAAAAATACCAGGCCAGGCCGGCCGCTCTATATCGAAAGCCTTTACGGCTTCGAGGACATGGGCTGGGCCCCGCTCACGGGAATAGTGGACGGCGACTTCAAATATGTTTCCCTGCCCCGCCCGGAATTATATGACCTGAGCCAGGATAAGGCGGAAAAAAATAACCTCAACGAAGTCCGGCCGGATGTGGCCAGCCGCTTAAAAAAACTGCTGACTTCTTATATCTCAATCCATACCGAAGTCAAACCTGAAACCAAACGGGAGTTAACAGCTGAGGACATAAGCCAGCTTCGATCGCTGGGATACATTGCTTCATCTTCGGGACGGCCGATAAGCGACATGGACCCCAAGGACGGGATCGCCCTGAATGCCAAGTTGGACGACTTTTTTGAATCACTGGCGGCAAAACCGGCCGGCGACATCGATCGTCTGGTCGACCTCTTCCTTCAGGAAAATAAGATGGAGAAAAGCCCATCAGTCTATGCCAGATTGTGGCGCCTGTACCGAAAAAGAAACAACCTGGACAAAGTCATCCAAACCTTGCAGGAAGCGGCCGCTGCGTTTCCGGGCGAAACCGGATGGCTCATGCAATTGGCCGGAGCATATTCGATAAACAAAAAATACGATCAGGTAATCTCAACGGGCCGTGAGATCCTGGAACGGGAACCGGGCAATTCCGTGGCTCATATCCTGATTGGTGACGCCTACACGGCCCTCGGCGACTCAGGGGCCGCCCAGGCCAGTCTGGAGAAAGCTCTTGAGACCGAGCCGGAGAACATTTCTCTTTTGATCAAATACTCCGAACTGCTTATTTCCAGACAGAAATTAGCCGAAGCCCTCCGTATCTACGATAGGCTCATCAAGAACGAAGACGTGTTGCGGGATCACGAGTTTCTATTCAAACTGGCCTTGTTTTACTCCCGGAACGGAAACGACGGCCGGGCAGCTGAGCTTTTGTCAAGATGCTGCGATTTGAAACCTTCGGGCAAGTACTACTTCTACAGAGCCGTCATTCTGACCCGGCTCGAAGACATCGCGGCCGCCAGAGAAAACATGAGGATCGCTCTCGAGCGCTACGGGGATGAGCTTACGCCGGAACAAAGGGCTCAGGCTGAAAAACTATTTTGAAATCCGGGATAACGAAAAAAACAGAACTGGCGGAGAGGGTGGGATTCGAACCCACGGTCCCGGTTTAAGCCGAGACAAGCGCTTAGCAGGCGCTCCTGTTAGACCACTCCAGCACCTCTCCGGGCTGACGTGACGGGCTTATTTTAGCATTTTTCCGCAACGGGTCAAAAGAAGCCGTCAGCTTTTATTGAAAATCAACGCAGGATTTTCTTTTCCCCGGTTATTCTTATTCTAGAATTCAAAACTCCGGACGGCGGAGCTCCCGATGGCCCCGTAAAACCGGGCTCCCGGCCGCCGATCCAGACTTCCAGGTCGCCGGCATCAAGCATTTTGTTGCCTTCCCCGTCTATAGAGGCCATCTCGTCGGGCGTAAGAGTGAAGGTGACGGTCCGTTTTTCTCCGTTTTTCAAAAAAATTCTCCTGTATCCGGCCAGCCAGCGAAGGGGCTCATCCGGAGACCGGGAGCCGGGCCGGCCGAGATAAACCTCGATCACTTCCTGGCCGTCTAAAGGCCCGGAATTCTCGAGTTCGAAGGACAGCTCCAGACTCTCTCCGACCTTTATCTCTTGCGGCCCAACCAGGCCGGAATACTCGAACGTGCTGTAGCTCAAGCCGAAGCCGAAGGGGAAAAGCGGCTCTTTACGGAAGAAACGATAGGTTTTCCCCGCCATGCGGTAGTCGGTGAAAGGCGGCAGATCGTCGATTGACTTATAGAAGGTGACCGGCAAACGGCCGGCCGGATTATAATCACCGAAAAGAACGTCAGCGATGGCCTGACCGGCGGCCTGGCCCGGATACCAGGCTTCGATTATGGCCGGAACGTTTCCAACCGCCCAATTGATGGCCAGAGCGCTGCCGTTTAGAAGAACGAGAACGACCGGCTTTCGCGGGGCGGCCGAGGTCACTTTCTGGAGTAGTTCTTCCTGATTTCGAGGCAGGTCGAGACTCAGGCGGTCACCGCCTTTAAAGCCCTCGACCGGAACGTCCATTTCCTCGCCCTCGAGCCTTGGCGAAAGCCCCAGGAAAAGGACGACCGCCTCGGCTTTTTCGGCCGCTCCGACGGCTTCGGCTAATTCGCGGGAGGCAGGCTTTTTCCAGAGAAGATGCATCAGAGCGTCGCCCGCGCGGTGACCGAATTCTATCCTCAGGGGATACGGCCTGGCTTTTTCCAGCACGACCTTTTTGTAGACTTTATTGGTCTGATGACTGCCGTTATAGGAGACGAGAAGCTCGTCTTCCAGGAAAATCTTAAAGCTATTGAAGCCTTCGCCGCCCAGATAATATTCGCCGCTCACCGGCGGAAAGAGGTACCCGCTCCAGCGGACACCGAAATCATCGTCATCGAGCCGTTGGTCCGGAGCTTCGTCCCACCAGTCGAAGCTCACGCGGCGGTCGATCCGGCTGAAAAGCGGACTGCCTTTCAAATCATGGCCGGCGAAGTATTCGGCCTTTAAACCAGGCTCAGAAGCAGTTTCGGAAACAGCCAGATACTCCTCGGGGACAGGAGTCAAAACCGGTATTCCCTCTGCCCAGTCCGTGCCGGCGGCATAAATTATTTCCGTAACCGGGCCCGTTTTCTCTTTTATGCCTCTCAACGGCGTGACCGGGTCGGCCGGAGTTCCGTTATAGTTGCCAAGGAGGGCTTCGACGTCGTCTGCGTTGGGGCCTATGACCGCAATCGACTTGAGAGTCTTCGAGAGAGGAAGCGTCCGGCCCTGATTCTTGAGCAGAACCAATGATTCTCTGGCCGCCTCTAAAGCCAGCGCCCTGTGCGCCGGACCGTCGAGAACCGAATAAGGGATAGCCGCATAAGGCACCGATTCTTCAGGATCGAACATCCCCAGGCGGAAACGGGCCATGAAAAGTCTTTTAACGGAAAGGTCGATCAATTCTTCGGAAACGAGATTCGTCCGAACGGCTTCGAGCAAAGCCCGGTAGGTCCGGCCGCAATTGAGATCGGTTCCCGCTTCAAGGGCCATGGCCGCCGCTTCGGCCGGGCCCGGGACGACTTTATGGGTGGCGTAGATGTCGTTCACGGCCCCGCAATCGGAAACCACATAGCCCTCGAACCCCCATTCCTTTCTCAGAATGTCATCGAGAAGTAAACGGCTGCCGCAGCAGGGCAAGCCCAAAAAACGGTTATAGGCGCACATGACGGAATAAGCCCGGCCGCGGCCGACGGCCATTTCGAAATGCGGAAGGTAGCTCCTCCGGAGTTCGGCGGCGTCTATTACGGCATCGAAAGTATGCCGGTCCGGTTCGGGCCCGCTGTGGACGGCGTAATGCTTGGCCGTGGCCACGAGTTTCAGATACCGGGGATGGTCGCCCTGCAGACCTTCGATGAAGCTTACGGCCATCGTCCCGCTCAGGTATGGATCCTCGCCGTAAGTTTCCATTCCCCGCCCCCAGCGCGGGTCACGGAAGAGATTGATATTGGGAGACCAGAAAGTCAGGCCCTGATAGATTCCTCTTTTGCCCCGTCTTACGAACTCATGATGTTTCGCCCTGGCTTCGTCGGAGATGACGCCGGCGACTCTGAACATCAGATCGGTATTCCAGGTGGCGGCCAGCCCGATCGATTGGGGGAAAACGGTGGCCAGCCCGGCCCGGGCGACGCCGTGGAGGCATTCGTTCCACCAGTTATAAGCCGGAATCCCCAATCTTTCCACGGCCGGCGCTTCATGCCCCATCTGGCTGATTTTTTCCTCGAGAGTCAAGCGGGCGACAAGATCGTTTACTCTCTCTTCAAGCGGCAGCGAAGGATCCTCGAACGCAAACCGGGTATCCCTCCTGGGACCGGATTTGCAGCCGGATGCAACTAAAGAATAAACCGAAAACACGACCGATAAAATCGCCGTCCCGGTTTTGATTTTCATTTTTCATCTCCCCATATTTCCGGAAAATCCCCTGCCGCAGGAATTTACGTCCTGAATGAACCCGTCTTTCCCGCCGGCCCGAATCATAATACCAGAAGATGCGGCGGCCGGGCCGAGGCCCGCGGCCGTTTATCTGGCGGAGGGAGAGGGATTCGAACCCCCGTTCCGGAGAACCGGAAAGCGGTTTTCAAGACCGCCGCCTTCAACCACTCGGCCATCCCTCCGTCCGGTTTGATATTTTATTATGATTATTATGAATTTCCCGAAATTTCTTTCAGCCCGCCCAGGTACGGCCGCAGAACCTCGGGAACAGCGACCGAGCCGTCAGCCTGCTGGTAATTTTCAAGAAGGGCGCTGACTGTCCGGCCGACGGCCAGCCCGGATCCGTTCAAAGTATTTACAAACTCGGGTCTGGCTTTCGGCCCCCTTTTGAACCTGATGCCGGCCCGCCTGGCCTGGAAGTCAGTGCAGTTCGAACAGGAAGATATTTCCATGAAGCCGTCGCGGGACGGCATCCAGACTTCGAGGTCGTAGGTCTTGGCACTGGCGAAGCCCATGTCGCCGGTCGAGAGGACTACAACCCGGTGATGTAAACCTAACCTCTTCAGAATCTCCCCGGCCGCAGCCGTCATGTATTCGAGCTCCTCGAAGGATTTTTCCGGCAAGCTGAAGGTCATCATCTCGACTTTATTGAACTGATGCTGCCTTATCAGGCCACGCACGTCCTTGCCGTAAGAGCCGGCCTCGCTCCGGAAACAGGGCGTATAAGCCACGTACCTTTTCGGCAGCGATCCCGCCTCGAGAATTTCATCGCGGTGAAGATTGGTCAAAGGCACTTCGGCCGTCGGGATGAGATACCAGTCGTAGCCTTCGAGTTTGAACAGGTCGTCTCTGAACTTGGGCAGATTACCCGTTCCGGTCAGGCTCTCGGCGTTGGCGATGAAAGGCGGCAGGACTTCCTTGAATCCGAGTTCGCCGGTGTGAACGTCGAGCATGAAATTGATCAAAGCCCGCTCCAACCTGGCTCCGGCTCCATAGTAAACCGCGAAACGGGAACCTGCCAGCTTGGCCGCCCGGTCGAAGTCGAGGATGCCCAGGTTTTTGCCTATGTCCCAATGAGCCTGGGGCTCGAAATCCAGTTCCGGTTTCCTGCCCCATCGCCGGACCTCGAGATTGGCGCTTGAATCCGGGCCGGCTGGAACCGACTCATGAGGTATATTGGGTATGTCGAGCATCCGGCTTCTGATTGCTTCATCGAGTCCCTTGCGTTTCTCTTCCAGGTCGGCGATTTCGTCGCCGACTCTCCTCATGGCCGTTATGAGATCGGCCGAATCCAGGCCCTGATTCTTTCGGGAGGCGATGAGATCCGAGGTTTTATTCCTCTCCGACCTCAGCTCTTCGGCCTTTCGTTGAATCCGGCTTCTTTCCGCGCCCAGTTTTACGATTTCATCCAGGTCGTATTCCCCGCCCCGGCTTTCGAGTCTTTCCCGGATCAGACCGATGTTTTCGAGCAGATACTTCTGGTCCAGCATGCCCGCGATTATATCATAACCTCAGCTCGGCACGTAAGCTTCCCCGCCGGGCGGAGACTGGATGTGTTTTATGACGAAATCACCTTTCCGGACACCGAGACGGCCGGCCACGTAATCGCACTTGGCCAGTAAAACAAAGTATATGTTCCCGAGGCTGCCTTTCAACCCTTCATAATTCCCGTGGCCTTTGGCGATGGTTAAATCGGCCCGGCCGAAAATTTCCCTGAATTCGGCCGACGTATCCTTCAGGATAGTTCCCGGGGCATCATCGCCGTTGCTTATGACCCGGGCGACCTCCTCCATGCCGACCGCTTTGGCGTCCTCAAGCGTCGCATCATTGATGACCGGGGCACCCCGAACGGCAAAATAAACGTCGGGATGTCCTATGGTCTCTATGAGCAGCTTGTCAAGCACTATCTCACCGGCATTGTCGCCCAGGTACAAAATGGTCTTGGCCCGGGATATGTCCGTCCGCAAAGACTCCGTATCGTCGATGGCCGGAACTATTGACTTGGCCAGATTCAATGTCTTGTCGATGTCAAACGGCTGGTTCGGCCCGAAATCGATTATGTTGCCGGCGATGGCCAATTTCAAAGCCATGGCCAGACGGTCGCCGGCCTCAGCCACGATCTTCTTCAGATCCGGATAGTAGCTCAGCATCAGGTTGTTGAATTTCATCTTTATCTCGTGATAGGGATCCGGATCACCCAGCACCTCGCGTATTATCCTGTGCATATCCTTTCCCATCTGGGGCGGCGTCTGGTTGTAATCTATTCTGCTGAAATAGGCCAGGACGGCCCTCATGGCCGGTTCCTGTTTTTCTCCGGGCACCAGCCCCTTGTCGAAAAGGGTGATCAAACTTCCGATCGCGCAGGGTATGCAATCAAATGTGATCTTCAGGCCTACGTCCGGTTCGGATTTCAAAACTCCTCCTCTCTATGAACATGTCCGTCAAATGCCGGCTTTCCAGAAAATCCAGATTATATAACCTCGCTCCATATCCGGCAAGCTCCAAGCGGTTCATTTGGTGGACCGGGATTTTTTAAAAGGAACCTGTAATCGCCTGACAGAAGGCCTCTGCCTGATCCAGGAAAAGGCAAAATGTGGACAATTGCCGGTATGAATGATATTAGAGAAGAAAATGTCCCTGAAGATCGAAATGGAGGCCATGAAATGAAATTGAAAATCAGGCAGTTCGCTTTCCTTCTTGTGATCTTATGTTTAACGAATTTCGCCTTCGGTCAACCTCAAGAGCCAATGGCTTTCACCGTCTCCATGGACCAGCCCCATACTCATTACTACCACGTGGTTTTTAGCTGCAGAGGATTGATGGGAGAGACACAGGAATTCAAGATGCCGGCCTGGACCCCGGGGTATTACCTGATTATGGATTATGCCAGGAACGTGCATAATTTCCGTGCTGCCGATGAGGCAGGCCGTCCGCTGGCCTGGACGAAGACCGCGAAAAACACCTGGCGGGTCGAGTCGAAAAAAGGCTCATCGATTACCGTGAGCTATGACGTGTATGCCTTCAACCAGTCGGTGGCCGGCAGCTTTCTGGACGACCGGCGGGCTTTCATCTGCCCGGCCGGAGTTTTCATGCACATTGCCGGACAGATCGCTCACCCGGTAACCGTTACTTTTAAACCGAATCAAAATCTAAGCCGGATCTCGACCGGACTCGACCCGGTCAAAGACCGTCCGGGCACTTTCTACGCTCCGGATTTCGATATTCTCTACGACTGTCCTGTCTTGATAGGCAACCAGGAAATCCTGACCTTCGAAGTCCAGGGAACCCCCCATGTCATCGCCGCCGAGAACCTGGGAACCTTCGACCGGGGAAAATTCGCCGCCGATATCAAGCGGGTAGTCGAAGCAGCCATTGAAGTCATCGGCGAGATCCCATACAAACATTATACCTTCATCATGATGGACCAGGGCGGAGGGGGGCTCGAGCACCTGAACTCCATGGCCGTATTTGCCAATCCCGGCAGTTGGAACACTCCCGGGGGCTATAAACGCTGGCTGAGCTTCATCGCCCATGAATTCTTTCACCTTTATAATGTCAAGCGGATACGGCCGATAGCCCTCGGCCCTTTCGATTATGACCGGGAAAACTACACGACCATGCTCTGGGTTTCCGAAGGCTTCACCGTCTACTACGAATACCTGATCCTCAAGCGGGCCGGGCTTCTGTCCCTCGATGAGTATCTCGAAATGGTCCAGAGCTACATATCAAGTTACGAGAACCGCCCCGGACGTCTTTTCCAATCGGCGGCCGAATCCAGTTTCGATACCTGGATGCAGTTTTTCAGCCGGGACGAAAACAGCGAAAACACGACCGTCTCATATTACGATAAAGGCGCGGCCCTCGGGCTCCTGCTCGATTTGAAAATCCGGCACGAGACGAAAAACAAAAAATCCCTGGACGATGTGATGCGCGCCCTCTATGCGAAATACCACCAAGAGAAAAACAGGGGTTTTACCGACCAGGAATTCCGCGCGGAATGCGAACTCGCCGCCGGCTGCCCGCTGACCGAGATTTTCGAGGCCTACGTCTCCACTCCCGAAGAGATCGATTACCCGAAATACTTCGCCTACGCGGGTCTTGAGATAAAGGCGACGCCCAAAGAGGTTCCGGGAGCATTTTTCGGTGCCGAGACCGGAGACCAGGATGGAAGGCTGGTGATTTCGATGGTCGAATGGGATTCACCGGCCCAGCGCGGCGGTCTCAGCGCCCGTGACGAAATTCTCGCCCTGGACGGGATCCGGGTCACGGACAGAACTCTGAAGCAGACGATCTATTCCAGGAAACCTGGTGATAAGATTCGGATTTTGATTTCCCGGCGGAATTCCATAAGGGAAGCCGAGGTCACTCTGGATAAGAAAACGGAGAGAAGCTTCGATATCCATCCGGTCGAAAATCCCGCTCCGCTCCAATCGGCTATACTTAAGGATTGGCTGAAGGAAAAAAGAAAGTCAGGCTCCTGATTAGCTTCTTTGACAAAGGAAGCGAAATGGTCAAAAATTGAAGCCGGATGAAGGCGAAAGAAATGAGTGACGAGAAAGGTTACATACAGGTTTATACCGGCAACGGCAAGGGGAAAACCACGGCCGCCCTCGGACTCGCCTTACGGGCGGCCGGTCACGGATTCAAGACCTATATCGGTCAATTTCTCAAGGGACAGCATTACGGCGAACTCGACGGCGTCCGTTTTCTCGCTCCCTACGTGACTCTCGAACAGTTCGGCCGGAAAGGATTCATCAATGTCACCGAGGGCCCGGCCGATGACGATATCGAGCGCGCCCGACGGGGTCTCGAGCGGGCCCGCGAGGCCATGCTCTCCGGCAACTACCGCATAATCATTCTCGACGAAGTCAATGTGGCCATTGAGCTTAAAGTTCTTTCAGAAGAGGAAGTGCTGGCCTTCATGGCCGAGAAGCCGGCCTCGGTCGAGCTCGTCCTGACCGGCCGCGGAGCTCCCCGAACGATTCTGGAAAGAGCCGATCTAATAACCGAAATGAAAGAGGTCCGCCACTACTATGACCGCGGCGTAAGGGCCAGAACGGGGATTGAAAAATGAGGCGGCCGTTTCGTCTTTCAAACCGGAGCCCATTCAGGCCCGGCATGGATACGGATGAATTCGAAAAGCTGGTCGAGGAAGCTCTGGCCGAAATTCCGCGGAGTTTCAGGAAACTTATCGATAATGTCGCCGTACTGGTCGAGGAAGAATCCCCGGAAGGTCGGCGGCTCCTCGGACTTTACCACGGAGTCCCCTACCAGTACCGAAGCCCGGCCGTTTACGGCAACATCTCTCCCGACGTTATAGTCATCTACAAGCGGCCGATTGAAGAAATATCCCGCACCCCGGAAGAAATCAAGCAACAGGTCAAACTGACCGTTCTCCACGAAGTCGGGCATTACTTCGGTCTGAATGAAAGCGAGCTCCGGGACATAGAAGCCGAAATTCTTTCGGGACGACGGGACCGGGAAAAATAGGAGCGCTACGGAGGACAAGCTCATGGATAAAAACTTCGAAGGAATTTTCATCGCCCTGACGACGCCTTTTGTAGACGATGAAGTCTCTCCCGCACTTGCGGCCGAAAATGTGAAAAAATACAACGGGACCGGCGTCTCAGGCTACGTGGCCGTAGGCTCGACCGGAGAAAGCGTATCGTTAACCGACAAAGAATCGGTCGGGATAATCGAAGCCGTAGTCGAAGCCGCCGGCCCCGGGAAAACGGTCATCGCCGGAGCCGCCAGGGAATCGACGCGTCGGACGGTCGAATTCGCCAACAACTGCGCCGATGCCGGAGCCCAAGCCGCCCTTGTCAGGGCTCCGTGCTATTTCAAATCGAAGATGACCTCTGAGGCCCTACGAAGCCATTTCCTGGCCGTGGCCGAAGGCAGCCGTATTCCGGTCATAATCTATAACATTCCTCAGAACGTTGGCTTCCCGCTCGACTCCGGACTGATAGTCGAGCTGGCCGCTCACCAGAACATAATCGGGCTCAAGGAAAGCGCCGGCAGCCTGCCCATGCTCGGGGAAATCATGGCCGCGGTCAGGCCCGGATTTAAATATTTCCTCGGTTCGGGCCACGTCCTTCTGCCGGGATTCATGATGGGCGCCTGCGGCGCCATCCTGGCCGTGGCCAACGCCGCGCCGGAGCTCTGCTGCGAAATATTTGCCCTGTTCCGCAAAGGAGATACGGCTCGGGCCAGGGCCAAACAACTCGCCCTCATTCCTCTGAACAAAGCTCTGACCGAGAAGTACGGGATCGCCGGCGTGAAATATGCTCAGGACCTGCGCGGCTATTACGGCGGAATTCCGCGCTCACCGCTTCTAGCTCTCAAGGAGAGCGAAAAGGCGGTGGTTTCGGCTTTGATGAGGGAGCCCGGCCTTATTCCGGAATGAGTCCTGACCGAAAAAACGGCTGTGCACCCGGCCTCGACGACTTCCTACCCGCGTTTACCGGCCCGCTCGCTCCGGCCAGGCTGGCTGCGGCACAAGGAACCTTTCCGCTGCCGCTGCTGCCTTCCGGCCCTGACGGGGTTCACGGCAGGTCCTTTGCACAGGGCCCGGGCTTTCAACACCGCGCTGCCGGCAACCGGCCGGACAGAAAGCCGCCTCGGCGAGGAATTCAGCCCCACTGGAGCGGGTTGTGGGTTACAGGGCACCGCTGGCTCCCCGCCTAGCACAGCCGCA
>Ga0172366_10000144_pt1 | contig 43193 bp, 42 predicted proteins | sample LakKivSesite69cm_FD_114533 | JGI IMG/M metagenome (GOLD analysis project Ga0172366, IMG submission 114533) | Sediment microbial communities from Lake Kivu, Rwanda - Sediment site 69cm | ecosystem: Environmental > Aquatic > Freshwater > Lake > Sediment | place: Rwanda: Western Province, Lake...
CAATCACGTCTATGTCGCTGACGTGGATGAAGCTGTCCCCCAGCACACGAGGCATGTGCTTGTTGACCTGGGCGATCACCAGCTTCGCGCGTTCGGAGGCCGTCTTCGTCATCTCAACTGAAACCCCAAGGCTGCAGAAACCGTGCTCATCCGGAGGCGTCACCTGTATCAAGGCGACGTCTATCGGGACCATTCCCCTTGACACAAGCAGGGGAAGGTCGGACAGGAAGACCGGGGTGTAGTCGGCCCTTCCCTCCGAAACCGCCTCCCGCGTGTTGACGCCCACGAAGAAGGCGTTGAGCCGAAACCTGCCCGAGTATCTGGGGTTGGCGTAAGGCGCCACACCAAGCGTGTGTACGTGGAGGATCTCGTTATCCGCCAGATGGCTGCCCAGCTCCACCAGGCCGTTGACGAGATGCTGCGGTTCGCCGCACGCGGAACCGATGAAGATGTGATTGCCGGTCTTGATCAGCGAGAGGGCTTCCTGAAGGCTGGACTTCTTCTCATCGTATGATCTGTCACGAAGGTTCGTCTCGGGCACCTTTGCACTCATCTCCCGTATACGTGGCGAGGCCGGGACATATTACTTTGTCGCCTTGCCGCCGGCCGTGCCCTTCGACGACAGGTGGGATGAGACCGAAAAGAATTTTATCCTGCACGCAAGCGGAATCCCTGATCCCAGGTTCGGCGGGCTCGCGCACAAGCCCAGGCCCAGGTGTGGGTCGCATTCGCCGAGAGGAAGGAGCATGAAGCTGGAAAGCATGTTCAATCCAAGATCAGTCGCCCTGATCGGCGCCAGCCGCGACCCCAACAAGGTGGGCCACAGGATCCTCAGGAACATCATTGAGGGCGGCTACGGTGGCGTGATCTACCCGATCAACCCCGAGGCCACGGAGCTGCTGGGACGCAGATGCTACGCCAACATAGGCGATGCCCCTGGACCGGTGGACTTGGCGATCGTCTGCGTGCCGGCCCGGGTCGTGCCGCTCGTGGCCGAGGAATGCGGCAGGAAGGGCGTGAGATCCCTTGTGGTCATCTCGGCAGGATTCAGCGAAACCGGCAGGGAAGGGACAAGCCTTGAAAGGCAACTCGTTCAGCTATGCCGCAGCTACGGGATGCGAATGCAGGGCCCTAATTGCCTGGGCCTGCTGAGCGTCCATGGCAAGCTCAATGCCTCGTTCGCTTCGACGAACCCGCCCGCCGGAAACGTGGCGTTCATATCCCAGAGCGGAGCGCTCGGAAGCACGATCCTGAACTGGGCGGTTCAGCACGGTGCCGGGTTCACCAATTTCGTGAGCCTGGGAAACGAGGCGGACCTCGACGCTGCGGATTTCATCGAGGCCATGGCCGAGGACGAGAGGACGCGAGTCATCGCGCTCTACATAGAGGGGGTCAAGAACGGTGACCGATTCATCCAGGTCGCAAGGGCTGTCACCCCGAGCAAGCCGATCATAGCTCTGAAGGCGGGCACGACGGACGTCGGCATAAGGGCAGTGTCCTCCCACACCGGATCCCTCGCTGGATCGGATGCGGCCTTCGCCGCAGCATTCCGGAAGGCGGGCATCCTGCGGGTCGACACCATGGAAGAGCTCTTCAACCTCATACTTGCCTTCGAGGCGCAGCCGGTGCCCGCCGGGAGGAACGTCCTGATAGTGACCAACGGAGGAGGTCCCGGGATCCTAGCTGCCGATGCGTGCGACAAGATGGGCCTGGAGCTGCCGCTGTTGGAGCGTCCCTTGCTTGAGAAGGTGGAGGCGCAGCTTCCGCCCCAAGCAAGCGCACACAACCCCATTGACGTGTTGGGGGACGCCGATGAGAAGCGCTATGCACTGGCGCTGGAATCGGCCTTGGCAAGCAACACGGCGGACGCCATTGTCGTGGTCCTAACCCCGCAGGCAATGACTCCGCAGGACAAGGTCGCGGAGGCCGTCGTTCAGGCCTCTTCGAGGTCATCGGGCAAGCCTATCCTGGCGGTGTTCATGGGGCTCGATGATCGTTCCGCCGCCATACAGGTCCTGAGGAAGAACAATGTGCCCAACTACCTCTACCCGGAGCAGGCGGCCGGGGTGCTGAGGGCGATGTGCAACTACGCGGAAATGCACGGGCGGGCTCAGGACGAGGCGCCGAGATTCGCCGATGTGGACGACGAGTCGGCGAGACGGGTTATCGCGGCCGTGAGAAGGGAGGGCAGGGTCAACCTCACCACCGAGGAATCGATGAGACTTGCTAACACCTATCGCATACCCGTCCCCACAGCTGCCATCGCAACAAGCCGTGAAGAGGCCGCACAACTTGCCGATCGGATCGGCTACCCGGTCGTGCTGAAGGTTGTCTCGCCCGAGATAATCCACAAGACCGACCTTGGCGGAGTCGTGCTCGACATTAAGAACAAAGAGGAGCTGGAAAGGAACTACGACCTCGTCATTCAGAGGATGAGGGTTGCGATGCCCCAGGCCACCATCCGCGGAGTCCTTGTGCAGAGGATGTACCCGTCCGCCAGGGAGGTCATCGTCGGCGCCGTCAGGGATCCGCAGTTCGGGCCATTGCTGATGTTCGGGCTGGGAGGCATATACGTCAACTTCCTCCGGGACGTATCCTATGGCCTTTCGCCGCTCACGGAGAAGGAGGCAATTGGGATGATCCAGGAGACCAAGGCCTACGCCCTCTTGAGGGGCGTCAGGGGACAGCCTCCATCCGATATCGGATCCGTCGTCGATGTCATGCTCAGGCTATCGCACCTGATGACCCAACTCAAGGAGGTCGTGGAAATGGAGATAAACCCCCTTTTCGCATACGAGAAGGGATGCTTGGCGGTTGACGTGAGGGTGACCATTTCGCGCGAAGAGGTGAAAGGAGGGGAGGGCTGATGACGAAGAGCATCTACGTAACATCAACACACAAGCTCGCCGGCAAGAGCCTTGCAGTGCTTTTCCTGGCGCTGAAGGCAAGATCGAAGGGAAGCAGGGTTGGGTACTTCAAGCCCATAGGGATAGGCTCGTCCCTAGACGCGGGGGGCCATCTCGTCGACGAGGATGCCGAGACGATGAGAAAGATCCTGGACCTTCAGGAGAGTCCGGACCTCATCTGCCCCGTTACTTTGCCCCGCGATCAGTTCCTCGAGAGCTACCCGGCTGCCGATGACCAGAAGCTCGCAAAAAGGATCGTTGCCTCGTACAAGAAGCTTTCGGAGGGCAAGGACGTCGTCCTCATCGAAGGCCCCGACAGGCTTTGGACGGGATCCTTCGCCGGCCTGCCGAGTCCCAACGTCGCGGCGATGCTTTCGGCCAGGCTGCTGCTGGTCTCCGCGTTCCAAGATGATTCGACGGTCGATGACCTGATCCACGCACATGACTACTGCAAGCAGAAGGGAGCTTCCGTGGCGGGGGCCATCCTGACTCGCATATCGGCCGAGAGGATGGAAAGGACCAAGCGAGTCATCGTCCCGTACTTGGAAGCGCGGGGGCTCAGCGTGTTGGGCACGGTTCCCGAGGACCGAAAGCTCGGGGCGCTCACGGTGAGGGACATCCACGAGGCGATCGACGGAAAGATCCTCGCAGGCAAGGAAGGATTGCACAGGACGATCCAGAACTACCTCGTCGGCGCAATGACGATGGAAAGCGCAATGAAGTACTTCAGAAGGGCCGAGGACGAACTGGTCATCACGGGGGGCGACCGCACCGACATAATACTCGCGGCGATGGAGGCAGGCGCGGCCGCCATCGTACTGACCGGCAACCTGCACCCCAGCATCAAGATCCTGCCGCGGGCGGACGACATGGCGATACCGATCATCCTCGTCGCCCACGACACATTCACCACGCTGGCCATAGTTCAGAGTACCATCGGAAAGATCAAGCCCGGGGACGAGGGGCGAATCGCAATCGCTAGAGAACTCTTCGAACGCAACACGAGAGTGAACGAGATACTGTGAACCAGCCGAGGGCAGGAAACTAGATCACGCTCGACAGCACCGGGTATATGAGGCAGATGGCATGCGAACCTACGAGTACCACCGCATCAAAGAGCTGGCACAAAGACTGAAGGAGGCCGGAATCGATCGTCGGACGATCGATCAGATCATGGAAGGCGGCGAAGATATCCGGAGAAGCACCAAGCCTGAGAAGAAGGCCGAGTGGATGCGCGGTGCGATGATTGGGATGAACCGGCTCCTAGACAGGCAGACGCGAAATAGGGTGCGGGAAGCCTGCGCCTGCTGCCTGGGTGGAAGGCGGTTGAAGATCTCGAGGGCAATCGCCCAGGAAAACGAAACGCTGCAGAATCGAATCAAGGCCGCCAACGAGGCCAGCTACGTGGGAAGCGTCAGCATGGGGGAGAACGGGGAGATCCTCGTGCGCTTCGCTCCCGAGGGGCTTGACCGGTATCGTTGCGTATGTCTCCCGAGGGCCCAGAAGGCCCTGCCCATCACCTACTGCTACTGCTGCGGCGGGCACGTCAAGCACCATCTGCAGATCGCCCTGGGGCGCAGCCTCGATTGTACCGTGCTCTCCTCGGCCCTATCAAGCGGGGGCCGGAGGCCCTGCACATTCAGGTTCACCATAGGGGTCTAGGATCCATCAAAGCGTCGCCTGAGAACCACATTGAGCCTTTGTTGGCGCTCGGCGGCAGCTTGCTCTTGAATTCGCTGTTCAGGGCAGTCTGGGCGTTTTGCTGGGGTCGATCCACAATATTTATCACAAGCCCGGCCGGCCAGCTGAAACCATGCAGATCAATGAGATCACGCTTGAGCAGCTGAAACCACGACAGTTCATCTCCGACAAGGTCGAGGAGATCCGATCCACCGTGGGCACCGGGTCGGCCATCAATGCGCTGTCAGGCGGGGTAGATTCGTCAGCCGTAACCATGCTTGGACACAAAGCGCTTGGGGACAAGCTTCGGACCTGTTTCGTTGACTCCGGCCTCATGCGGCAGGATGAGCCGACGAGAGTCGTCACCCTCTTCGCGAAACTGGGCGTGAAGGTCCAGCTTGTGGACGCGAGGAAGGATTTCTTCGACGCGCTCAAAGGCTTGACCGACCCCGAGGAAAAGAGGGAGGCCATAACCCAGACCTTCTACAAGAAGGTCTTCGGCAGGATCGTCAAGGAGAGCGGCTCCCGCTTCCTGCTTCAGGGCACGAACTACACGGATGTGGAGGAGACCGTCGCGGGCATAAAGCGCCAGCACAACATACTCGCGCAACTCGGAATCGACACGGAGAAGGCATACGGCTACACGGTTGTCGAGCCACTGATACAACTGAGGAAATCAGGAGTCAGGAAGATCGCCAAGGCGCTTGGGCTACCCAAGGAGATCTACGAGAGGCCGCCCTTCCCCGGCCCGGCCCTGGCTGCGCGGGTGATAGGCGAGGTTACCCCCGAGAGGATCGATACCGTGAGGAAGGCCACGAGCATCGTCGAGCAGGAGCTTGCCTTGACGGGCGCTTTCCAGTACCTTGCGATCCTGCATGAGGACAAGGTCACCGGCATACGCGGTGGCAAGAGGGACTTCGGGCTTCAGATCGAGGTGAGATGCTGGGACAGCACGGATGCCAAGGTCGGGTCCCCGACCAAGCTCCCCTTCGGAATCCTTGAGCGGCTTGGTGACAGGATAACTTCGGAGGTGCCTGGCGTCGTCAGCGTCACCTACAACATTGCCAGGAAGCCGCCGTCCACGATAGAAGCGGTTTGAGACACGCCATGCGCGTGCGGTCAGCATTGCCGCGGCCTTGATGTCCTCGACCGAGCGAGAAGGGGACCGCCGGATCGACCGGGCTCCTCCAAGCGCAATATCTTTCAGCCCAACCACGGCAGCTCCGGCCCATGCCACCAAGGAAAGCATTGAGGCGGAAGGATGCGTTCTTCGGACTGCACTTCGACCTCCATCCCGGAAAGGCCGATACCCAGCTCGGGGAACACCTGACGGAGGAGATGGTCGCCAACCTGCTTGAGCAAGTGAAGCCCGACTACGTCCAGTACGACTGCAAGGGCCATCCCGGGTACGCCGGCTACCCCACCAAGGTTGGCTCTCCATCCCCGGGGATAATCAAGGACTCGCTTGCCATTTGGCGGAAGGTCACCAAGCAACGCGGGGTCGGCCTCTACATCCACTACTCCGGCGTCTGGGATTCCGTTGCCATCGAGAAGCATCCGGACTGGGCCCGGATCGATGCTGATGGAAAGCCCGACAAGGACTCCACCAGCACCTTCGGGCCATACTGCGACGAGCTGCTCATCCCCCAGCTGAAGGAAGCAATCACGGCCTACGACCTCGATGGCGCATGGGTGGATGGAGACTGCTGGGCGGTCAAGCCGGACTTCAGCCCTGTCGCACTTGCCGCCTTGACGAGGGCAACCGGCATCACGGAGATCCCCAGGAAGCGGGGGGACGCACACTGGACAGAATTCCTCGAGTTCCAGAGGGAAAGCTTCAGACGGTACGTCAGGAAGTACGCTGATGCTCTCCATTCCCACAAGCCCGGCTTCCAGATTGCCAGCAACTGGATGTTCTCAAGCTTCGCGCCGGAGCCGATCACCGTCCCCATAGATTTCATCTCAGGCGACTACTCGCCCGGAGACTCCGTCAACAGCGCGCGTTTCGAGGCCCGGTACATGGCATCGACGGGAATGCCGTGGGACCTCATGGCCTGGGGCTTCAACAAGGGCAAGGATTCCGCATGGTCGCTGAAGACGCCGATCCAGCTCAAGCAGGAGGCATCGGTGGTCCTAGGCCAGGGTGGAGGCTTCCAGGTATACTACAATCCTACGCGGGCCGGTTGGGTCGACGGGTGGATGATCCGCATCATGGCGGACGTCGCGAGGTTCTGCCGCGAGCGCCAAGCCATTTCCCACAGGACGCAAACGGTTCCTCAGGTAGCACTGCTCCTGTCGAGAACAAGCATCTATGACAGGGCGGATCAGCTGTTTGGGTCGTGGGGGGATCTCGTCAGCCCCGTGCAGGGGATGTTGCACGCCCTCCTCGAACTGCACTACTCCGTGGATGTCCTGGCTGAGCATCAGCTGGCTCCAAGGCTGGACGTGTATCCGCTCGTCGTGATCCCCGAGTGCCACCTCCTCTCCAGCGATCTTCGAGAGGCCTTGATCGAGCACGCCAAGCGCGGTGGATCGCTTCTGCTGGTCGGCGCTGAGGCGGCTCGATTGTTCGGTGATGTTCTCGGTGCCACGACGGCCGGCGAACCGGCCCAAGCCCAAACGATGTACGTCCGAGGCGGCGACGCCCTGGCCTGGATGGGCGGACTGTGGCAGACGGTGGAGCCAACAACCTCCCAATGTGTTGCCAATGCCTACTCATCATCGGACACCAAGCAGAAGCCAACCTGCGCTGCGACGCTTGGGCGGCTTGGCAAGGGACGTGTGGGGGCAATATACGGACCCTTCGGCAGCGTGTACCTGCGGTCTCACAACCCCGTGGCAAGGCGGTTCGTTGGGGACGTGGTGCGGCAGCTGTTTCCGGAACCTCTGGTGAAGATTGACGGCCCGCCATGTGTCGATGTATCCCTGAGGAGGAAAGGGAGGACTCTGCTTGTCCATCTGGCCAATACCGCGAACATGCAGGTTGCCCCAGAGTATCCCATAATCGACTGCGTTCCGCCCGTCTCACCGATGGTGGTCGAGGTGGCATCCAAAGCGCAGCCCAAGGCCGTGCACATTGAACCGGGGCATCAGGCGGTTCGGGTACGCTGGTCCCGGGGGCGCCTTCGCGTTGGGATACCGTCGCTCGACATACACTCGGCCATCTCCATTTCGAACTGGGCATCGAATCCACCCCATCGGCGGAGATCTGCCTGAGGGCCGTCAGCACAGGCCATACACCCCCAGGCTGCATGTCGACCTTCGCCAGCCTGGCTGCAGGAAAAGCTTAAAGCATTGCGGGAACCGGGCCCTGCGGTGGTTGATTGAGCCTTCGACTTGTCCCGATCGGTGCGATGACGGCCATCTTCCTGGCCGCGGGCCTCTGCACGGGCATCGATCCCGTCAAGATACTGGGAATGGGCACGCTCCTGCCGACGGACACCCCCGTGTTCAGCTGGTGCAACGATGACCCACTGATGGTACTGACGATCATACCCACCAGATTCGGAGCGATTAGCTACGAGGCCGAGGATGCAAAACGCCTGATCCGGTTGTATTTCCCCAGGAAGTTCGACGAAACTACGGTTGATGTCCTTCTCTTCTCAGCCGGCGATGTCGTGCACTATACGAGTTCGCAGATCGCCACCATGACCTCCGGCGTCAGGGGAGGCGTCGCAGCCATGGCCGACTGCGGCGGGACGAGCGCCATCCTCCAGTACATTGAGCCGTGGGTGGCCTCGGGCATAGGGGAGATCTTCCCCAACGATGTCGCGGCCGTCCTTTCCGCCGGCTACACCTTCGTCACCGGCACATACCCCGGGTACTTCCTGAAGGGCATCCCTTACACCGTGCGAGTCCGAACGGATGCGCCGGGCAACCCATTCTCGCCTTTCCTCGCCGTCGGGATCGAGCAGGTCCATGGGTTCGCCCCCAGGAACATGATTCCCAGGCCCGGCTCCACGATCCTCGCCGATATGGTCGGCGCGCAGGGCTTCCTCAAGAGCGAGCCCCCATTCTCCGTCACGTGGGAATACGAAAACGGCCGAACCCTAGTGGTATCCGAGTGGCTTGGCCACCCGTTCTGGGGAGACTACGGAGCTGACATACACCAATCCGAGAACCGCTACGGACACGAGATGTTCCTTAACCTCGTGCTTTACCTTGCCGGAAGACCGATTTCCCAAGACATCGTTGAGATGCACCGCACGAACCAGGACAGGGAGGAGATGCGATTCCGAAGGGACAACGTCATCTCCGCAATTGACTTCGCGGCCAGCTTCGGGGTCAACACCCAGTCGGTTGCGGAGGAACTCGCCACGATAGACGCACGTATGAAGGAGGCCGACGCCCTCTACCTGGATGGCGAATTCGGCCAGAGTTCCGAAACCGTGGCATCATGCATCAGCAGCCTCGAGGATCTCTTCGGGAAAACGCTTGCGCTGAAGGACATGGCACTTGCCTACCTCTACCTGTCGGAGTGGCTCGCAGTCACCGGCACGCTTGTGATCTGCGGATCGGTGCTGTACGAGGTCATGGTGAGGAGAAGGGTCTACAGAGTCGTCGGGACGACGACGGGCTAGCGCGCTCCGCGCCGACAGCTGGGTCAAATGCCAAGAACGAGACACAGAAAGCTGGTACCGAACACACTTTTCTTCTCGCCTCGCGGGGCGGATATCGGTGTGAGTTTGGAGAAGAAGCAGGTGCTTAAGGCCCTCGAGAAGGTGTATGACCCGGAGCATCCAATTTCCGTGCTCGACCTGAAGATCGTCACTAGCGATGACGTCACGATCCTTCCGAACGGGGTTCGCGTCGAGTTCTCGCCCACGACGCCCTTTTGCCCAATGGGCGGCGCGATCGGCGTCGTGATAAAGTATGCCCTCGAGAAGGAACTGGGCGTCCCCGTGGAGGTCAAGGTGAAGCCTGGCACCCACGTACAGGAGAAAGCCCTCAACGAGACTCTGAGCGATCCAGCGAAGTACGAGGCAGCGAGGAAGAGGTTCGAAGAGTTCGGCCTGATGGATCAATGCATCCAATCATGATATGACGGGGCAGACCTACCGAAGGCCTAGCTGCTCTCTGATGGAGAGACATGCGATTCAGCAAACTATATGATCCGGCCCGGGCGTGCGTCTAGGGCTTTGCTGCATGGTGGGCCTGGGGCAGCCAGGGGTTATCCGCCGGTTCCTTCCCGCCGTAGAACCACTTCAGTGGAAGGACCTTGAGCTTCTGGTTGAAGCCGCCTTCCTTCTGGCTGCTCACGATCAGCTCGGCGCGCGTGGAATGCTCCTCGTACACTGAGTAGGTGTGGGCGATCAGTACCCGATCCTTGATCACGAAGACCGAGGGATAGGACCAACGTCCGTGGAAGCTCACGGAAAGGATGTGCTCCCTTTCGCGCTCGGGGGCCGGGACTCCGGGGTCAAAGTGATACTCGGCCGGCCTGACCGGTCGAATGGGTCCGGGCTCCACTCGGGTCTCCTCGTGCATGGACTCGACGTTCTGGAAGAACTCCCAAACGGAGCCGCCGTTGCGGCTGATCGCCGAGGAAATGCGCGTCCTGTTGTATCCCCTCTTGATCTCCTCCTCGCTCTCCTGATTCCATACCAAAAGGAGATGTCCGGTGGGGAGAGTGCGAATCTGGCACGGGGCGGTGGAGGATGCAAGGGAGGTGGCCTGGGGACGGCTCCAGGTCTCGCCGTTGTCGCAGGACCAAGCACAGAAGAGACGGCCAAGACCGTTGCGCATGAACATCAGGAGCTTGCCGGGAGTCACCTCCGTCACCGACGGCTCGTTGACGTAGCTGAACGTCGCACTCCAGTCCAGAAGTATCAAGAGCTCTCCGTCGCTGTTGCGCTGCCACGTCAGCCCATCATCATCTGAGTGATAGACAGAACAGCAGGAGAACCGGGGGTCGAAGAAGTGAGCCGCGGTCGACACCCACTGGCCATTCACCAGCTTTCCGGAGGCGGGGGGCTTGACGTCGCCGGGTCCGGTGGACTGCCCCAGACAGATGTAGACAGGAAGGATGATCCGGCCGGAGGAGGTGCGAAGCAGAACGTCCTGGTAGGAGAAGGTCGGGATGCCGGGGGGGCTCACCCGGACCGGGGGCTCCCATGTCTCGCCGCCATCCACCGAGCGCCAGAAGGCCATGTAGTATCCTCGGGCGTCATCGGGATCCTTCAGGATCGCGGAGAGTCCTACGCCCTTGCCTGACAATCGCGTTAGAGAGGTACCCCCGCCCCCAACCGCATTGCCGTTTACATCGTTTCGATGGAATGGCTCCGACCACGAGATCCCGCCATCCTCAGAGATGGTGAAGTTCTCGCCGGCCGCGTGCAGAATCCTGCCGTCGTGCAGTTCCACGAAGGTCGACGAGTGGCCGAATCCCGTCTCGTGGACCGCCAGCAGTTCCTCAGGTCGCGTCATTGGCACGTTTGACATTTGCTTCGCCCTTCCCCAAGGTCATCCCGAGGCTTAAGAATCCATTGGGTTGCTGCGTGGCTCGGATCGGCGTCAGGGCCTCAGCCAGCGGCCGGCTCCGGGCACCCTCTCCAGCATCCCGAGGTCGTGGGCGATGGCCATGAAACGGAAGGGCCCGCGTAGAATGCGCTGGAAGCTGCTATGGACCTCCTCCCTGTCTGGACGAATAATCCACTCAACCGCCTGGCAGAGCCCGGGGATTCCTGCCTCAATGAATTCCGTGTCACCGGTGAGGTCGTACGCGTATGCCAGTGACTCCAAATTGGCGAAACCCTGCATGGCCGTTGTGGCCTTGCTGTTTTCGGGCCAGTTTGAATAGAGGGGCAGGCCCTCGTCCATGAGCCCGCTCCTAAGATAGGCCTCCACAAGCTCAAGGATCAGCTTCCGGACCTTCTCGTCCCCAGTCGCCTGATGCCACTTGATGAGGCCCCGCATGCACAGATGTACCAGCCTATCCTCGAAGGCTCTCGGATGCATCGTCCCTTCGAGGATACCGCCTCCCTCCCTCTGCTGGGAGATGATCTTGCCGATCGCCCTCTCTGCCTCCTTTCGGATCAGTTCGTCGGGCTGTATCATGTGGACTCCGCCCATCACGAGCAGCGCCCAGCCGGAATACCTGCCGGCGCCGACCGGCTCCTCGCGGCTGAAGGCGTATGCCAGGTTCCTGGCGTAGCCGGAGGCCACCTCCAAGGCCCTCCGATCCCCGGTGAGATGGTAGTAGTCCAGCAAACCTTCAGCGAAGGTATGGCTGCCGCTACCGGGGATGTGCCTCGGGTCCCCGGGAGTCTGTATGCTGCCGATGTGCTGGTAGCAGTGCCGGTACTGGCACTTGATCATCAGGTCCGGGTCCGGGAGATGATCCATGGGAACGGCGTGGTGACATGTATCCACATCCATCATGTGAAGGGCGTGCGCCTCTGCCCCCCACCACTTGACTATCTCTCCGGTCCTCAGGAACATCATTGCCAGAACATGAGGAGTATCGTATTCGTTGTTCAGGTAGTAGGTGTCAGGCGCGTCGGGATCCGGGATCGTCCCCCTGCCCACAACGAAGTCGCCGTAGTGCTTGAGCCCGTAGGCCCTGCCGTCCGCTGGATTCCGGGGCAGGTGGTTCTGGTCAGGGTCGAAGAAGTCCCTGAGGGCCGCCTCGAGCCTCGGATAGAGCTTGGGGTATGAGGGGAAGTAGTCCCACAGCTGGCCGCTCTGCTGGTAGTACACGGATGGTGCTCGTGGGATGGGCCATCTTTGGACGGCGAAGGCAAGGTCGATCAGCCTCTGTGCATCGGGCCAGCCCTCGTGGAGATAGAGGAAGAACGTGTGGGTCTTGGCCATTCCCCGGGGAATGGGGAAGCACTCGCCCCGGTCAGGTATCAGGTGGCACCTCAGAACCCGTCCGTCCGTGGAGATGGCCTTAGGATAGTTCTGCCAGAAGTTCTTTCCAGCCAGCAGCACCCCATGCCGGGACCCGCTCACATCAAGCCAGCCCATCGAGTTGTTGTCGACTTCCTTGAGGACGTGTTCCAGACGCATCGGCGTCTCGGCACTGAAAGCGGTTGGGGGCCTGAAGACATCCGCCGCAGGGTGTGGTCAAGGCGAACGAAAGGGTTCCCGGCATAGACGGTGAGCCGCACGATGAAGTCGAAGTGCTTAGTTCCATGGCCACCCACGTGAGAGCCCTCCCAACGCATGAGGGTTCGCATCGGCCCCTGTTCTTCGATCTCGAACCTTGATCGACGGTCATTGCTGGCGAGGAAACTCTCCTCCGCTTCTGAGACAATGCGGAATTCGATGCCTCCGGTGCTGAGGATTTCCCCGTCCTTGCTGATGCGCTCAAGCGGCCTGCAACGAGCGCCATCGATCTTCAGCTCCAGGATGCCGTTGGCGACGGTAAGCCTTCTCCCCCTCCTCTTGATCTCGATGCGCCTGCCGCTGGCTGGCTCGGGCCCGTCTCGGCCCAGCACAAGCAGGTGCTTCGAGGCCCCCAGCGCTGGCATGTCAGCCTGATAGTCCAGGAGCATCCACCTGGCACTCCCGTCGACATGTGTCTCCATGACGCGGGTCTGCACAGCCTGGGGAGTACCGGTGCCGTCGACGATAGTGACGGGGTCGCCGGCGGGGAGTAGGCCGCGCCGAAACGGCAGACCCACCGTTAGGGGAAAGTTCCTGCGGTCCACAGCCCCAGGCTCGGTGGCAATCAGTTCAATGAGTCGATCCTGGTTCAATCACATCTCCTCGGATGCCGTCCGTCGGCGCCGTCGGCCGTATTAAGGATTCCGTCATAGTCATAGCCCATGTGGGGCAGGTGGGACCGACGCCCAACTAGCCGACCGGTATGGCAGCCATGATGCTGTAGTTGCTGGGCTTGAACCCGACCCCATATGTGGTGCTCGTGGTCTCGCAAACGTAGTATCTAGTGCCGTTGACTTCATAGAAGTCCCCGGATGCACCCGCCACCGAGACACCGATCATCATGTGGTCGGCCTCGCCGTCGGCGTTTGAGTCGACTGTCAGAAGGACAACGGGGTACCCCTCGTTGCCAGCCGAGAGAAGAAGCTTTGCAGCAAGAACTGAAGTGTCCTCACAGTCACCCCCTCCCTCCACCAGCGTCTCGAGGGGATGCCTGACGTAGTTGTCGTCCGGCGCGTCGTAGATGTACGGCAGGTACTGGACGAACTTCAGAATGTTGTTGACCCGCTGAATATCGGTCGCAGCTTGGCCGCTGAGGTAGTCTGCAAGGCGCTTCACATCCTGGCAGGGGATATTCAGCACCTTGGCGAAGGAGTCCTCGTCTGTATCGTTCCAGTGCGGCCCAACAGCCAGTGAGAGATATTCGCTTCTGTTGAACCCCGTCCCCCTCTGCGCACTCGTGCCCTTGGACCAGTGCTTCTGTCCGAGATAGTACCAATCGTACTCGCGGTATATCTCGCCTTGGAGCGATACGCCGGCTTCGAAGACCCTCACCTCATCGCTTGCGTTGGCGAGGAGCGCCAGCAATCGCTCATTGGAGCCGGCTAGGTTGTCCAATTCCTGCTTCACTGCAGTGATGTTCCGTCTCAGGTCCACGAGTTCGGCCTCCGCGGTTCCCAAGAGCCCCTCCAGCTCAGCGGATCTCGCAGTCGATTCAGCAAGCCTCTCGGTCGACTCGTTGAGACGAAGGCTCAGGTTGCGTGACTGCTCCTTCAACAGGCCGAACGACTGGTTGCTGGTCTGGAACTCCGCCGTCAGTTGGAGGAGCGCGGACTCGAGTTGCCCGTTCTGCACCCTGAGCAGGTCCCTCTGCGTCCCCAGGGAAGCCACAGATCCAGTCAACTGGTCGATCTCCAGCTGTTGATCTCCCGCCTTATCCTGGGCCTGGCTGAGATCATGCTGGGCGTTCGCCAGTTGGTCCGACAGACCATTCCTCTCGAGCAGGGTCTCCCGGTACATGGTCTTCCACAGGCCATGCTCACGTATGACGAGATTCACGTATCCAGCTTGCAGGGCAAAGAAGACGCACAGGACTGCGACGCCAGTGGTCAACGCGCCGTAGATTACCCTCGAATATGAGAACAAGCAACAACCTCCAGCGGGGCTTGGGTGAGACAGCCGCCGGACATCTATTTATCTCTCTTGACGCGTCGGTCCTGCTACAGATACCGCATCAGACGAGAAACGTGGTTCACAATCGGTTCATTTGCGTCGTGTCTTGATCCGACTGTGCCCGTTCGCTCCATTGTCCGTCTCAAAGAAGCATTGCGCGCTAGGTCCCTCTGCTCTGCATGGCTGATCATTGGGTCGATGGCAGAGGCGGCGCCGGTGATCCCAGGGCTACCGGCTTCGTGATACATGTATCGCAGCAGAGGTCAATCCCCAATCACCCCGCCGCTCTAACCTAGGATCTCGGGCGCTGACTTCAAGGCTCTCGTCACCGTCTTGCGATTTGGGTAACTATCATTCCCTTGCGCTGCAAACCCTTTTTATTCCGTGCCGGCGTTCCCTCTCATCCTGCCGAGGAGGGCAAGCCGTGAGGAGTGCGCTGCTCAAAGGTAAGACGCTATACACAGCCTACGGCAAGCTGAGGTGCCCAACTGGGCTTGGGGGATCCGAGGGGGACGGGCAGGCATCGCTGTTCTCTGGCTCAACCCCGCGCGGGTGCATAAGGCGGCAGGGCGGCCAGATCCTCGCCGACATCTGGGACAACAAGGGAACCTGGCTGCTCGAGACGTTTGAGGTCGAGATGCCGCAGGCGAGCGTGAAGCTGCAGGAGAAGGCCCACCCGCTTCCAAAGCGGGGGACGACTACCCAGTACACTCTCACGATACCGAAGAACATCGTGGAGTCACTGTCGTGGAAGAAGGGCGACAGAATCCAAATCGGCATGATCTCCGCGGACGCAATTGAGATGGCGAAGCGGGCATAGAACTGCGTGGCAGCAACAACGCTCGCTTTACCGATCCCTTGTCCGTGCTCAACAATCCCACCCGGAAGGTCTCACCGTCCCATGTCTTGGGATTAACCTTCCGGTGCTTTGGTGATGCATTCCAGTTTCCCCACCGAAACGTGTAAATCATCAACTCTGTCGGCGTCGCTTGCCCATTTCCTGATCCCACGCTCGCTTGCGGACATCGTCGGGGGCAGCCATTCACGGATGCGTTGCCCGGTCACACAGAGAGAACACATAAGTGACACTCGACTGAGAATGCGAAGCAAGCATGGTCGCTTCTCTTGTCGCCGCTCGGTTCTCGCGGTCGGAAGGAATGGCCCGCGTGATGCAGAACCGTGTGCCCGATCTGCGCGAGGCAACTTCGGAGGAGTCATTGCTTGGGTAGGGAACCCGTCAGCATCTGCAGGGCAAACCGCAGGACCCTCGCCAGATCGGTTCAACGAGCCATCGGACTGCTCGGGGATCCCGACGAGATACTCCCCAAGAGGGACGACGTTGTGCTCATCAAGCCAAACCTTGGCTGGGACAAGGACTGGCGCACCGGCACCACAACCAGTCCGCACTTCGTCCAAGCCATCATAGACCTGCTTGAAGACAGGCACCCCTCCAGGATAATCGTGGGGGAATCCCCCTCAATCGGCATGAGGGCCAAGGACGTCTTCCGCGTGACGGGCTTCGATCGACTTCGAGGAAAGGGCCTGGAAATCAAGGATTTGGGGGCAGACGAGCTTTCGCAGGTGCGCCTCCCTCAGGGGACCCTTCTGCGGAAGGTCCTCCTGCCAGCCAGCTACCTGGCCGCCGACTACTTCATCAACGTACCCGTCGTCAAGACCCACGTCAACACATGTGTGACCCTATCCACGAAGAACCTCAAGGGCCTCCTGCCGTCCAGCGAGAAGAAACGCTTTCACCTGTTGGGCCTTGACCAATGCATAGCGGAGCTCAGCTCAATCATCGAGCACGACCTCATCCTGGTCGACGGCCAAGTTGGCCAGGAGGGCATGGGCCCCATCAGCGGCTCCCCAGTGAAGTTGAGGGTGATAATTGCAGGTTTGAACCCGCTAGCCGTGGATGCCACATGTATCAGGATCATGAAGATCCCCTTCGCGAGGGTCAAACACCTCAGGATCGCTCGAAAGCTTGGCCTCGGACCGAACTCAAGGGGAATCAGGCTGGCCGGCGATCCAATCCGTTCGGTGTCAAGGCGCTTTCGGACGCCCCCCAGGGATTTCTCGAAAGCCTATGAAGGCATAAGGATCGTGGCGGGCGATCCCTGCTCGGGCTGCATCGGGTCTCTCACGGTGTCGCTCGAAAGGATGCTCAAGGCTGGAGAGCTGGAGATCCTCAAGGCCAGGATCGGCTGCGTGAACATCGCGATAGGTCCCAAGGCAAGAGTGCTACAGGAGCCCGAGGGACGGTGGGTGATCGTGGGCCGATGTCTGCGGCAGCTGAAATCGCGTGGGCTCTTCGTCCCGGGCTGTTCGCCCCAAGGATGGTTCGTGCGAGACGTCATACGCAGCATGATTGGGCTGGAGCCTCTCTTCGTCGACAAGTCCCTCCTGACGAGCTGCGCTGAACCGTCCGCGACCAAGACGGAGAATGGTCCTTTCCATACCCGCACTGTTGGCCTGCGATCGAGCGAATGATATGTGGATTCCCAGGGAAGGGAACCCTCCCGCGGGGGAATGGTATTTCGCTCTCCGAGCAGAAAATCCCTCAAAGCAGCTCCGCTCACGCGAATACAGTCAAGGAAGTTGCCGCACGCCACGACACTTCGGCGCATAGAGACAGCTGTATGGCGGAGGGGGTCACGGCGATGGCAGGTTCGGCCAGACGCCTTTGTATGAAAGGGTCAGACCCGACTGGCTCCCCCTCTTGTCTCCCGCCGTTCTGGGCGGAACTGACGGCCCCGCATTGATGGGCGTCCGGCGCGGGATATGGATGTTGCGCCATTCCCAGCCCACCAGGCCAAAGTGGGAGGGTGAGGCCTGACTGGAGTGGAAGGCTTTCCTTCGGAGGGTGGGGCAGGCCGGCGTGGCCACAGATGAACCCCTCCCTTCCCCCACCGGCATAGGATGCCCCGGCCACCGCCCCGTACGTCCCGTTTTGATGGCGGCCTAGGCCATGCCGTAGCCAAGCGTAGCCCAAGGGGCCTTCCGCACTCGCGAAAGGGCCAATTGCCCCCGCCAAACCCGCCAAAGATATTTAACTGATCGTCTGATACTTGTATCAGAGGAAGCCTGCTTGCCGGTCACCCTGACAGGCGAGGAGTACGTCGACGTCATGGGGGTTCTCTTCACCTCGCAGTACCTTTCCGGCCGGGAATCGTACCTTCGCCTCACCCAGTGGAAGGACGAGATCTCGAACGTGCTGGGGCAGCACGGCTTTTCGCGAGACAAGATCGAAGAGCTCTCCAGGCGATTCACGCAGAAGGTCGACCAGGTGAGGGAGCAGACGGCCAACTGGCGGGAGAGCCTGTTCGAAAAGGCCGGCATTTCGCCCGCGGGGGGCACCGAGACGACATCGGTCAGAATGCTTGCGCAGGACAACCAGATCATCGACATGCTGGTGGACCTGGGATTCCAGAACTCGCGAAGCGACGCGATAGCGTACTTCGCCCACAAGGGGATAGAGTACAACAGATACTGGCTCTGGCTGCACAGGGACGACATCGCCAAGGCAATAGGGTCCCACAAGAAGATCGCGGACGAGATTCGCGGCAGGAGCGAAATCCCGGTCCACTGCCCGCGATGCAAGCAGATCCTAGCCATGTACAGCGACTACGTGATCTGGCGGGCCGGCGGCGTGAACCCGACCACGGTGGGCTGCCCGGGCTGCAAGACGAGATGGACCTATGAGGTCGACGTGCGCGGCAGGGTGAGCACCAAGCCCGCCGCCAGTCCCGCATAGCGTCCTCAGGCCAGACCCATGGAAATCGAATGGGCCCTTTCTACGCCAACCCGGATCCGGATGAGAATGGAAATCGCCAGGGGCTGACGCTCTCTTCGACCGGAACACGCGCCGGAGTCATACCTGACCCTGCATACAGGCATCCGCGAAAGATTAATCGGTCCAGGCACACACACCGGCCCGGTGGGGTGCCTTGCTCAACGCCGACGTTGCCCAGGCATTGAACGAGATCGCAGACATCCTCGAGATCCAGGGGGACCAGTTCAGGCCCGGGGCATACAGGAGGGCGGCACGCTCGATCGAGAACTCGCCCGCCGACCTTGTCCAGCTGATGGAGTCCAACCGCCTCACCGAGATCCCGGGGGTGGGCAGGAGCATAGCAGCCAGAATCCAGGAGTTCGTGCAGACGGGCAGGATTGCCTATCTGGAAGATCTACGGAAGCAGATCCCGACCGGGGTCGCCGAGCTCCTCAGGATCCCGGACGTGGGCCCGAAGACGGTCAAGCTGTTCCACGAGAAGCTGGGGATAACGTCCATCGAGGACCTCGAGCGAGCGATAAAGGATCAGAAGCTCAGAGCCATCAAAGGCATCGGCCAGAAGACCGAGGAGAACGTCGTCAGAGGCATCAACTTCGTGCGAAGGGGGGGCAGCAGGATGCTGCTGGGCCGCGCGCTTCCCGTCGCGCTTGAGATACAGAGGCATCTCTCATCCACGGCCGGGGTCGAGCGCGTCAGCCTGGCCGGATCCTTGAGGAGGATGAAGGAAACGGTGGGTGATGTCGACGTCCTTGTGACCTCGTCCTCCCCGCCACAGGTCACGGAATCGTTCATCTCGATGCCGATGGTCAGACACGTGCTGGCGAAGGGCGAGACGAAGTCAAGCGTGCTCCTCAACAACGGCCTGCAAGTTGACTTGAGGATCGTCCCCGACGACTGCTTCGGCAGCGCCTTACAGTACTTCACGGGCTCCAAGGACCACAACATCAAAGTCAGGGAGATCGCCCAGCACAGGGCAATGAAACTCAGCGAGTACGGACTCTTCGATCAAAGCGGGAAAAGGGTTGCCGGCCGGGATGAGCAGGGAATTTACCGTTCCCTCGGGATGTGCTACATCGAACCCGAGATGCGCGAGAACACGGGCGAGATCGACGCCGCCATTGCTGGCACCCTGCCCCAAGTCATCAGCACAAGCGACATCCGGGGTGACTTCCATGTGCATAGCTGCTGGAGCGACGGCAACCAGGACATCCTGAGCATCGGGCTGAGGGCTCGTGCTCTAGGCTACGAATACATATGCATAACGGACCACTCCCACACCCTCAAGATCGCCCGGGGGCTGGAGGAGGAACAGGTCCTCAAGCAGGTCGAGGAGATCAGGAATGTCAACTCGCAACTTGGCAATCGGCCAACGGTGCTGGCAGGATTGGAGGTGGACATCAAGGCGGATGGCTCACTTGACACATCCGAGGAGGTGTTGGAGCAACTTGATCTGGTCATTGGGAGCATCCACTCGCGGTTCAAATCGAGTCGAACCTCCATGACCGACAGGATGGTCCAAGCCCTTTCGACGGGCCTGGTCTTTATACTAGCCCACCCGACAGGCAGGCTTCTGGGGCAGAGGGAACCGTATCCCCTGGATGAGGAGGTCCTCTTCGATGCCGCACTGCAGCACCGCGTCTGGATGGAGATCAACGCCTTTCCCGATCGCCTCGACTTGGACGAGGGCCTCGCAAGAAGGGCCGCGGAAATGGGGATCAAGCTGGCCATCGGGACCGACAGCCACGATCTTGAACAGCTCAACTACATGATCTTCGGCGTGGGCGTCGCGCGCAGGGCTTGGCTTGAGCGAAGGGACGTGGCAAACTGCATGACGAAGGCCAAGCTTCTTGAGGCCCTCAGACGCAGAAAATCCCGATCACGGTAGCTCATCCCTCGACCGTTCGGTTGCCCCTGTCCCTCAAAAACGAGGCCCAGATCCAGCTCAGTTCAAGCCAAACAGCTTGTCGTACCACGGACGAGCCTGGGCGGCTCTATAAAGACATTTTTATGGATTCTGGTGCGGCCCAGCCCTAGGCTGGCTAAAATCTTTTAGGCCCGCCCGCCAGAGTATCTTGAGGGCCTTTCCTTGGATAGACTGGAGTCGACCATTGTCCTCGGCGGCATCAGGCTGTCTCCACTGGAGATCGTTTCCCTCGTATCCTCTTCGGCAGCTGCAGGAATCCTGGTTGCCAGGATTGCCCCCGTCGGGGCCTACAAGTTCCTCGCCGCGATCCTGGTTCTCCTGCTAGCGGCGATGGCAGAACTAGCCCAGATCCAAAGGTCAGGACCCAGGGACGCCATCAAGGTCATAGCGCCCTTGAACCTCATCTGGCTGGGTGCCCTATCCGGCACGATCTCGATCGAGCTCATCGTGATCCTTGCGGCGCTGATAGCATCCACCATCATGGCCCTATGGGCAAAGATCTACTCGATGAAGGTCGCTGACGCCGCCATCATGGTCGTGTCCTCGGTGGCAGTCGGGGCTTTCGTCTCCGCGCCGAAGGTCATGGCGTACTTGCCGGTGCTCGGGGCAGGCACCGCTTTCGCGCTTGTCACGCTGATCTGCTTCATGGCACAGACCTGGGCGATGTCAAAGCCCGGGGCAGAGAACCTGCCAAGAACGGCGTTCGCGCCCATGGCCGTCCTCGGAATCTACCGCCTGGGACTTTCCGGCATTGGCAACGCGGGGACGGTCCTCGTCGCTGGGCTCTTCTACTATCTAGCCGCCCTACGGCTGCTGAGAAGCAAGGCAAAGATAACTCATCTGCTCATTCTGGTGATCGGGTCCCTCGCGCTGTCCGCCTTTCTGTGGGGCGAGGTGCCCCCGGCTCTTTCAACTGTGGGCTCGGACGCTGAGTGGTTCCTTCTGACTAACTGCGCGTTCATGTTGGTGTCATCCATGTGCTACTTCCTCTTCGCCCCGAGGATCGTGGTCATGATGACGATCCCGATCTGGTTCCTCGGCCTCTACTGGGTGCTTGACAGATCCCTCGGCGACTACCGGCTGGGAGGCGTGTTCAGGGGGGCCGAGCTCGTAGTCGCGATCGCTGCCCTGGGGGCGGCCCTTGTGGCCATGCAATATGGGTCCAAGATCGCGGTCGCGGCGTACGCCGCGCCCGGGAGGTTTCAGATCAAGCACATCATCGTCTTGGTGATCGCGGCCGTGGCCGTGGGATCTTACCTTACCGAGCCGTCGCAGATGGCTTACTCGCCCATCAAGGACGAGTCCACCTGGTTCTTCGTATCATCGGCAGGGCTTCTCCTGCTGCTGGTCGGGCTCTCTGCGGCCTTCAGTTCGAGGGCAGTGGCCGCGGTATTCGGACCCTTCATACTTCTCTTCGGATCAAGGCTGGTGGGAACGCAGCTTCAGTACGGGCCCCAGATATTTCTGGGCGTGGCGGTGCTTCTCTCCGTCCTCTCATGGCTTGTCCTCCTCGGGACGGACTTCGTGTCCCGGACCATCGACTCCTTCATCGGTCGGTACACCGACCGCATGGCCGCCGTCTGGCGGGCCGAGGGAAAGGAAGAGGAGGAGGCCAAGGAGGAGGCTGCGGCGCCGGCGGGGCGGGAGGGCGAAGCCCTGCAGATGCCTCCCGACCTTGAGGAGAGGATACGCCGGATAAAGGGGCGCCTGGCCATCGACGAGGGCATCATCCGAGAGGTGGTGACCAATCTCTTGATGGGAAAGGACGTGATCCTGATCGGTTCTCCCGGGACGGGGAAGACGGAGCTCGCCAAGATGATCCCCTCGCTCGTCTTCGACAAGCCCTACAAGGTCGAGACCGCCACCTCGGACTGGACGACCTATGATGTCATAGGCGGCCTGATGTACGATGGGAAGAAGATGACCATCAAGCAGGGCTGCGTCACGCAGACGGCCCTGCAGGGCGAGTGGCTCATTATAGACGAGTTCAACAGGGCCGACATAGACAAGGCCTTCGGTGGCATGTTCACGGCAATTGAATCGCATCGCCTGAACGTGCCGACCCTGAACAACACGACCAAGACCGTCCGAATACCCGATGACTACAGGATCATCGGCACCCTGAACACCTACGACCGGCACTTCCTCTTCAACATCTCCTACGCCCTGATGCGCCGGTTCGCCTTCATCGGGATGCCCATTCCGCCGCGTGACGAGGAACGTGGGATCCTGACAGGCGAGCGGGGGGTGGCCTTTGAGGATCTCAAAGCGGCGCTGGGACGGGGCAGGGTTGAGAGGGTCCTCTCGAGCACGCCGTATCGGAGCATCGTCGACAAGCTCCACGAGGCCATGAACCCAACCACGGGAATCCGGAAGATCCGGGGCATCGGGACGGCCCAGATGATCGACACCCTGAGGTTCGTGCTGATGGGCATGCTCACCCAAGGGGAGGCACAGCACCTGGACCTTCTCGACCGGGCCATAGAGTCAAACGTCCTGCCCCAGCTGGACGGCATGAACCGGGAGATCGACGAGGAACTGGTCCACACAGTCGAGAGGGTGCTCGGCAAGGACTCCAGGGTCGCAACCGAACTCAGGGCGATGACCATGGGGCTGGACATCCTGGACCAGCTTGCATCATGAGGTGCCGCGCATGAGGAAGGCATACATCCTTGCGCTGGCGTTCTGCCTCTACCTTCAAGCAGCCATGGCTGGGACGGACAGGAAGCTCATCGCATTCGAGGATAGCTCCTGTAGCTTGGAGAACCGCTTCTTCAGGACCGGTACAACCATTTACTTCCAAGCCCTGGGAACCGCCCAGGCGCCGAGCCCAGTCCTCTTCGTGAGGTTGATGGGGATCGAGATCCAGGTTGGGCTGGCCGAGGTGATACCGAAATCAGGCATCTACAGGGGCGTCTTCCACACCGGCTCCATCACGGACGATGCCAGGGACATCGTAGGTACCTTCGACGGTGCATTGCTCGAGCTTCGATCCGACATTGATCGGGATGGGATCACCGGCACCACGGACGTGCTCAACCTCACCATCGACGACCAACCCCCCGGCCCGCCGAGATGGTGCGACTCCAACGCCACTCCCCGCGGTTCGGTCAGGGTGAACTGGACCCAGTATGAGGCACCTGACTTCAGGCGCTACACCGTGGTGCGCGCCCTGCGCCAAGATTTCGCAGATGCAATCGACATGGTGAACATAACGAGCGCCAACATCCTCCAGTGGTTCGACCCCGAGAACAACCTCATCAGCGGCACCCCGTACTGGTACGGCGTCTGCGTCGTTGACCTTGCAGGCAACCCTTCCTCGATCAGGGGGGCCGAGAGGACCGTTATGCCTTTCAACGACACCACGCCACCGGCAAAGGTCACGGGCTTGAAGGCCCAGGCCCCAGAGGGTGGCAACTCCATAAACCTGACTTGGGTGTCAAGTCCCGAACCGGATGTCTTGGGGTATAGTATCTATCATTCCATCACAGCGCCCGTCGAGACGGTGAACAGGAACCTGATCGGTTTCGTCACCGGGACTACCTTCCTGCACGAGGGGATCTCGGCCAACTATCTCCACCTCTACGTCGTCGTTGCCTTCGACGAGGAGGAGAACCCGAGCCCTGCCTCGACACCCGCGAACGCAACGCCGGACGATACTCTGGCGCCGGGCCCCCCAACAAACTTGGCAATCTCCACGGACGCGACAGGCTATCTGAACCTAACGTGGTCTCCCCCGGAGGGTGAAGAGGTCTACAGATACAGGATATACCGATCGGAGGAGAGCGGTGCACAGCAGTTCTGGAACCCCATTGTCCTTACGAGCGAGACCAACTTCATCGATGAGGCCGTCGTTCATGGGAAGACCTACTTCTACGTGGTCCGAGCAAGCGACAGGGCGGGCAACGAGGAGAAGAACACCTTGCAGGTGGCCGCCACCTCGGTCGACACGACACCGCCGAGGCCGCCCAGGGGGCTGAAGGCCGAGGACACCGACATCGGCGCAAGGATAAGGCTCGTGTGGCTTGCCCCGGGAGGCGAGGTCCCGGCCGAGTACTGGGTCTTCAGATCAAACTCCCACGGAGCCCAGAACTTCTCCAGCCCCATGGCTGTGGTCTCGAAGACGGAGTTCACGGACAGGACCGTGCAGGATGGGGTAGTCTACTACTACGTAGTGAGGGCCGTCGATGTCGCTGGCAACGTTGAGACGAACACAAACGAGATAGCCGTGGTATCGCGCGACATCACTCCACCGCCGGCCGCTCTCGAGGTCATAGCCCTGCCGCAGAGGGGAGGGATGATAGGCGTCGGCTGGATGCCACCCGGGTCGGACGTCGAGGATGTGGACCTAGCCAAGCAGATCCGGGCCGACGTCGACCACTACAATGTCTACTGGAACACTTACGAAGGGTTCAAACCCGATCCATCCAAGATGTTCTCGACAACGGAGACGAGCATCCACCACAGCAACCTGGTTGATGGTCAGACCTACTACTACATCGTGAGAACCGTGGACGCGGCGGGCAACGAGAACAAGCAGGACGATTTGACCTCCGTAAGTGCGGTCGCGGACACGTCCCCACCGGGTGCACCGACCAACCTCAAGACCTTCCGCCTTGAGGACGGCCGGATCAAGCTTGACTGGGACGCGCCATCCGGCGAGGCCCCCTACAGGTACAACATTTACAGATCAACCGCCCCGCGTGCGCAGAGCTACAGATACCCGTTCGGCATGGCCTTCGCGGAGACCGAGTGGATAGACGAGAACGTGACCGACGAGCAGCGCTACTTCTACGTGGTTCGCTCCGCCGACTTCCTCCTCAACGAGGATCCCAACACGATAGAGGTGGGGAACTACTCCGAGGACCTCATGCCCCCTCCGGCCCCAAGGGGGCTGGAGGTCACACAGCTAGCAATGGGCGACCTCATGGTGAACTGGAGCGAGCCCGAGTACCAGTCAACGTCGCTAAGGGGCACCACCCGGGAGGCCGACAAGGTCGTTCTCTACAGGGTCTACGTCTCCGAATTGCCCGGCCAGCAGAACTTCAGCAGGCCCGTTGCGGAGACGAGACAGACGTTCTTCGTCGACAAGGGACTGAAGGACATGGTCAACTACTACTACGTCGTGAGGTCCGTCGACTCGGCAGGCAACGAGGACGAGAATCGCTACGAAGTGAGGGGCACGGCCGATGCAAGCCCGCCGAGCGCCCCCGTGGACGCGATCGCCCAGAGAAGCCCGAAGGGCGAGGTTGTGCTCTCATGGTCGGATCCGGACGGAGAGGCGGTCTTCGAGTACAGGATTTACAAATTCACGGGCAATCAGACGCAGGGCTTCAAGTCTCCCCTCACTGCCACGAGGAAGAACCTCTTCGTCGACAACGACGTGTCCGAAGCGATTCAGTACCGATACGTGATCAGATCCGTTGACAAGGCCGGGAACGAGGGTCGCAATACCGACGAGATACTGGCACCCGTGCTCCTCGGCCCGCCGCTGAAGGTGGAGGCACGCGCCTCCAAGAACGGGGCCATCGACGTGACCTGGGAGCCGCCGGCCGGGGCGAAGGATTCGGTCAGGGAGTACCACATATACAGAAGCATGGTCCCGGGAGTCGAGCAGTTGGGCGACCCCTGGGCCACCACGGTCCTTACCATGTACAAGGACACAAGCAGGGTCATTGGCGGCACCATCCAGTATATGGTGCACGGCACCCGCTACTACTATTCTGTCAGGGCCGTGGACATGTACGGCAACGAAGGCATGAGGTCCACCGAGGCAAGCGCGGTCTCGGACAACCAGCCGCCCGACAAGCCTCGCGAGCTAGCGGCAGTGGCCGAGCCCACCGGCGAGATCACGGTGAAATGGCTCACCCCAGCCGGGGAAAGGGTCGGAAGCTACAGGATCTACCGGTCCATCAAGTCCGGGACCTTCAACTTCATGGTCCCGCTCGACGAGACCACCCGCATCATCTACTATGACAAGAACGTCAAGACCATGACGACCTACTACTACGTGGTTAGGTCGGTCGACGAGGCGGGCAACGAAGAACAGAACACCGACGAGGTGTCGGTCATGGCCTTCGATGCGCCACCGCAGGCGCCGAGGAACCTCAGGGCCCAGGTGAGGCCAAACGGATCGATAACCCTCATCTGGGACCAGCCACTGGGTGAGATCATATCCCGCTACAACGTCTACCGCGCCCTCGAGTCGGGAAAGGAAAACTTCGCGGAGCCCTTTGCCATGGCCACAGTGACGACCTTCACGGACGGCTTCGTGGAGCACGGCCTCACCTACTACTACGTCGTCAGAGCTGTAGACAGCACGGGGAATGAGGAGGAGAACAAGAACGAGATCTCCAAGATGTCCCAGGACACGGAGCCACCTGGACAGCCCGCCGACCTGAAGGCCGCGGCGGCCGGAAGCGGCACGATCCTCCTGCAGTGGCAGGACCCAACGGGAGAACGGCCCGCGGGCTACATCGTCTACCGGTCCCAGTCGCCCTACTTCAAACCCGGAAACCAAAACCTCTTGGCCAGGACGCAGGGCAACTCGTATCTGGATCAGGACCCCAGTCTCGGCGACGCGCAGACCTACCACTACGTGGTCCATTCGGTGGACTCGATAGGCAATGAGGATGGGAACGAAAACAGAGTGCAGGCAACCACCCCGCCTGCGGCGCCCGCCAACCTCTCAGCATCCTCCAACGAGAGGGGCGAGATCGTGCTTGTCTGGAAGATCCCGACCACCCCAACCGCCAAGTTCAGGATCTACAGATCCACCAAGAGCAAGGACTATGACCTCTCGAACCCGCTGGCCGAAATCCCCTATCCCGTGACCACCTACATAGACTCAGGCCTGAACCAGTCCGAGGTCTACTACTACATCGTCAGGTCGGTCGATGCACGCGACGCGGAGGACTCCAACCTCAAGGAAGTGCATGCCGTCTCGATGGAAACGGTCCCGCCGCTTCCCACGGCCGGCCTGCGCGCAAGCCAGATCGTCAGCGGGGCCGTCGGGCTCACGTGGAGCCACCCTGACCCAGAGGACGTATCCCTTTACAACGTCTACCGCTGCGACGGAGCCCCGAACCTTGCCAGGGCCCGCCTGCTTGCCTCGACAAACCAGACCTCCATCGAGGATGTCAACGTCACAAGCGGCAGGACGTACGCATACTTGGTGAGGGCGGTCGATGTTCATGGCAACGAGGAGGCAAACGCCAACTGGACATCAACGATGTCCGTCGACAATCTTCCGCCGGCACCTCCCACCAACCTCACCGCGGAGGCGCATTCGGGAGGAACCATCGAGCTGAACTGGAACTCACCGGGCGAGCGCAACCTCACCTTCAGTATCTACAGGGCCACCACCAGGGATCCGGCCAACGCTACGCTCATCGCTTCAACGAACGTAACCACCTTCTTGGATGCTAAACTGATCAACGGGAAGGAGTACTTCTACATGGTGCGGGCAAGGGACTCCGCGGGCAACGAGGAGCGCAACGAGGCCATCGTGAGCGCCGTGGCCAGCAAGGCCGGGCCCAGGGTCCTGCTGGCCTTGCTGCTCATAGCGGTGTTCGTCTCGGGCGCCTACGTGGTCGACAGGCGACTGCGAGCCTCGGAGGCGCACATGGGCAAGCGCGGGTGAGGACCGGATGGAGGAAGCCCTCGAGGAGTCGATGAAGTCCTTCATGAGGAAGAGGGTCTTCGGGCTCCTGCTCACGAACTTCCTCGGCAACCTGGAACTGAAGAGGATGAAGGTGCAGATCGGCCGGGAGACCAAGCTCGATCTGTCCCGGAAGAAGTTCGAGGACGCGTTCAGGCTCAACACGCTGGAGTCCATCTCACACGTCCTTCTCAACGAGATAATGCCGTTGATAGAGAAGAAGCCCAGCTTCTTCTCCACCAGGGAGAGGAGCATCTGCGAGAAGGAGATCAGGGGGATGATCGACTGGCCGCGCACGTTCAAGCGCAACCTGTCCCAGGGCCAGCTGATCGGCAAGGAGTTCGTCGTGGTGAACCCCCGGCAGGAGTGGGATACCCCCGAAAACCTCCTCTCCATGCTGTGCCTGCTTGACATCGTCAAGAACACATCCTACTTCAAGAGGACGTTCAAGGAATCGGTGGAAAGCTCGAGATGGTCCGAGAGGATCGTCGAGTCCCGCGTTCTCGACGCGATCGCCCAGGAAGGGGTGAGGAGGACGAAGGTCCCCTACTTCAGGGACGTGGAAACCGAGGCCGAGGAGCTGCTTGAGGACCCTCAAAGGATAGAGGAGCTGGAGAAGGAGTTCGAGAGGCGGGCCCAGCTGAACCTGATCCGCAACCCCGGGTATCAGAGGGTCTATGAGTGGCGCAAGGAGTTCGTAGGCCAGGTGGACGTACAGAAGGAGTCGACCAGGATTCTCAGGGACATACCGGGCGAGGGCGTCCAGTACATGTCCAAACTCTACGAGATCTGGGCGCTTTTTGAGGTCGCGGACGTTATGGAGGAACAGGTCCAGCTATTCAGGTACTACTCGGAGGTTGGCGAGGGGCCGCTCTTCACGGGGACGCTGCCTAACCCTGGTCAGGGCGGCGCCCCGGGTGAGAACGTGGACTTGGAGGTGTACTACCTTCCGGTTCAACAGGTGGCGGAAACCGTCTGGAGAAGGAGCTATGAGAGGAGAAGCTTCCTGCGGGCATTCTACCCCGAGGAGTCCAAGGAAGACAGGGCGATATACCTGCGGGGCTCCTGCCCGATGGAGATCTCCCCGGGCCAGAGGAGGCGTGTCCAGGTTTCGGTGGGCCTTTTCCCCAGGTACGTCGAGGTCCGGGCCAAGATCGACTTGGATATTGACGTGACCGCGATCCCGCTCCACCCGTCCGATGACAGAGAGGCCCTAAACCGGAAGCTCCTGTACAACCTGACCAAGTACCTACGCGGCCTTCCGTACGCCGCGGAAAGCAGAGGCATACTCTTCCACCCCGCAGGTTGGACGCCACCCGTCGGCCAACCGGGGGAGATCCTGACCCCCGCGCCGGGCACCGACGCTCAGTCCCTTCCCTGAGCTGCGTCCTCCCCCGTGGTATCTGATACGCAGGCATGGACCACTTTGATCCCTACCATAGACAAGACTACTGGTATCTTCCATCGAGGACTGAAATCCCCGAGAACGTTCGGCGGAGGGCTTGGGTCGGGTGATTGCTTTGAGGAAATGGTGGATAGCTCTGGGTGCCGTTGTGATGCTTTACGGCGTCATCCTCATTGCCTCCCTCAATGTCATGCCCGAGGAAGAGTCCGCAGCGTTGTTTGATGGACTAATTCGTCACCTCGACGACATAGCCCATGGGCCAAGCATGCTGAAGTGGTCTATGATGCCTTTCGCTTGGGCAAGCCTCGTGATGGGAGCCTTGGTGGCAAGGGCGGGCGTCGTCAGGCAATTGCGCCATCAAGGCCTGAGCAAAGAACCGCGTCGCAGCATTCAAGGCAGGACGAGGGCCGAATCTCCGAAGTGGTCAGAATCCTTGCAGGGATTTGAACCATCCCTTCATAAGCAATGGGCGCAGATTCCTAGCCGCCACTGTGTGATGGGTTCGTCTGCCTGTCAGGCTGAACCAAACTGTAGAGCGCCGGGGAAGGGAGTTGAACCCTTGAGCCCCACGAGGGGGCACCAGCTTCCGGTGGGAACTCCGCTCCAGGCTGGCGCATCTGGACGGCCTCAGCCCTAGTCCACTCTGCCACCCCGGCGCCGGCTGAGAAGAACTCTGTAGCCCGACCTCCTCCCGATCTCCTCCAGATTTCCGAAGGACTGCTGCATCAGAGAGGAGAGGGTCCTCGCGCCCATCCGGGTCCTTGCGACCAGCTGGAGGCTTCCTTCGTCTCTTAAATATTTGCGGGCAAGCTGTATGATGTCCGCCACGATTCCACGTCCGGCCCTTATGGGCGGGTTGCAGAGGATCGAATCGAACCGGCCAGCGAAGGGCGAATAGAGGTCGCCCACCACGACGAGCCAAGACCCTCTTGCATGTCTGCGCAGGTTCATGGATGCAAGCCAGGCGGCCCTCTCGTTGACATCCACCCCGACAACCCTAGCGCCCCCTTGGGATGCGCACACGGCCATAGCGCCGTAGCCGCAGCCTAGGTCCAGAACTAGGCCCCCATCCGGGATCCGCATCTCATCGATGAGCAAGAGGGTTCCCTTGTCAACCATGCTGTAGGAGAACACGCCCGGGGACGTCAGCAGATCCAGCTTGCGGCCCTCGAAATGTAGCGTAACGGTTCCCAGCTGCCGCTGCCTTCGAGGCTTTCGCGAGAAATAGTGGTGAAACTGAGCTACCACGCAACCCCCACTTGAAGCATATTCATCTGCGAGGCCATAATCTGCCCTTTTTTAACCGTGGAACGAAAAAAAGTCAAACACTACCAGAATACCCCACCTATCTGGATCAGATTCGCCAAAGAAGCCTACTTCCAGTACCTGGGATATACACCCCTTGGCATCACTACCCTGGCAAGGTCGGCCACCATTCCTGACTCGCCCTCGAAGATCTGCTTGGCGGACATCCGGCTTTGGCCGACTCCGATCAACTCGCCCTTCAGGGTCAACACGGCAACGGTGCCCGCGGGCACGACTGAGCTCTCGCATTTGATGACCCCAGGCAAGGCGAGGCTTGCTCCATTGCACAGGGCCTCCACGGCCGTATCCCGGACCCAGATCTTGGGCATATATCTGATGAAGTCCTCCACCGGCAGCACCAACCGTCTGATCTGGTCCTCGTCGCCATCCTTGTTGAGATAGTACATCGCGTCAACAAGGTCCTGCAGGGTACAGGAATCCCTTTCCACAAAGCCTCCCGAACGAATCCGCCTTAACTCGGACATGTTCGCGCCGACGAGCAGGGCCTCGCCCATGTCTCGGCAGAGCTTCCTGATGTAGGTCCCCGCCTCACACGAAACCTCGAAGAGGATGTCGCGGTCCTTGCGTTCGATCAGGTTAAGGGAGTAGATCGTCCTTTCCCTGGACTCCCGCTTCACGGCCGCCTTCAAAGGGGGGGTCTGCAGTATTCTCCCAGTGAAGGCTGAGAAAACCTCCTTTGCGCGCTCTTCATCGACTTCCCCGTGAACGGTCATCACGCAGACGTAGCTCTTGTCCGACTTAAGGAGGTACTTCACAAGCCGGGTTGAGCGTCCCAGCGCAATGGGCAGAACCCCGGAAACTTTCGGATCCAGCGTCCCCCCGTGTCCAGCTCTGTCGACCTTGAGCACGTCCCTGACCCAGGCCACGACCTGGTGTGAGGTGGGCCCGCGTGGCTTGTCCAGGTTGAGGATCCCGCATTTGAGAAGCTCGCCGATCGGGCGGTTGTGGGGATCCATCCCAAACTGAGGGTCGGTGACGTCCTTCGATCTGAGGTAGATGTCAACGTCCACAGCCGACCCCCCCGAGTTCTCGGGCATCCGGCTTACGATATGAACGCTTCCAGCAGGCCGGATTTCTCGAGGATCTTTATGATCTCCTCGTCCTCCGCCCTCCTTCGAACATCTATCTTGGAATCGCTTGGTTCGAGGTGGGCCACATTGCACCGGCGCCTCTTTACCCCGGATATCTTCTCCGGGCCGGTCACCAGAACGAAGTTCTTGTCGATCTGGTCGACCACGATGCATTTCCTTCCGCTCTCATTCCCCTGAATCTTGGTACACACTCTTCCGATCTCAATCATTTCGATCTCCTCTTTCTTCCTCTGGCTCCAAGGGCGTCCAGGGCCTTGCGGACGATGGCCACGATCTCGTCGGGCAGATACGTCGCGCTGTTGATCACGATGTCGTAGACCTCCATGTCCCGTATGTCGATGTTGTAGATCTCCTTGTACCTGTGCCTCTCGCTCTCCTCCCTCTCCCGGACGCGCCTAATAGCTTCTTCCGTGGAAAGGCCATCCCTCTCGGCGATCCGCCTTGCCCTCTCCTCGAATCCTGCCACAAGGCATACCTTCAGATCCGGCGTCTCGATCATCCACGCGCTCAGCCTTGAATCGACGACGACGTCCTTTCCCCGGGCCAAGCGCACCTGCATCTCGTCAAGCTTGCGATCTATCTGATGATCCCTCTCGGCCCTCTTGGAGAAGGTCTCAAGGTCCATGCCGCTCTCGACCGCCATCTGCCTGAAGACCTGGCCGGCGCTGAGGTACTCCAGCCCAAGCTCGCTCGCCAGCAGCTTGGCGAAGGTGCTCTTGCCGCTCCCCGGGAGTCCCCCCACCGTGATAGTGGCCAATTGCAGCCTCAGCCCCGCGCCTCGCCCCTGGCGAGCTCGAGCATCTTCCTCCTTGCGCATACGGGACAGAGCGAACCCCCGAACGGCCGGTTGGACTTCCGGCTGGACCTGGAGCCGTAGCTCTTCCGATGGGGAACCGAGCTCAACAGCCTACCGCATTCGCATCTGGCCTTTCCAGGCTTCTTCCTCTTCAGGCGCATTTGAACCCCAGTCTGGGTCCTCCTCGCCCTTCGCTTGAACGAACGGGATCTTAGACTCCTGCGCGGCATCTAGACCACTCCAAAGATCTTCCTGAATAACGAGCTGAACCAGGTCGCGGATACGAAATACCAAGCTATGAAGCCGAACTGGTCGGGGCTAATGGCGTTGTTCTGGTGGAAGAACTGCATGAAGCTGAGCCTGAACGGCAGCTCAACCACGGGGATCAGGTTATACTGGGCCTGCAGAAAGTAGAAGACCGCAAACAGGGGGATCATGTAGATTATCATGGGCTTGAACTGGCTCCTCATCAGCTCCGACTGAAGGCTCAGCATCTCGGCCTGTTTCTTCTTCATCTTGGCTATCTTCTTCTGGTCCCCGCTCCGTTGCGCGGCCATCATCTCCTTCTGGAACTCGCTCACCTTCTCGCGGACTACCTTCAGCCTCCTCTGGTCCACCATGAAGTAGCTGAGCACGGTGGTAAAAAGGGAGGTGACGGCCGAAAGCGCGAAGATGACGAACTTGGCATTGCCGTGGCTCATCAGCTTCGTGACGTTGAACTCGGCAACCAGCATCTCATTGACGACCCTCTGTCGCTCGAAATCCACCCCGCTGACGTTGAGCTCCACGCTCCACATGCCCTCCTGATTGTTCGGCGTTGTCCAGCTGAAGTTGGCCTCCATTCCCACAACGCTGATCTTGTCCAATCGGATGCTGGTCCCATCGGGGCCGATGAAATTCCCTTCCACGGTGGTGTCGTTCAGGGATGGATTACCTATGCTTAGTTTGAAAAACACGGGACTCCCCTCCGGCACGCTCGCGTTTAAGACCCGGATCGTGGAGTTCTGGCAAGAAGCACCGTGCAGAATTGCGAGAAAAAACAGTATGGCACATGCTTCGGCCCAGATTTCCACCTCATCTCCTCCCCAGGAATTCACGAACGATCGGGAACATCTCGGCGGCCTGCTCCCTCTGGATCTCCTGGTACAACTGATAGACTATGCCCACCGTAAGTAGAACGCCAGTTCCAGACCCCAGCGCGTTCGTGAGATCCGCGAAGCTGGCAAGTAACCCCACGAATATTCCGCCCAGGACAGTCACCGCCGGAATGTACCGCTCCAGGATCTTCTCGATGATCCTCCTGTCCTTCCGGAATCCCGGAATGTGCATGCCCGACTCGTGTATCTGCCTGGCGACCTCGCCTGGGCCCACGTTCGTCAGCTCCGACCAGAGCAGGGCGAAGACCACGCAACATGCGATGACAATCAGAACGTAGATCAGAGCATGCACGGCGTACCCAGGCTCCGAGCCGTACGTGAAGATGTCCCCCGGATGTCTTAGGTACTTCGCGACGCCCGATACCGGGGCTGTGTTCACCACCTTGCCGAGGATGTATATCCCACGGGAACTTAGCACATTGGCCCAGAGTGAGACGTTGGCAAAAAGCGCCATGGTGAGTATCACAGGAATGTTGGACGTGTAGATGAACCTTATGGGGTACTTGCCCTTCATGCCCACTCGGCTGTAGGAGAGGGGTATCTCCACCCTCATGCCCTCGGCATAGACCACGATCAGGAACACCACGATCGTGAAGAAGACCGAAACCATGCTCGGCAGCGGGGACGGCCTCCAGATCGTTGGAGTCCCCTTGAGCAGCGAACCCAGAAAGGCCGGGATTGCCCCGATCGTCTGTCCGTAGCTTGCATCGCGCAAGGGGTTGATGGAGCCCTGGACGATCTCCTGGGATACGCCCGCGGCTATGAAGAGGCTCACGCCGCTTCCTATGCCCCACTTGGATACGACCTCGTCGAGGAACATGACAAGGATGCCGCCGATGGCAAGCTGCACCACGATAATCCAACTGGGAACCGCCAAGTCGTAGGAGTAGCTGTAGACCAACCCCTCAAAGAAGCAAAGGATGATCGTGAGAAGCTTCTGGGTCCCCTGGAATAGAGCCCTGTCATCGGGCTGGCTCAGGTCAAGGTCTATTATCTTGCCGCCGACCAGGAGCTGCAACACTATGCTGGCCGTGACGATTGGGCCGATGCCGAGCGCCAGAATGGATCCCCGGCTTCCGGCGAGAACGGCTCGCAGCGGGCCGAAGACGTCCTGGATGAACTGAGTGGTGACGCCGTAGACCGGTATGCCAAGCAGGGCATAGTACAGCACCAGGACTCCACCCGTCCACATGAACTTCTCCTTGAACGAGACGTGCCCTTTCGGCTTGTCCACCTCCGGCAGGAACCTGAGTATCGGATCCAATATCTCCAGCCTGGACAAGCCAATCACCTTCCTATGAGCCCTGGCCCTGTGAAGCTACGGCCTCGGTGCGAAGCTCTCCTCCAGCTTCCGAGATCTTCCTGGACGCAATCTGGCTGGAGCTCTTGGCCATTATGACCCATGCGTTCTTGGTCACGCCGCCGCCGAGGAGCTTGTCGAAGCCGATCTTCGAAAGGTCAATGTAGACCTTGCTGTCCTTCCTTTCGGCTAGGCCGGATGAGATGTAGGCATCCAGCCTTTCCTCGAGGGCACCGATGTTGATGGCCCGCGGGATCACCCGGGGCACGTCCGGCCTGCCCGGGCCCTTGTGGATGAAGTACGAGGGATCGTACCTCATGTACCAGCTTTTGTGGTGTTTGAAAGCGCCCGCGTTGCCCCTCCCTCCCCGGTGCCCGGCGCCTCTGCGCATCTTGGCGTTCCCGCCGCCGCAGGTCCTGCTGCCGCGGTACTTCCGAGTCTTCCTGTTCTTCAGAGCCATGGAATCAACCTATATCATCTGCTTGAGCAGAAGATCTATTGCCCCGCCCCTGTTGCCTAGCGCTCCGCCATCCTCTACCCCTTTCTTCACGTTCCTGTAACCCTTGGACGGGGGACTGCACCTGAAGGTGCGTTTAAGCTGCGGAACGTCATTCAGGCTGGCCTTGCCCTGATGCAGGGCCTCGGCGAAGGCCGTGATCGATCGAAATGTTGTCTTATCCGACATGTATCTGTTGGTCAGCCTGCCAAGGCCACGAACCTCCCCGCGTTTGCGAAGCAGCATGTCCACGACGCCCTGGGAAGGCGGCCCGTACGTCACCAAGTGCCTCACGCTCTGAAGCATCCCAAGGTAAGTCTCGTTGTCATCGATCAGTACAACGTTGTTCGGCCTCTCCAGTCCAAGCTGATCCATGACCCCTCTGACCTTCTTGGGGACATTCACTGACCCTCTTATCCTGACAACCGCGAGCTTCATCATCACACACCAGGCTAGCTCTCTTCCTTGCCCTCTTTCTCAGGCTTGGATTGCCCTTCGCCTACTTCCGTGGCTTCAGGCTGATCGTTCCCGGCAGCAGCCCCTTCCTCCGACCCAGCCTCCTCCGACCCAGCCTCCTCCGACCCAGCCTCCTCCGACCCAGCCTCCTCCGACCCAGCCTCCTCCTCGCCCACCAGCGGAATCTCAACCTCCGCCTCCACGCCCTCCTTCTTCAACTCCTTCACCACCTCCCCGACTTCGACCTTTGGGGCGACTGGGGCTGCAACGATCTGAACTTGTTTGGTCTCCGCCAAGGCGATGCCGAGCCTCTTCATGTCGTCAGACCCGGCCTGGACGGCGCTGGTCATCTTGAGGGCGTTGAAGGCCGCCGTCGCGAAGTTCAGGGTGGTCCTGCTGTCGCCCTCAACCCTCGACCAGACATCCTCTATCCCAGCCAACTGAAGCACAGTCTTGGCGACATCGCCCGCGGCCAGGTGAACGCCGCGCGGCGCCGGCATCAAGGTCACCTCAACGCTTCCCGACTTGCCCACGACCTTGAATGGGACCGAATGGGGCTTCCCGCAGCCACACTCCCAGCTGCCGCATCCGCGCCGCACGCAGATGAGGTTCTTCTTGCCGTCCTCTATGGCCTTCTGTATCGAGTTGTAGACCTCCTTGGCCTTGCCCTGCCCGATGCCCACATACCCGTCCCTGTTGCCAACGGCCACGGTCACGCGATATCTGAGCTTTCGCCCCGACCGATCCCTCCTCTGGACCCGTCCGATCTCGAGTATCTCGCTGTCCAGATTTGGAAGAAGACGATCGATGATCCCGGTTTCCAGTATCGGCAAACCCTTCTCCATGATCTCCTTGAGGGAGGTGATGGAGCCCTCTAGGACCTTCTTCCCGAGCACAGTCCTAGGAACCCAAGCCTTCTCTTCCATGCTAGGCCTCCGAAACGCTGCTGTTGATCTTGCCCAGGACCTCGTCCATCAGCCGGGGCAGCAAAGCAAGGTCCAGACCCTTCTTCCTGTGCCTAGCAATGGACTGGTCCTCCGCGAACGCCTTCGCAACTTCCTCTCCTCTGATCCTCTCCATCTTGGGATAGCACCCCTCGTCGCAGGGCACCTTCAGACCGCCGTCCACGGCTCCCTTCACCAAGGCGAAGATGTTCGATCCGGCCCCGGGAATCAACAACCCAGCGTCAAGTATCGCCCTCTCGACCCCGGCCTTGGCGGCCCGCTTCCCCACCAGATAGCCGGTGAGGTACCCGGTCGAGACGCTGGCCCCGTGGCCCTGCCAGTTGAAGTCCCTTGCCAACTCCTTGGAGTGCGCCGAAACCACCGTCATGTCCCCATTCTCCGAGGGAACCACAACGTGGGCGAAGTAGTGAGCATTGGACCTCCTCGCAACCAGCCTGGGAATGCCCGATACCAAGTACCGGGTTCTCCTCCTGTAATCGGTCTTGCCCTCGCGCCTCCTCTTCAAGGCGAGCCTGTATGTGGGTCCCCTCGCCATAGCTAACCCCTCAGCATCTGCTTCTCGGTCACGTACGTCTCCAGATGGGATACGCTTCTGAAGTAGCCCGCCTTCGCCATCACGTACAGGGTTCTGTAGTCCGCTCGCTCTATCTTCCGCTGATCCCGCATCTCGGTCAGCTTTGCCCTGATGGCCCTTATGGATCGGATCCACCGCGCCTTCTTGGGCGTTCTGGCCCCGAGGGCGCCCTTCCTCGTTCCGTGGCCCCTCCTCCTGCCTCGCGATATCTGGACTCGCTTGGCCCGGAGCCTCCCCTTGGATATCGTGTTGGGGGGTCGCGCCACGATCTTGCCCTCGCTTATCAACCTACGAACGTCATTCCGCGTGATGGCGGCAGAGATCTCGCCCGACTTCTCGGGGTGGAACCACACGCTCCTCTCTCCGACGCCGAGTATGTCGGCCGCCACCCTCCTGACAAGCCTTGTGGTCAAATCAAACCCTACCTGTTCAGCACCCTTATCCTGAGTTCGTCTGCCCTCGCCAGGATCTTCTCGCGTTTCATGAGGCCGACCTTGCCCGATATCCGAGCAGCTTGGCTGGAAGGATCGACGGACTCCAGCTCATCGAGGTTTGACACGATGACCTCCCAGTATCCGGACGGGTGGATCGATCTTGCCCGCCTGTCGGACCCGTACCCGCCCTTGGGCCTCCTCGTCTTGCCGCCGATCAGTAGCCTCATCTTGCTGCCTATGCCTCTGGACTTCCGCCACTTGACCCCAAGCCTCCTCATGTAGATGCCTCTGTTGCGCACGAACCGAGGCGTCCTCTTGGATCTGTCCGGGGTCGATCGCTTCATCCCGATCAGTCCTCCGCTGGCGCGGCCTTGGCGACGAGGTAGACTCCGTCCTGGAAAATCCGGCGGTCCCTGTGCCTCACAACGGTCGCCTGCTCGATGTTCGCCGCAGTCTGGGCCACGCCGTCCCTGTCATTGCCGCTCACCGTTATGTACTCGCCCTCCACCGCGACGCTCACGCCGGGATATATCCTGGCCCTTCTCGGATACCTCTCGCCGATGAAGTTGTTGATGAGGACCTCACCCTCCTTGACTTCAGCGCTCATTGGGAAGTGCGAGCTCACCATCCTGAGCCTGGACCTGAAGCCCCTGCTGACTCCGTTGATCATGTTCTTGATGACCGCCTCGTACATCCCGAAGATGGCAAGCTTCCGTGTGGACGGGAAGTGGGCGGCGAGGCAGACCCAACCCTCATCTACGCTCACCTCGATGGCGGTGTCGCCAAACTCCTGGGTCAGGATGCCCCTGGGTCCACTCACCGTCAGGACTCGGCCAGTCAGCTTTGCCTCAACCCCGTTTGGGACGACGATCTCCCTTCTTGCCATCGGAACTGCCATAAGCATTGCCTCAGTAGAAGTAAGCCAGGAGGATTCCGCCCAGCCCCTTCTCCCTAGCCTCCCTGTGGGAAAGCACCCCGTGGTTGGTGCTCACGACCAGCAGACCGAAATCGGATGCGGGGAGGTACAACCGCTCCCATTTCGCGTACTCCTCCTTCGTGACGGGATGCCGCGGTTTGATGACTCCGCAGTCGTTGATGCTCCCGCAGAGTTCGACCTTGAAGACTCCTGCTTTGTTGTCGTCGTAGAGTTCAAACTCCCCGACGAAACCTTCCTTCTGAGCTATGCGGAGAACGCCCGCGATCAGCTTCGAAGCAGGATGTATGATGCACGTCCTCTTCCCAACCGTCTGCCCGTTCTTTATCGCAGAGAGGGCATCTCCCAAGGTGTCGTTCAAAGCCACATGCATCACCTAGTAGTATTTCGTGAAGCCGACGTCTTCGCATATCTCCCTGAAGCAACGCCGGCAGACCTGCAGCCCGTACCTCCTGATGACCGCGACGCAGGCACCGCACCTTCGGCAGTGGTACGAATCCTTGCCGTACTTCCTCTTCCCGGTTTTCTTCAGTCTCATCTACGCAACCCTCACGTTGAAGCTGTCTCGGATGAACCTCATGGCATCTAGCTTCGCCACCCTGTGGGACCTGGGCAACGCCCTGACCTTGAGCCTCCTATGCTTCACCCTGTAACCCTTTCTCGAAACCGTAACGCAGACGTCCATCCCGTAGATGCCGATGGAAGGATCATACTGGACCCCCGGGATGTTTATGTGCTCGTCGATGCCGAAGGAGAAGTTGCCCTCTCCGTCAAACCATCTCCTCTCCACCCTGCCGTCGACCGCGTCAAGGGCCCTCTTCAGGAAGGCCTTGGCGGCCTCCTTCCGCAACGTGACCTTGCACCCGATCAGGTCGCCCTTCCGCAAGTTGAAATCGCGGTTGGTCTTCTTCGCCGCGGTCCTGACCGATTTCTGGCCCGTCAGATTCTCCAGCAGCGTTGCGGCTCTGACAACCTTCTCCCCGGACTCGCCCACGCCGATGTTGACGACGACCTTCTCAAGCCGCAGCTTCTGCATGGGGTTCTTGTACTCCTCCTGCGGACCCAGATCGACTGGACCCTCCTCTTCCTCTTCCACGACCTTTCTCTTCCGCCTTATGCGGATCCGCTTGACCACACCTTCGTCGGCCGGCCTTGCCTCCTTGGCCCCGGGGGCCTTCTCCTTCTGCTCGACCTTCTCCTTCCTGCCCTCCTTCTCCTCCGCAGGTCCTTCTTCCCCTGGCTTCCTACCCTTCCTGTCGGCCGGCATCCTAATCCACCTTGATCTTCGGTTTCTTCACCCCAACGACGAAAATGAACTCCTCCAGAGTCTGGAATTCCTTCCCTCCAATGGACAACGTCACCATGGTGGGCTGCGTGGGCAGACCTCTAGTCACCTTCTCTATGGTGCCAACCTGTCCCGCGCTCTTACCGCCCTCAAGGAACGCGACATTGCCCGGCTCGATTTTCAGGTGATCCTTGATCTTCCTTTCAGGCAGGGACACCTGGATGACATCCCCCACCGAGTACTTCTCGCCCTCGGCCGCGGGGAGCATCAGGTTGGAGCCATCGTGAAGGTTGAGCTGCAGACCTCCGCCCATCGGCCAAGACTTGCCCATGATCCTGAGGAGCTTGATCTTCGCCTCCGCGTCAGGGATCGGCTGCATTCTCAATCCCCTCGGATCCGGCACCAGCCTGAAGTTCTCGCCGGTCCTCTGGATGGATATGACATCCATAAGCCCTGCGCCGTACTTGTGTTCCTTCCTTACGACCTGATCGACCCGTACCTCGCCTTCCTGCAGTATCCTCTTGGCCTCCCTCCGGTCCCGCGCGTAACCCAGCAGATCCCTCACTATCCCAACCAACGGGATGGAAAGCTCGCCAGCATGCGGCCCCGGCGATGGTTTGGTGGCGAAGGCCACGCCCTTGGTCTGCAGGCGCCAATATCTGGGGGCCGAGAACCTCTTCAGATGCTTGCTCAAGGCATCCCCCTCCTCTGCACTATCTTCTGCCTCTTCTCATCATCCAAGGCCAACTTAACGATCTGAAGGTTCGAAGCCCTCACGGGAACGAAGGACTTCGTGCCGTCCGCCTTCTCCTGGGTCACATCCTTGATGTAGACGAATCCCCTCTGCGGGTCCACCTCGGTCACATCGTCCTCATGGCCCGCGAAATCCCCTCGCATGACCCTGACTCGGTCGCCCTTCCTGACGTGCAAGCTCCTCGTCCCATACTGGGTCGAGAGCTGCCCGGAAAGGCGGGCGCCCAGCAGCCTGGATTTCAGATGCTTGCTGCAGGCCATCTGGCGCTTCCTCATCTTTCCGGGTTTGGATGAACTAGGATGCTGCATGGTATCCCTCCTAGGCAATAGCGCTCGCGATCGTGCCGAGCCGCGGCCAGCGCTGCACCGCCTCCCTTGCGATTACCCCTCGGATCTCGGAACCCCTGGGGACCCCTTCCTCTGTGACGAGGACCGCGGCGTTATCCTCGAACCTGACACGGAGCCCGGCGGGCCTCTTGTATTCCTTCCTCTGCCTCACGATCACGGCCCTCAATATCTGGCGCCGCATATCCGGCGTTCCCTTCTTTACCGAGACGATGACCAGGTCGCCCACACCGGCCGACGGGTATCGGTTGAGGGCTGTCTTGTAGCCGATGATGGCGACAAGCTCCACCTCCTTTGCACCGGTGTTGTCTATGCACCTCAAGCGCGCGCCCACAGGAAGACACCTTGTGGGAACATAGTGAAGGCTTCCCCTCGTTCCACCCATGCCTTTCTTGACCATCTACCTGGCCTCCATCTTCTCGATCACCACGAAGGATACCGTCTTGCTCAAAGGCCTGCACTCGGCGATCCTGACGCGGTCCCCGACCTTGGCCCCGACGCATTCGGGACTGTGAGCATGGTACCTTCCGGTCCGCTTCTCAAGGCGCATGTACTTCGTTCGCAACAGGAGGTGGTCCGCAGTGACCACTACCGTCCTCTGCATCTTGTCGCTGGAAACGACTCCCTCGATGATCTTGCCCCTGACCTTCAGGTGCCCGTGGAAGGGACATTTCTCGTCCTTACACTTGGCCTCCGGCACCTTGGAAACAAGGCTCGTTGCACTCATCGCATCGGCCTCCCAATCCTCTTCTTGATCCTATCCTCAGGGCTTCCCAGGATCCAGTCCCCCTGGATTGCCACCTCATCATCGCCGATTCTCAGGTGTATCACCGATCCCTTCTTGGGCACCGACCAATGCTTTCCTCGTCCTTCCAGACTGATCATGTTCCTAGTCTCGTCGACTATCTTGCCAGCGATGGGCCTGTGCAGGCCGGGTGAGACCACCCTGGCATCCATTCCTATGAACTCGCGCCTCAGCATATCCTTCGAGGGCCGCATGCCGGATCCGCCCGTTTCTCACCGGACGTCTATCGTTTCCTCGGGGAATCCGGTCTGGATCAGGAAGTTCTTGACCCTCTCCCTGTGGTCGCCCTGGAACTCTATCCTTCCATCCTTTACCGTGCCTCCACACGCCAGTTTCGCTTTCAGCTTCCTCGTGAGATCCTTTGTGTCCACGTCCTTCTCGTCAATGCCCTCGATCACGGTCATGAGCTTGCCGAACCTCCTCCTGGTCGAGTAGATTCGGATTCTCTGCTTCTCCCTCGCGATCTCCTCACAGACACAAAGGTCCTTCGGCAGGCCACACACCTGACACACTTCACTCATTCGTTGCACCCTTCTCCTCGGAGATCTCACCAAGTATGGTGAGGATCCTGGCGATTGTCCTCCGTATCTCCCTTATTCTGCCGGGATTCTGGGGCGGCGAGCCAAGGGACATCGTGGCTCTCTCGCTGGCGAGCTCCTCCCGCAAGCGGGTGAGCCTTTCCCTTATCTCGGTCTCGGGCATGTTTCTGATCTCGTCCGCTCTCAGTATGGCCATCGCTTGCTCCTCCCTGTTCATGCACCCGCATCTTCGTCTTCCGGCTCGTCTCCTTGCTCTCCTCCAGTCTCATTCCCAGCAGAATCATCAGGCCCGGCCTGGCTGCCCTCTTGCCCCTCACCGCTCTCCTCTGGGGTACCTTCCTCTTCCTCTCCCTCGGATTCCACGGGCGGTGTACCTTCCCCCGCCGCGTCCTGAGGGGCAACCTCGCCGACCTGCTCTTGAGCCTCCCCACCCGCCGCGGCCGCTTCCGCTTCAGCCTTGCCGGCCTCGCCGGCCCGGGCTTTCTCTTGAAGGGTCTCAAAGTCCACGTG
>Ga0172366_10000145_pt1 | contig 43181 bp, 27 predicted proteins | sample LakKivSesite69cm_FD_114533 | JGI IMG/M metagenome (GOLD analysis project Ga0172366, IMG submission 114533) | Sediment microbial communities from Lake Kivu, Rwanda - Sediment site 69cm | ecosystem: Environmental > Aquatic > Freshwater > Lake > Sediment | place: Rwanda: Western Province, Lake...
AATCTGGTCGAGACGGTGAAGGGTTACGCGAAGCACGAACGCGAGGTCTTTCAGAATGTTACCGAGGCACGCGCACGGGCCATCAACGCGGGCACCGTCGATGACCAGGCGCAGGCGGAGAATCTGCTGACCGGCGCTTTGAAGTCGCTTTTCGCCGTGGCGGAGGCTTATCCGGAGCTAAAGGCGAACCAGAACTTCCTCAAACTGCAGGAAGAGCTCGCGGCGATTGAGGACAAGATTGCTTATGCGCGCCAGCACTTCAACGATGTCGTGCTGGCCTACAATACGCTGCGGCAGCGCTTCCCCGAGGTGATCGTGGCGAGTATGTTCGCCTTCACGCCCGGTTCCTACTTCGAGATAGAGGAAGCGGCGCGCGCGGTTCCGATCGTGGATTTCGGCGCCTGAGTGATGCCGCCCGAGACATCTTCATCCGAGTTCATCGTGGTTCTCACCACCTGCGATTCGCAAGAAGCTGGCGAGCGGATCGCGAGCGCTCTGGTGGAGGAACGACTTGCAGCCTGCGTCAATGTAGTCCCGGGAGTCAGGTCCTGCTTTCGATGGCAGGGCGAACTGCGGCAGGAGCACGAGTGCCTGGTGGTTGTGAAGTCGAGGGCGGCACGCTTTCCCGAATTGAGCCAGCGGATCAGGGAACTCCATTCCTACGACCTGCCGGAGATAATCGCGCTTCCCGTTGTCGGCGGTAGCGAGGATTACCTGCGCTGGCTGGCTGAGGCCGTGGCGAATTGAGCACTGGGGTGATGTCGGCGGGTGCGATTCGGACCGTGCTATGCGCGATTGCCCGCTGGCTGTTCCCGGTTGCGGTGGCGCTTCTCCTCCTCTGTGGGGGAGCGTACGGACAAGAGCGGCATGAAGCGGGCGCTGTTTTCCTGCGCACGAACGGCGTTTTAAGGCTGAATCTGGATAGCGGGGAGGAGCGATGGCTTGAGCTGGAAGGCGAACCACAGACCTATCGGCACGAGATTCTCCGTGGCGGCGCCCACCTGCTATCGTTCGTTGACCGCGAGCTCACGCCCGGTTTTGCCGTGCTGGATGCGAAGCGTGCGCCTCGAATCGCCGTTCGCGGCGGGGTCGCCTACATGCTGGGTGATGGATTCCTGGTGGGAGTCAGGATTGCCGAGCCTGTTGAGAGGGTGGTTGGCAAGAGCGAAGTCACTCTCTGGTCGCTTGCGAGCTTTCGCCGGCTTCTCCGGCTCGACCGGGCTATTCCTCTAACGACGCTGGGCCTGGACTATCGCTCCTTGGAGCCGGATGAGCAGCGAAGTCGGGATCTGCTGTTGCTGCGCTTCACGCCGTCCCGCGGCGGGGACCCGAACTGCCCTTGGGAGCAGTCTTTGGGGCTGATGCTCATCTCGTCCGAGACGGGCAAGTCCTTGTGGAAGCGGAAGCTAGACCCCGGCTTTCTCCTCGCGGGCCTGGACCTGCTGTGGCAGGACCAAGACCTGCTCTTGCTTGCAGGACGGGTGGACCTCAACCACTACTACTACGCCTGCCTCGACGCCCTTAAGGGACGATTGCGCTGGCAGCTGAAGACTGAACGGTTTCCTCTAATGCAGCCCGATTACCCTTATCAGGGGTACGCCTCTATCTTCCCGGCGCATCGGGCCGGCGGTGAACTCGTCTTCGGCACTGTCTCGGCAGAGGAGCCCTACCGCGCTCTTTCGCGGATGAACCTGACTTCCGGAGAGATGACCCTAACTCCGGACCCTTCCGAGCTGGAAGCGATGCGTGCCGCGTGGCTCTCTCTCTATTCCGAGCCAGAGCCCGAAAGCGCCTCATCCTTCGTTCTCGATGGACTGGGAACCCTCACCATCACCCCTCCGGTGAAAGTGGAGTTCGGGTCTCGGGAGCGCCGGTGGACCATCCCCTATCTGCCCGACTTCGGGGCGAACCTCCAGCCGGCTGCGTGGGGGCGGAAGTTCATCGTGCTAGTTGAGCGTCCGGCCAGGTCGCTCTCTCTGGGATACCAGGCGAAGGCGCACCTGCTTGAGACTGCCTCGGGCAAGCGAGCCAATCTACCGCTACCGGATGCAGTCTTCTTCGAGCCCTGGTCGCCGGCTTGCGGAGTCGAGGTATTGCTGACCACGGAGGAGGTGGTCGAGCTGAGCGGTGCCGGAATGAGCAGACAACGCCTTACGCTGCAGGAATCTTGACCTCGATCGTGTCGGCTCCCGCGTCGATGAGTCGCGAGTCCGGACCTACAAGCACGCCATCGTAGGCGTCGCCCGCGGTGCCGGTGAGACTCAACTGGTAAAGCCCGCTCTTGAGCATGGATCCTTGGTCGGCGATACCGTCGGCATCCGTGCTCTGTACCTGCACGGTGGCTCCAGCCGGATGGAGGGCCACGACCTCCTGGGCTGAAAGGCCGCCGAACAGGCCTTGGTCGGCAACCAGCGCCGCGATCTGCGAGCTGAGATCATATGTGGGCTCCAGGTGCACGGCAAAACGCTCCCCCACCGGCAGCACGGCATTCACCACGGGTTCTCCCGCAGGGCTGAGAAGCCGAATCCGCAGATTCACCGCGGCTCCCGAGGGCATCGTCAGGTCGCCGCCGCTGTTCTGTGACGGGTTCTCCAGTTTGAGATAGCCGAAGCCGAAATCGGGGCTGAAACCGACATCGAGTAGCGGGCGGCCGAAGACCCCCTCGAAGAGGAAGACGCCGGAGGAGTTGGTGATCTGGTAGCGAACGTCCCCGGAGTCATCGACGACCAGCGTATCGGGGCTTCCCCCGATCACTTCCGGACGCGCAACCGTAACGAGCACCTGGCCTACCGGGTCTCCGGTCGCATCCTTCGCCATGCCCGAGACCGTGACCGCCACGGCCTCGCTAACGACCAGGTCCCTGCTCTGGTCGTCGTTGAGCACCGGGCCGATGTCCTCGCGGTAGACGACCGTGTCCTCAAGGCGCACTTCCACAGCGTATGTCGCAATCTCGTACCACGGCATCGAGAGGCGATACATGCCGTTATCGTCCGCGATGTCGCTTCGACTGACGTCCTCCATTGGCGCCGGGCGTTCGGCGGTGATGATGACAACACAGCCTTCCAGGGGCTGACCGGCAGTCGTTCGAACCTGTCCTGCCCAGATGCGTTCGCTGCCGCCCTTGTTGATGAGGTTCTTGTAGATGAGAGCTCCCAGGAGCAGTTCACCGGCGCCACCGCCGCAGCTCGCGCAGAGGCCGAGCAGTAGTGTCGCGGCAGCGATGAAGGCTATCGCTCCCCGCCGAGCCGGAGCGAACCCGCAAGAAGTGTTCTTCTTGTTCAGAATGGTGTAATTCTAACACAAAGCCGTGAGCCGGCGCTTGCAACTGAGCCGCGCGAGGCGTATAATCCGTGCCGATGGCGGAGACTCACCGTTTCACCTGCCCTCTTTCCGACGAAGACGTAACCAAGTGCCATGCCGGGGACGCCCTGCTCTTGAACGGTACTTTGTATGCCGCTCGTGATTCGGCGCACAAGCTGCTTGTGCGGATGGCTGACGAGGGGAAGCCTTTGCCGGTGGACTTCACCGGTGCCGCCGTCTACTATGTGGGGCCGTCGCCGGCGCCTCCGGGGAAGGTTATCGGCTCCGCCGGCCCGACGACCTCGTACCGAATGGACCCTTACACCGAGAAGATGCTCCAGCTCGGTGTGAAGGTGACTATCGGCAAGGGCGGACGCAGTCCGGAGGTGCGGCAGGCGCTGCAGAAGCATCGGGGTCTGTATTGCGCGGCTGTCGGCGGAGCGGCCGCGGTGATTTCACAGCGCATCTCGAAGGCGGAAGTGGTGGCTTTCGAGGAGCTCGGACCGGAGGCGCTGCGCCGCCTTACCGTGGAGGATTTCCCCTGCATCGTGATTAACGACATATACGGTGCTGACCTCTACGAGTCGGGGGTCAAGGCTTATCGCCGGCTCTAGTCTCCTTTAGGAGGGAGTTCATGACGCTCGCTGAAGTTGTGGCTCGTAACTACTATTTCGTGAAGAGACTTCACAGCCTGCTGGCGATTATCCCGCTGGCTGTGTTTCTCTTCGAGCATCTGATGATTAACAGCCTGGCGGCCCACGGGCCGTCTGCCTTCAACGGAGCGAGTCACGTGCTGCGGAGCCTGCCCTATCTCATCCTGATTGAACTGGTGGTCATCATCATTCCGCTCTACATTCACGGGCTGCTGGGTCTGTGGATTACACTGACCGGAAGCGTCGAGGCGCGGGTGCCCTACCTGCGTAACTGGCTCTACCTCTTGCAGCGCGCCACCGGTATAGTCGTGATTCTCTTCGTGACCTATCACATCATCTACACGCGTATCTGGGCCACTTATGTTCGCCCGACGGAGGACCTGTTCCAGCTTATGCACGATTACCTGCAGAATCCGCTTGTTTTCGCAATCTACGTTATCGGTGTGGGCTCGGCATCGTTCCACCTGGGCAACGGGCTCTTCAACTTCCTGTATAAGTGGGGAATCACGGTCGGAGAACGCGCCCAGATGTGGACGCAGTCGCTGTCCTGGTTCGTGATGGCGGCGTTCTTCGGAATGGGACTGGTATCACTGATAAGTTTCGCAACCGGCGGGTAGGTGGGAATCATGCCTGAGAAGACAGTTATCGTCGTTGGCGGCGGTCTCGCTGGGCTCAGCTCCACGATTGAGCTCTGCGAGCGTGGCGTGGGAGTCAAGCTGTTCAGCTATGTTCCGGTGCGCCGGAGCCACAGCGTAACCGCTCAGGGCGGTATCAATGCCTCGATAGACCCTCGCGGCGAAGGCGACAGCCCGGAGGTCCACTTCCAGGAGACCATTCTTGGCGGTGATTTCCTCGCTCATCAGCCGCCCGCTCGCAAGATGTGCTACGAGGCGCCGAACATCGTGTATCTGCTGGATAGAATGGGGGTGCCGTTCAATCGCACGCCGGAAGGGAACCTCGATTTCCGGGGTTTCGGTGGCACTCTCTATCACCGGACGGCGTTTGCGGGCGCGACCACAGGTCAGCAGCTGATATACGCACTTGACGAGCAGGTGCGCCGCTATGAGGCGATGGGTCTCGTCGAGAAGTATGAGTACTGGAGCTTCCAGAGGCTGTTGCACGATTCCGAGGGACGGGCGCGCGGCATCGTGGGGCTGAACATGCCGACCATGGAACTGGTGGCCTTTCCCGCCGATGCGGTCGTGATCGCGACCGGCGGTCCGGGGCTGGTGTTCGGCACCAAGACTACGAACTCCCCGGTGCTGAATACCGGGTCGGCGGTCATCCGCGCGTATGAGGGGGGCGCGAGGTTCGCCAATCCGGAATTCGTTCAGGTGCATCCAACCGCCATCGCCGGAGCCGACAAGCGTCGCCTGATTTCCGAAAGCGTTCGCTCCGAGGGCGGCAGAATGTGGACCTGGAAGGACGGCAAGAAGTGGTACTTTTTCGAGGAGATGTATCCCGCCTACGGCAACCTGGTCCCGCGCGACATCGCGAGCAGAGTGATCATTGACATAGTCGTGAACCAGGGGCTCGGGGCCGAGGGCGAGAAATGCGTCTATCTGGATGTGTCCCACATTGATGCTCAGAGGCTGCGTGACCGCCTGGGCGGAGTCCTCGAAATATACGAGAAGTTCATGGGGGAGGACCCCTACCACCGTCCGATGAAAGTGTACCCGGCGGTCCATTACTCCATGGGCGGGCTCTGGGTCGACTACAACCTGATGACCACAGTCCCCGGTCTCTACGCCGGTGGGGAGTGCAACTTCGAGTATCACGGAGCGAATCGCCTGGGTGCCAATTCGCTGCTTTCCTGCTTCTACGACGGCAAGGTCGCCGGGCCCCACGCTGCGGAATACGTTCAGCAAGCTCTCGCGCCACTATCTGATGAAGCGATCGCCGAAGCAGTGAGGCGGGAGGAAGAGGCTTTCGAAGTCCTGTTCAACTCGAGCGGCGAAGAGAACGCCTACCTCATCCAGGATGAAATGGGCAAACTGATGGAAGAGAACGTGACGGTCGTGCGGGACAACAAGACTCTCGACACGACGCTCTCGCGGCTGCGGGATTTGGCCGCACGGACAAAGGCCATCGGACTGAAGGACAAGACGCGACGGATGAATCAGGAAGCGATCTACGCCCGCGAAGTGCGGGATCGCCTGCGCTACGCGGAGCTGATTGTGGTCGCGGCGAGGGCGCGGGACGAGAGCCGGGGCGCGCACTACAAGCCGGAGTTCCCGCGCCGCGATGATGAGAACTGGTTGAAAGTAACGCTCGCCGATTACACGCCCGAGGGCCCGAAGCTCTCGTATCAACCGGTAGACATTTCGCTCTTGAAGCCGCGAGAGCGGCGCTACGATGTGAAGGATCATTGACGAAGTGCCCCTCAAGGGTCACCGCATGAGATTAAACCGTTAGGAGCAAGGAGAAGATGCCCCCAAAAACAGTGGTTCTTCGGGTGAGACGGCAGGCGGGACCTCATGAAAAGGCCTATTGGGAGGAGTTCGAGGTCCCCTACCGGTCCCAGCTGAACGTTATCGCCTGCCTGCTCGATATCCAGCGCAATCCGGTGAACCGGCTCGGTCAGCCGACGACCGCTCCGGCGTGGGACGCGTCCTGCCTGGAAGAAGTCTGCGGCGCCTGCACCATGATTGTCAACGGGGAAGCGCGGCAGGCGTGCAGCGCTCTCATCGATGAGCTCGAGCAGCCGGTAGTGCTGCAACCGCTGACGAAATTCCCGCTGGTGAAAGACCTTGCTGTCGACCGCTCCAAGATATTCGAGGACCTCAAGCGTGCTAAGGCGTGGATCGAGCTCGATGGCACCTTCCCGCAGGGTCCCGGGCCGAGGACCTCGCCGGCAATGCAGCAGCTCCGTTATACGCTCTCACGCTGCATGAGCTGCGGCTGCTGCATGGAAGTCTGCCCTCAGTATGACACCAGCAGGTCCTTCGTCGGCGCGGCCGTGCTTTCGCAGGTCCGTCTGTTCAACCTCCACCCTACGGGTCGCACCCAAGCGGAAGCCCGGCACGAAGCTGTCTCGGGTCCGGGGGGAATCGCCGACTGCGGCAACGCGCAGAACTGCGTTCGGGCCTGTCCGAAGGAGATTCCGCTTACGGAGTCGATTGCCGCGCTGGGCGGCGAGATGGTGATTCACGGACTGCGCAAGTTCTTCGTCAGGCACTAGCGCGGGGTCTTGACCCGGGCCGCGGCTCTGGAATGCGGTACCGGGTCGCAATTGAACGGAAAAAGAAAGGGCCCTGAATGGGGCCCTTTCTTCTTCGTTCGTTGTTCGCAGCCTGCCGCCGGTTAGGCGTTGGGGATGAATACTCCCGGAGCTATGGTGGTCAGGTTGGTCTGCGCCTCGAAGCTGATGGGCAGGAGATACAGGCGGAACGACGGGTCGGCCAGAATGGTCAGATCAAGGTCGCGCCCGTCGCCATTCTCAATCACCACGTAATGCTGGCACCACGGGTTCACGCGGATAGCCGGGCGCTGTACGGGGAAAGTCTCGCCTTCTGCCGGCAGGCGCATGATCGGCACTCCGGGCAGCCGCTCCGTATCGTTCCCGGCGATATGCCCCTTGATGTCGAAAGTGAGGTAATGCACCCACGGATTGGTGCTCTCCGCGAGTGGGGAGTCAGCCGCCACGTACAGACCGTCCACCAGGTTCGCCAACGACCATTTGGTGAACACGGTCTCGAATGGCTCGCCGGTAACGGTTTCGATGAGCGCTACCGGCGTGCCCGCACTCTTGGTGTAGAACTCGCGTATCTTCCCGGCACCGTAGTGCTCGGCGATGTACAGAAAGAAGAGAAAGCGCACGCCGTATTCCGCGTAGACGTCGATGTCGTCAATCTGCTCGCCGTCCAGAGGCACGGGTGTCATGCTCACGCTGTTCAAGTAGCTTCTGATCTGGTTCACCAGCAGCTGGGCGGTGTGTCCGCTGGCCATGGTGTAACCCGCAACATAAATCGCCAGTTGAGCAAGGCCCTCATTCAGCCAGACGGAGTCAAGTCCGCCGTTATCGGCGTATAGCTTGTGCTGGAACTCGTGCGCCAGCACCGCGTAGGGCTGGCTCCAATCATCGTCGTTCTCGGGGAAGACGCCTGCGTTAAGGTAGACCGTGGACCAGGCGTAGGATTCCTCCTCCTGTGCGCCCTCTTCTTCCGACGGTCGGTAGATTCCCCGCTGCCAGTTGGCGTAGAGCCCTGCAGCACCTATCGTATCCAGATTGAGAATCGCAATTACGATGCGTCCCTCCTTGCCGATCTGCAGGTCCGGCCGTCCGGGAAGTGATGAAATGAGGTTGCCCTCGCCGTCGAAATCATCTCCGGTGAGGATGAGCGTGCGGTCGATGTCTCTCCAGATGGGACCATCGTTGTCCCCGGGTCCCTGGTTCAGGGTGCCCCGCACCGGGGCCATCGTCTCGGTCACCCGCGGGTAGATGACGGTGTCGAAGATGTTCGCCAGCCGGACCAGCCGTGCTTCGGTGAACCTGATCTGATCCGCGAAGCCGTTGTTGATTTCAGTGGTCAGAAACACGTAGCACTTCGACCCTATGGCCACCAGACGTCCGTCCTGACCGTAGTACTGGTCGGGCCACCTGAGGTCTTCCGTATCCGGATTGTCCTCTGTCGGCTGCACGGGCGGCGGTGGGGTAGTGGCGGGTATCTCCGTGAACGTACGCACCTCCCCCTTGCTCAAAGTGGAGGCGATCTTGTTAACCGACCGCGTGTCGTAGCCTCCGCGTGCTACCCAGTCCTCATGGCCCCGCTCTACCAGAGCGTCCGGGCCCGGACGTTCGGGGCTGTACGGAAGACCCTCGTAGCCGTCCATGGAGAGCAGCGTCTCCCCAAAGGCGGCAGGCTGAGTGAGGTTCACCATGTGATTCGAGGTCACGGAGGAGGTTCCCCGGTTCACGAGGTCAAAGATAATGGAGAAGGTCGTCTCCGGAAGGCGAGGCAGGCCATTGGGAGGAGCGTGATAGTCCAGGTACTCGCGCGGTATGTTCAAGGTCACCAGAGCGACCTGCTGGCCGGGTTGGAACCCGTGAATACTCACCGTTCCGTTGCCCTGGCTGTCCACAGGCATAGGATAGATGTGATCGCCGTAGCCGCCCGGGGGTGCCGGTAACGGCACATCCGGAGGATTGACGGGCGGAGGTATGGGAACGTAACCGTCATACTTCGGGATGCCTTCTGGATTCAGAGGGGGCGTCTCGTTGGACGGGTAGAAGTAGCTGCCGGGCTCTTGAGTCGGTGTCGGCGTCGGAGTGGTCCCAGTTGAGCCACCGCCGCCACAGCCAGCAACGCCGATGATGAGCAGCACGGCGCACAGCATGCACCACGGTATCAACAGCCTTCTCATATGGCCATTCTCCTTGAAACCGGATTTCACCAGCATTTCATTATACCCTTCTCGGCGGGTTTATAGCATACCCGCTACTCCTCGTTCACTTGGAGAGCGGACTCCTGCCCCTCCCCCTCGCCGCGATCCAGAAGGCGACGAATCATTCTGCGCCCGTTGTTGACGGTCTGAAGCGTGTTGCCGAAGCTCTCGCTGAGTTTCTCCAGCAGCTCATCCGTATAGATAAGTGCTTCGCGCTTCGTCTCCTCGCCTTCTTCGCGGGCGGCGGCGAGTATCCGTTCCGCCTCATGCTGCGCCTCCCGCACGATAACGTCCTCGCTCACCAGTTCCCGCATGCGCTGTTCCGCCGTCTCCAGTATCTTCCGGTGCTCGCGCTTGGCGTTCTCGATAAAAGAATCCCGTTCCTTCACCACGTGCTGGGCTTCCTTGAGCACTCCAGGGAGACCGTCCCGCAGCGCCATGCAGATGCGAAAGAACTCCTGGTCGGGTATGACGATGCGGTGAGGAAAGAAGAAAGGAGTCTTCTGGGCATAGCTTTCAAGCTCGTCCAGGAGCTTCTCGATAGTGCGGATTCTCTCGATGTCGTCCACCATGATTCTTCCCCGCCTTAGCCCTTCCCGAGTTTCCGCATTATAGCATCCTCCACGAACGGCGGTACGAATGCCGAGATATCCCCTCCCCGGCACGCCATCTGGGTCACCAGCGATGAACTGAGAAAGAGGTAGTCCAGCGCCGTGACGAAGAAGACGGTTTCCACATCGGGAGCGATACGCTTGTTCATCAGCGCCATCTGGAACTCGTACTCGAAGTCGGTGGTTTCCCGCAACCCCCGAACGATAACAGACGCCCCCAAGGAACGCACGAAGTCGACGAGCATCCCGGCAAAGGACTGCACCTCGACGTTCGGCAGATTCTCCGCCGCTTGGTGCAACTGCATCAGGCGCTCCTCCAGCGTGAACAGGCACTGCTTCTGGGGCTCCTCCGTGGTGGCCACGATGACCCGCGGAAACACGCTCGCCGCGCGTCGGAGGATGTCCAGATGTCCGTGGGTCACGGGGTCGAAAGTTCCGGGGTAAACGGCGATGGACACGGGGCGTTCCTCTCCTATGAAATCAACTTGAAAAGTTTAGGGCAAGCGCGGACGCCTGTCAATTCAGGATCGGTCCGGATGAAGGCGCAGGTACTGAGCGGTCTCGTGTTTACAGTGGGTAGATGATGGGGTAAAATACAACGGTTAATGAGCGGACAGGCGATAATCGCGGGCGGGGCGACTTCCCGCGCCAGGCGTTGTGCGGAAGGTTTCACTCTCGTCGAGCTGCTCGTCGTGATGGTCATCGTCGCCCTGATTATGGTTCTCGCCGTGCCGGCGCTTCGCTCCACCCAGTCGGAAAGGTATATGGTGGGTGCGGCCAGCGCGTTCGCCACGAACATACAGTGGGCGATGAACCAGGCGCGCAAGAGCGGGAATCCGGTGTACCTCGTGTTCAAGTGGGGCTATGATGCGCAGGAGCTGCTGGGTCACGAACTGCCTCCCGGGTATGCAGGGCGGTTCGAGCGAACGGACCAAACGTGGTCCGGAGGGGTCTTCCGTCCCCCGGACAATTGCGGTATCCGGCGGGTGGCCACCGGCTACTCCTTTATTGAGGAGCGCGGACGCACTTGGCCCGCGCCTGCACCCGGAGTCATAAACCCGGTGCCCGAGGGGACCCCGTATACATACCTCGACTTTCTCAACGAGCTGGACGCGGGGCTCAATCCACCGGAGCCTCAGTATCCGATAGAAGTGGATGCTACTGCCGCGGCTGGCGGAGCGACGAGCGGCTCGTATGTGAATCGCACCTCGGTGCCGAAGTTCTTCTACCCTCTGGATGTGCAGACCACCCCGACGACCTACACTGCCGCCTATCTGGGCGACGCTTACCTTAGCGGCTCCCTGGACTTCTCGCTTCCGGGCTACCAGTCGTGCAAGATATTCGATGTCGCGGACACCGAGGTGATCCTCTCCTACGAAGTGGACAACCATTTGGTTAACGGACTGCGAGTCTACGATCTTGGAGTGGATCATCCGCGGCTGAACGAGCAGATTAAGGACTACATCCTTCTGCGGGAGGCGAAGTTGCCGGAATCCGTCTACCTGATGAACCCGTGGAAGAATCTGTTCCCGGTTTCTGAATTGCCGCGAGCATATGCCGACTATCAGGTCCTGCAGCACATCTATAAGATAGGCCCCGACGGTTCCTTCCGGGTCTACCAGTGGACTTACGACCCTGAGGCGTTTCCGGATGGGAGTTGGGCCGGTCTGGTTCACGGTGCGCTGGATTTGCGGCAGAGCCTGCCGGATTTCTACTACTTCTTCTTCGCGATTGAGGAAGCGGTGGACCCGCAGGACCACTTCAATGTCGCCGCCAACCGGCGGGCTCAACACGAGAACGCGGGTCGCGTCGTGTGGGTGTGGCCACTGAATTCACGGGTGCGGGTGGACCCGTACGCGCCTAACGATTCGACTCAGCCTCTGCTGACAACAGATCCGGGATGGCGGCCGTTCCGGCAACGGTATCTGGACAAGCCGGAGGGGGCCACCTACCCCTATACGCCGTACCTATGAGTGAGAGTGTGGTATGAACATGGCTGACGGATACAGCAGGGAGAGAAAGCGCCGCTGCCGGCGATTGGCCGAACGGGCGGGCTTCTCCCTGCTTGAGCTTCTGGTCGCGATATCGATTCTGGCGATAGCCCTGGTTCCCATCGCCTATTTTTACAGCCGGGTTCTTCAGTCTATTCAGGTGGCCTCGATTCGCTCGCGAGCTCTAACGCTTGCGCAGGAGCGTCTGGACGAGTTGCGGGCAATGCCGTATGAGGAATTGCGCACCAACAACGAACCTTCGGCGGCCGACATCGAGCTGAACGCACTGGACCAGACTCTGGAAAACGTCTACGACCACAGACGGTTCATGTACTTCTACCCTCTCCCTCTCGGGTTCAACCCCTATCAGCCGCAGACCCAGGGGTACGACAACAGCCCGGGGGTCTCGCGGGTGAACGGGAACGACCTGGGAGATCCCACCGGAACCGGTCAGCGAATCGCGCCGCATCTGAATCTCGACGCTCACGGGGGAAGTCCGGAATACGAATACGAGCCTGTGGGGTTCTATATCGGTCTGGCCCGAACAGGCGACTACCATACGACCGATCCTCGAGCCTATCCTGTCGTCGAGAGTCCGGCTTCGACCAGCGACACCTTCCGCCGGGGCACGCAGGAGCGGCAGGACCTCTATGCGATTTACGGCCGGCGCACCATCATCCTCGACGTGGTGCCCGAACCCATCGATGACGACACCGACCTGTACCCCGTGGACTCGCCGCGCGACGGGGGGGCCAACGTGCTGGACCCCTATCCTGCCTTCAAGGGTCCGTTCAACAAGTATCAAGCCCGAAGCAAGTACGGTATGAGGGGCAAGCTGGTCGCGGTGCAGGTGTTCTGGCTCCCGGGTAACGCCCCGGAGCGCTACCTGGAGCCCGACGAATTGAACATGGTGGAGTTGAAGAGCTTCATTCCTGCGTCCGGTACCGGCGGTGGAGTTGGCAGGGAGAACGACCTGGTGGCGTCAAACGACTACTTGTTTATCTCGCCCCCGCCACCCTAGCCGCGATTGATGTTAAACTTATAGAGATTGAAGATGGATAAACAGAGGGAGAGTTTCAAGAGCGGCTTCACCCTGGTCGAACTGCTGGTGGTGATGGTCATCATCTTCATCCTTGTCGGCATCGCCGTGCCGGCGGTGAACGGAGCGATGGTTCGCGCCCGCAACACCGAGGTCAAGACCGGGGTCAACACGATTCATCAGGCTCTGGCCCGCTACGCTGTCGACCACAACGGCTTCTATCCGGGGATGAACTGGGTCGTGGACACCGGAGGGGCGCTTCACAACGGGCCGGCGCTAAGAGGCGGAACCCCTGCGGGCGCGCTCGACGAGATGCGCTTCACCGTGCCGAAGGAGACGGAACCTGCGGAACGGTATCTCGCCGACGGGGTCACCCCGGACCCCGACCGGGTGGATGTGCTGATACGGGACGGCTACCTCATTGATTACCCGGCGAATCCGTTCATTCGCACCGGGGCCGGCGTCGAGCGGCAGATGACGGACCTCTTCTATTTCGGGGTGCCGGCTTCGGGCCCGGTATTTGCGCCGTCGAACTGGTATTCCTGGAACTGGCCTTGCCAGCAGATTGGCTCGACCATGAGGATCGAATACGAGCGATTCGGCCGGGGGAATTTCACCTACATACCGGTGAATCCTTTCAACCCCGAGGGCATCGACTACGAGGGTCAATGGGGAGGCCTCGGCGATGCGCAGCGTCAGAACTACTACAAGTACGTGCGCAGCTTCGTACTGATAGGCTGGGGAGCCAGCCGCATGGACGATTCCCTGGCGGTCGGTTTCTCCCAGCGTTACTGGAGCACGACTCAGGGCGGTTTCGACCTCGACCAGTCGCTGACCGTGGACCGCGTGGAAGCGAGCCTTGTCGGTCTCATCGGCCCGCAGATGGTGGACAGCGACGGTTCGACGGGAGCGTTCGGGGTCCCGAACGTCTACGGAGCGCCGAATCTTGACCCCGGGTTCTTCGGCGCGACGGTTATCATCTCTCCCGCCGACTAGCAAGTGACATGATGCGAAAAACGAACATAGGTGGATTCACTCTCATTGAGCTGATGGTGGTCATCACCATCATCGGTCTTCTGGCCGGTATGGCTGTGCCCTTGTACGGCAAAGTGCGCGAAAAAGCGCGGGACACGGAGGTGCGACGCGACCTCGACATCATCCACAAGGCACTCGCGCAGTTCGGCACCGACCACAACGGGCTCTACCCATATCGCCTTCGGGCGCTGGATAGTATGGGCGCCGAGGTGGAGACCTCGGATGTGTCCGGTTTCTTCCCGCTGGGCCTGGTGGGAGGCGTTCTCACGGTGGATGATAACGGCACTCCTCGGAGAACCTATGTCGAGGGGAATCTGGTGCAACCGGTCCTGCAGCGGTCTGACGACTACCGTTACTTCAACCAGTACACGGATCCTCTGGTGGCGCTGGGGTATCTGATCCGGTATCCCCGGAATCCCTTCTTCCCGCGTGACGACCGCCCGATGGGCTGCATCGTCTGGGCCTTCTCCCCCACCGACCTGACCATTCCGGCTGAGGAGGTTATTGTCTCGCCAGGGGATTTCGTGTATACGGCGAACATGGGCGACGTGCTGGCTGGCGGGGCCGGAGGCACCAACGAGCGGGAGGACCCCAAATCGCTGGTTCCGCGGGCGGTAACATACGAAGCCAGGCTGCCTTCAGGGTCAACCTTGGATTTCGCCCTCGACCTTGTCGATTCGTACCAGCTCTGGGCGTACGGCGCATTGCAGCTGAACGGTGGACGGTACGTCGCGTATCCGAATAATCTGTGGGCTCCCGCCGCCGCCAGGCGCGTGGCGCCGGCCCGCAAAGACTGGAACGGCAACGGGTTCAAGGATATGTTCGAGGGCGGCATCGCGCTCTACTACGCTGAGGGCACCCGGCAGTTCGAGCAGACGACTTCCACCGGCAGGAAGATAGAATACTGAGATTATGGCCGAATCCGGCCAAGGGGCTGATATGAGAATGAAGAACAACAACGGCGGATTCACTCTGGTGGAGATGCTGGTGGTCATCGGCATCATCGCCATTCTGGTCACCATTCTGGTGCCGGTGGTTAGAGGCGTGCGCGAGAAGGCGAAGGAGGCGGCGGTGCAGGAATACTGCACTTCGCTGGAAAGCGCGCTCGCCAGCTACGCGGCTTCGCACGATGGAAACTATCCGGGCGTCGCGCTGGATGTGATGGCCCCGGTGCCGAGCATGGGTCTGGGCAACCCCGACTTCTACTCCGCTTCCTGGCCTCCCCCGAACGGGCTGGCCGCGGGCGTTCTCGGCGGGAAGGGGACTATGGACGGCGGCACCCTGAGCGTGCAGGAGTATCTGAAGGAGGTGAAAGACACCCCGCTCGCCGGGAAGCTCGATACACCTCGCTACTTCGACTCGCTGATCATCACCGACTCGATCCAGCATTATCCGAGGAATCCTTTCCGTGTGGCTGGCCAGCCGGCGGGCAACGAGATGATTAACATCTACCGCTTCGAGTTCCCGATAACTGCTGGTCCGGATACAATCGTGCCCTATCTGTTGGCAACTCCCGGTGCAGGCTTGCCTATCAGTCTTCGCTTTCCCGGTCGCGTGGAGATTCGCGATGGCTCCGCCCCCTACGACGCCTACGATACCGACTTCCGCCAGGATATGTGTTTCGCCGAAGGTGACTTCGCTTACGTGCCTATTCTCACACTTTCTGCATTCCCTCTCGTTGATAACCCCCAGACTCTGGAGGACGACAGCTTTCGCTGGGGCACCCAGGTGACCGGCTACCTGCTGTTCGGCTACGGCTGGCATGAAAACAAGACGCAGCGGTTCGAGAAGGAGAAGGAGGAGTTCGGGCGCCGGGGTCTCCCCGGCTTCGGCAATGATACCGGCGGCCCGGCGGCAGCTCCGGCCATTGACACTCCCTATGAAGCCGCAGCCTACGCGCTCTTCAATGGCGCCGTGTTCTACACCCGCCGCTAGCCGCGCGGGCAAAGCGATGCATTTGAAGGTGATGGACAGAATGAACCGCAGTTCAACATCGGGGTTCACCCTCGTGGAGATGATGGTGGTCTTGCTGATAGCCTCGATCGTCGTCCTCGTGCTCGGTGTCATCGCAAAGTCCACCTTCGACGTGCTGCGGGCCGGCGAGAGCCGTTCTCAGCTCACCAACGGCGCGACGATAGCGCTTGATTACCTGGCGCAGGACATCGAAAGCGCGACCACCATACCGCTGATGAACGACCGCGACCTGAACGGCGTGCCCGATGACGACGAGCTCTGGGGCTACGGTATCGACGCCAGGTGGGTCGTGGGCTACGAGAGCGGGAACACCCATTACGTTCCCGCCGACTTCTTTATGAGCGAGGCTTTCTCCGACCATCTGAAGACGCTGCACTCCTCGGTGTATCGGGTGTCCGGCGCGTCGGGGATTGTGAGCGAGGAGCTGAGTCCTCCCAAGAACATCCGCATCCAGGGGCAGCGACTGGCGAACTACAGCTCCTATTTCCGCCTGGCGGTTCCGACCTCGCTCAACTCGGGGCAGCCCTATTACCTGTCGACTTACCGCAACAATAACACCTACCTGAATTACTACCCCGAGCTGGTCACTGTAGGCTTCCGTCAGGAAAGCCATGTGCTGACTCAGGACCTCAGCCTCGCGTACCGGACTTACGAGACTCCGGGAGGCACGCCCAACGTGGGCACGAATCCGACTCCGGGGTACAACTACTACAACTTCTACAACCAGCCCATCGGGACGAACATCACCCGCATCCGCTTCGAGTATTTCCACGAAGTGCCGGTCTACAAGGTCAATGACGGCGGGCAGGTTGCATACCGCAACCTGGGCGACGGCTCGCTCAGCTGGCAGGACGCTCCGACATTGGACTCCGGGGGTACCGCCAGCAGGGTCGCGAACTGCGTCCCCATCATCGACCATTACGAGCTGCGGCATATCGATGTGGTGACGAACAACCCGGACATCGGCGTTGGCGACACTTATTACAGCATCCAGGACCAATACACGCCTGCCTTTCTGAGCGACGCCCTCAACGGCAATGCCAACTACCAGGACCAGCCGTGGGGCGACGAAGCCGCCTATTCCGTCTGGGACATCGGGATGTTCTGGAACGACCCGACGACTGACCCGGACAACCCGCCGGTCGACCACTACGCCTGGACGACCGATGGCGAGTTCCGCTCCATCAAATACGATACCGCCTATTTCATCGGCTACGACAACTCCGACCCTACCGGCTGGGGAGACCCTGGCGCCGGCAACGCCGACGGCATTCCCGATGGCGACGGGATTCCTGATGACCCGGTGCCCGCTTTCTGGCTACCGTATCTCCGCGCGATTCGGATTACCGTAGTCGCCACTCCGACTTCGACCGTCAACGAGCGCCGCAACACCTCCGGGAGAATACGGGGCGGGCGGACCGTCTACTACAACCCCGACAGCCCGATTCCCTACCAGGACCCCGCGCGCACGTTGGCTCTGCCCAGTGCGCGCGATTTCTACGTGGGCGAGGGCAAAGATATCATCGCCACCCGGATGGTTTACCCTCACAAGATGTTCCGACTGGAGCTTGCGGTTGACCCGGGCGACACCCGGATAGGTGAAACTCGCCGTGCGGACTGGAACTTCTTCATCGGCACCAGCGCGAGTTACACGGACCCGCTGGACCCGGACAGCCTCATCCGCCCGATTACGCCCTACGGGAAGTACCTCGAGAAGGAGCTTATGTAGCTGGATCGCGCGAGCCGGGGGGGGAGGGTCTGCTGGCAGAGCGCTTCTGGTGTGAAATCCCCCTTCCCTGGGTAAAATACTCTGCGACCGAATTACCGACGGAAATGGTGGGTTATATGGGAATAGACCGAGAACTTGCGCGACCCCGTGCGCGCGAAGGCTTTGTGCTGCTCGTGGTCATCGCCTTCATCGCGCTGATGCTTCCGTTGATAGTCGTGGTGCTGGCCACGATATCGACCGAGACCGTCTCGGTGGCGGAGGCGATTAAGGGTTCGAGAGCGGAGGCAGCGGCCGAGCAGGCGACGGCTGAGGCGATTTCGATTGTTCTTCAGGAGAAGCAGCTTCCGGATTACTGGACCAGCGTGACGCAGGCGAACAACGCCGTCATGGTGGATGACGGCTTCGGCGTCCGCCGGGACAACATCGCCAATAACGGTGCCGGTCCTGACGGCGTTTACGGCACTGAGGATGACTACTGGATCGGCCCTCGCAAGGACCGCTCGTTTCTCCCGGGCGACGACCCGGACGACCCGCGCAACTACGACTACGACTTCCGCTATCTGAGTCTGGACAGCCCGGTGTATCTGGCGCAGCGCTGGGCTTTCTCCCTGGGGCACAGTTCGTTCTACTACGTGCCCACTCCCCAGGCGGTCGGCGGAGCCCCCATCGAGCTGTACAGCCAGTTCGCGGCGGTGCAGTCGGACCAGGACGGCGACGGGATGAACGAGGGCTTCATTCCGGACGCGCTGGATATGCTTCTGCTCCCGGGTTACTACCCGAGCGGAATGCCGCCGCCGGGGACTCCGATAAACCTGGACCTCACCTCGGGCACCATAGCTCAGGACTCGCTGGCATTTCGCGTGCGCACCTACGAAGGCTTGTTCGAGTCGCTCGACCAGGGGCCGGTTCCCAGCACCCTGACGCGCTCCTACGGGTCGGTGACCGATGAGGCCGGTCGGCTGAATCTGAACATCTTCTGCAAGAAGGTCCGTGTCTGGGCGCCGGAGTCCGCCAGTTACGACAGCACCTGGTGGAGCCGCCAGATGACCTCGGACTTCAACAATAACGGAATCCAAGGCGAAGACGGCTGGCACTGGATTGATAACCCGCTCTTTCCGGACCGCGACACCACGCAGATATACGCAGGCACATTCGATGTGAACGGTGCGCCGGTGCCAACCGGCGACATCATCGACTTCGGCGGCTACGACCCCTTCGTCGGTCTGCCGAATCCGAACCCGGACGGTCGGGCGACCATCTGGCTGGGCGAGACGGTGCAGCACCTGTACACCCCGGACTGGGTGCACTCGGCGGTGAAGAGCAAGCTGATGCTGATGGCGCTTCCTGGAATCACCGAGAGCATCGCCGAAAACATCCTGATGACCCTGAATCCCGACCTTTCCGCGTTCGCCGACCAGGATGCCCCGTCGGAGAGCGGCGGGACTCCGGCCGCGGATGACCTTCGTCTCGATGCCGCCAACATCACGCCGGCGCTGACCACCTTCAACGCGTTGTTTGGTGGGCCTGGCGGACAGATTACGAGCTTCTACTGGGATTACGAGGCGTCGTTGGAAGACGACCTGCCCTTGCCGCCTCCGCGTCCGTTCACCGATGTCAAGGAGTTGCTGAACGTCCAGGGAATGACGCCGGCGAAGTTCGACCGCGTCCAGGACCTGGTCACCGTTCATTCCTACGATACGAACGTCATCGGCAACTACATCTCCGATGTCTCTTCGACGGTGGACCCGGTGAATCCGCCGGAGCTTCCGCCGGGCGCTGCCAGACGACAGATTCCCGGCTACCTCGTGGACCGCGATACGGTGCCCGACCTGCGCTACGACCTGAATATGCCGCTCTACGATACCTCGATGTCGGCTTTGCGGGAGCAGGCTGATGTTCTCTTCAACTTCGTGATGAATCACCTGCCGGAAGGTGTGTTCAACAAGTTCACGCTTCCGGTGGTCGATCGAGCCGGTCGCACTCCCAGCCTGCACGGAATGGCCATGGACTGGTACCGCAACACAAGCTGGGAGGGTCTGGGCTACCCCTACAACGTCGGCGAAGCCGGGCACGAGGAAGATTTCCTCAATGCAGGAGACCCGGGCTACGAACTTGGATGCGACTACCCGGCGCTGGACCCGCCCTTCAGCCGTGATTCCGCTCTGTCGATTCTCCTCTATCGCTACGGGATGTACGACGAGGACGCGTATCACCACTATGCTCCGACGGCGGACTATCCCCGCGTCGCCCACCCCGGCATTCCGATTCCCGGAACCCGCTCGTTTATTCCCATCTTCGACCCGATAATCATCATCCCGGGGTTGCTCGAGTTCTACTTCCAGCCGACCTACATACCCGGCGCGGCGGCGGACCAGAATGCGATTATCCCCGGCCACCTGTTCACATCGGCTGCCGATGTCTTGGAGGTGCCCCTCTACAAGTTCAGCCAGTTCAGCGTGGATATGATGGCTGACCCGCCTTCGGACTACATCTGCCAGCTTACGGGCAGGGACACCGTCACCGTGCGGTATCTGGTCAGCCTGTCCGACACGCTGAAGGTTGGCGAATATATGGACAACGGGACGCCGCTGGACCTCACCGACGATGCAGTGGCGCACACTTACGATATCTACTTCGACTACAACAACGACGCCGCGACCGACAACAGCGTGGCGCTGACCTTCGGTCAGGACCTGCGTCTCGTCGGTGCGCCGCCGATGGAACAGCGCGACGGCATAATCACGACTTTCGACCAGGAGACCGGTCAGCGTTTCATCGTCTTTGAGCACACTTTCGACGCGGCGGAGGTGCCGGATCCCAATCTGGCTCTGGCGGGCAGACCGGACCCCGCCAATCCCGATTTCGCCTACGATGCTTTCGGCAATCCCTTCGTTGTCGCAAGAGTGCTGGGAGTGAAGGCTGCCGGGACCTCCCAGGAGACGCTGGCGGACCAGATTGTGAAGGTCTATCTCCAAGAGAACTGCGACACCGAGATTCCCCTGAAGGCGAACATTCTCGCCTTGCGGCAGGGCGCGGACACTTTCCGCGTGATTTCGGCGGTTGGCGGCGGAGTGGAAGAGCCTAACGCATTTCGGCTCTATAACTGGCAGTTCGCCGGCGAGACGCAGGGGTACGATGGGACCTATCCCCCCCAGCCCAGCGGCATCGATCCGCGGGTGGTCACAGTGACTCCCGAGACGGATACGGTTACCCTCACCGTCTATGACCTCTATGCGCAGGGCTCGGCTCCCTGCTGGCCGGGACTGCCGGCGACTCCGCCCTCGGTGGTCTTGCCGGCGGGCATTATGTTGTCCGGGCAGGTGAATCCGGCGTTTCCGGCAGCCCCGTATCCCGCGAGGGGGATCGATTCCGACACCGCGCAGGTCGGGCTCATCGGCGCCTCTCCCGATGTGGTTGCGGAGGTAGCAGTGGAGCCGCCGGTGATTGACCGCAACGGCACTGCCGCCGTCCACGTCGGCATCTACGGGGGTGAGAGCCCCTACGATTTCCGCGTTCGCATATTCGACGGCGGCGGCACCGAGATATACAACTACCAGCAGCTCGGCGTTTCCTCAAGTACCTACCTGATAGAGCCGGCTGACGCACTGGGCAACAGCCTGTTCGGCATCGCCGGCACCTATACCATTGTGCTGACGGCGAACGATTCGCAGACGCCACCTTCAACGTTCGTGGATGTCACCACGCTCATCGTTGGCACGTCCACCGGAGCGGGACGCAGCTTCACCAACGTGCCCAATATGGTGGTCTCGCTGAATGTGGAAGCTCTGGAAGCGACCCAAAAGGGCTTCCGCGCCACTGCGAATGTGAGCGGCGGGCGCGGTGAGTACGGCTACTACTGGGAAGTGTTCGACGAAAACGGCGCCGTCGTCCGGGATGTCGACGGAGCGCTGATGCAGGGCAGCGGGGCTTCAAGCGAGGACTTAGTATTCCCCGCTACTGTAAACAGCGATGGCGTCTATCTGGTCAAGGTGATGGTGATTGACCAGGCGGATAAGAATCCGAACAACGCCACCAACACGGTGCTCGCCACCGACTCCGCGATGGTCGTGCTGGCGACGGCAGGGGCTCCGCTGGAGCCCCAGCCGATGGCGGTGCTGGCGGCGCGTCCTCCGGGCAATGACCGCTCCGCTGTCGATACCACGGCGCCACCGGCTCCTCTCATCTACGGCGCCGGGCCGCAGCCGATTCTGACCTCTTCCAGCGGAACCATGGCGAGCCCGGGGATTGCGGAGGTGAACCCGGAGGTGGCGCCCACGGGCGGCGTCATCGAGCTTTATGGTTTCAACTTCAATATGGCCGACCCCGACGGGCTGGGGCCTCTCCCCGCTGGTTGGTACAACGAGGTTCACTTCGCGGGCAGCGTGGTTGCGCATCCCTTTGAAGTCTTCTACGACCCGAGCTATGCGGGACCGGCGCCGGCGCGGCAGATTATGCGTGTCGTGGTGCCTCACGGCGCGCTCACCGGATGGCTCCACGTTGAGGTGAATGTCGGCGGGGACGGCGGCGTGAGCAATAGCGCCTTCTTCCAGACTCAGTTCCTGGTGACATTCGACCTCGTTGCTTCGGTCACTCCGAATACCGTCCGCAACTACACCTACGAACTGGACTTCCAGGGCGACGGCATTTACGACTTCCGCTTCGATAGCAGCCAGGGCGGTGGCGGCGGTGCCGTTCGTTACAGCGCCTATCCGGTGCTGGAGCATGATTACGCTTGGGAAGGTTTCGGTAACTACCAGGCGACTCTGCGGGTGACCGATGTGGAGTCGCGTCGTGTCGTAACCTCGCGGCAGCTGGTGCAGATACGCAATCTGCGTCCGCTGATGGACTCGTCCACAAACACGCCGGAAGCCTTCGGTCTCTGCACGAGTGTAATGCCGGAGTACGACCAGGCGTATCCGATGCCGGGCGACGCGATTGACATTCGCTCGTTTGTCGGCGGGATAACTTCCTTCGTCGGCGTCAAATACAAGTGGAACATCGACGGGAACGGTCGCTACGCGCTGCTGTCCTCGGTTCCGCCGAGCCTTACCTACTGGGAACGGGAGCCCAACGACACTTGGGGCACCGCCAATCCGATGCCGGTGGACTACGACCCGTACACGGATGGCTACGACTGGACGGGCCGGGTGACTGACCCCACCGATGATGACTGGTTCAGTCTGGACACTCCGCAAGCCGGCACGCTGACGATGCTGCTGGAGTGTTTCAGCGTGACCGGGACCGAGCATATAGACGTCGATCTCTACGACTCCGCCCTTATGCTCATCGACAGCGGTTCGATTACTGCGGGTGAGAATCATGCATGGGCGACCACTGACCGGCTGGCTCCTACCGGCACCTACTACGTCCGGGTGAGCGCGGACAGTCCGCAAACCTATGAGCTTGAAGCGACATACGCGCCCAACCCCGGCAACACCTTCTGGGAGACTGAGTCCAACGACGACAGCGCGAGCGCCGATGTCATGGCGCTCGACTACGACCCGGACCGCGATGGATTCCCGTTCACGGGCGAAATACCGCCGGGAAGCCCGAACGATGAAGACTGGTATATGCTGAGAACCGCCACTGTCGGCACTCTCAACGTGCTTATGCAGTCGTTCGACCAGCTCGCAGGCCATGAAGTCTACTTCTCTCTCTACGACGCCAGCCTGGTGCTTCTCGATAGCGCGACCATCGGCATGGGCGACATCTGCGAGGTGGTGAGCACCGGAACCGACGTCGCTCCGGGGACTTTCTTCGTCAGAGTCTGGGCGAACTGGCACAACCAGCGGTACAACCTCGATCCGTCATTCACGGCCAGGGGCGAGTGGCCGGGCGCCGGACCGGTGAACTTCAGCGTTCGCTCTTCGATTAACGCCGACGGTCGCTACCTCAACCCCGGGATCCCATTGAACTACTACGCGAATCTGACCTTCAACTTCACGAGCACCGATGCGTCGGTGTTCGACGTGACGATTGACGAGAGCGTGCCGGTTGTCTTCTCCTGGGATGTGGATGGTAACGGGATTATCGACTATGTGGCCCCCGCCACGACCGTGCGCACCGACCTTTATGCCGCGCACGTTAGCGGAGCCGCGTCTCACATCTTCCCCGCCGTGGGGACGTACAACGGCTGGCTTTATGTCACCGGGTCCATACTGATTACGGACACGGGGAACAATGTCAGTTCGCAGCCCTTCACGCTTCCGCAGCCGGCGCCGCTTCCGACGGTGGACGTCGGCAACGTGCTCGACACCTTGCATCTGCCGGCCTTGAGCAATAACACCGACCATGTGATTGCTCTGACCGTGGGTACCGAGGAGTACGACGCGTTGACCACCAGAAGCCACCGGGTTTACGCGAGCGATTCGGTGTTCATCCCCAGCGCCGAGCGAATGCTCAACGACGTGTTCGCCTATGTGGGGACCCAGGGGCCCTACAGCCTCGGTAACACTCCAGGCAGCGTGAACTTCACTCTCAGCGCCATCTACGGGGAGAACCCGGTCTACGATTTCTTCGCGGACATCAATACCGACGGACGCTTCGAGATTGGCCAGACGGGTTACCTGAATCCGCAGACGGGAATGCGGGTCTCCGCCTACAACGGTCCCAATATGCTGAACCCTGGCTTGCCCAATTCGTTCCCCACGATTCTTCCGGGAGTGAACTTCGACTTCGTCAATGTGCATATGCCGATCGAGGCGGACAAGGGCGTCTACAACTCCTACGCATTGGTGAAAGACAATCCGACCACCGGTCTGACCGCGTACAGCTTCGACAGCCAGGAGATAATGGTCGGCGGCAATCGTGCCGGCGGCGGTTCGAGCGGGCTGCCGGTGGGCGCGGACATCTTCATCGACCCGCTGGTGGGCGTGACTTCGCAGAGCATCGGTCTCTACGCCTATGCTGGCGGAGGCGATGCTCCGTACAGCTATTCCTGGCAGATTGTCTACGCGTCCAGCGGTCAGAACATCCAGTTCGCGAACCCGGAACAGGCCGACCTGCCCAATCCGGTGTTCGTGGCGACCCGTGATGCGGCTGATGAGCTGGGCGCTTCGGTCGAGGGTGATTACCGCGCCACGGTGACGGTGATGGATGCGACTGGCGCGACCGCTGCCAGCCGAACGGTGACATTCACGGTGGTGAAGGCCCCGTTGAACGCCCAGCTGCTGGCCTTCCCGCCGGCGGTTGGGATGAACGAGGGCGTGAACTTCTTGGTGCACATAGACGGTGGGACCCCGCCTTACGACGTCCAGATAACCTACAACGACCCGGACGTCCCCGGAGCTGTGGAGAACAGAACCACAACTGAGCTCAACGTCTACTTCGAGCACACGTACACCAGCTCCTGGCTCGACCGTACGGTGCCCGCGAACGGACGTTACGACGACCCCGAGGATGGCGTGAACGTCGAGATATCGGTGACCGACTTCGAGGGCAACACGGTTTCCCCGGCGACATCCATCAACGCGACCCAGAAGATACTCGTGGGAGAGCGGCTTCCGCTGAATATCTCGATGGCGGTGGCGCCCAGCGCCGGCTCGTACAACTTCGATGTGCAGGTGAATTACACCGTTTCCGGCGGTCGGAAGATGTCTCTGGGCACTTTCGGGAACCTGGCGCAGGGGGGCGGCGGCGCGGGCAGCGACGACTACTTCGTTGTCCTCACGCTGATGAGTGCATCCGGCGCGTCGGTGTGGGATGACGTGCTTGCTGGTGCCGGTCTCGGCGGCACCTACTTCGGCTCCCGGGTGCTCCAGACCACGGTGCGCACTGAGTCCTCGACCCTGGTCAACCCCTGGGGAAGCGACGGCGTGTTCATGAATGGCGATGCGGGCGAGGTCTACGACCCCGTTTTCTTCCATATCCCGCAGCCGGGCAACTACTTCATCACCGCTTGGGTCACCGACGGTTCCGGCGAGTTCGCCATCGACCGTGCGCAGGTCTACGCCCTCGGTTTTCTCGTGCCCGGAGGGGCGAGCGGTGCCGCGCAAGTGCGGCGCGATCGCGATGGTCGTCCTCTGCACGCGGTGCGCATTTGGACGGACCCGCTATACCGCGACTCGCTCGACGGCGACTTCAGAAACAACAACTACCGGTTACGCGAAGCGGATGTCCAGGTATTCGGTGACCTGCTTACGGTAGACCCGGATCCGTCCATCGTATCTCCCGGCTTCCTGGCGGCCGCTGACCCCGCGGATGCCACTCCGTTCGACATCAACTACCTTGTGAACCCGCGGACGCCGACACCGGTCGACTTCTACGATACCTTCACCATCGGGCGCGTGAACATCAATACGGCCTCGGAAGAGGTGCTGACATCCCTGTTCACGAAGATCATCAGGTGGCGGGAGTTCTATCGAAGTGACGACCCAGGTGGTGCATACAGCCGGGGAGAGCGGAACTACGCCGGCGATGTTTATCTGAGCTTCGATGAGGCGCGGGCGCTGGCGAAGGCTGTCGTCGAATACCGCACCGCCTATTACGACGCCTACAAGCCGTCTGTAGGTGGGGCTCACGCAGGGTTCGAGTATGCCCACGGCGTTTCCGCAGACCCCTACGCGACCGGCAGCATTCGCGCGGACCATCTGCCGGTCATCGGCCCCTGGGACGGGGCGATTCCGCGAGCCTACGATGTCACCTCGCGGGATAACGCGCTTCCGGACTACGACGACAACACGGTCATGAACACGTGGGACGACTTCCGTGGCGTCTACTACAATCTCGACAGAAGCAGCTCTCCGCTTCAGCTCTACGCCCCTTCGGACATCGCCGTGGTGCGCGAGCAGCTGGCCGGGGAAACTGAGGAGGACTATGCGCGTTATCTGAACGACACTCTGGACAATAGGGCGGACCCCAATGCTGACGGGGTGACCGGAGATGATATGGGCTTCGACGCCCGCGAGTACTTCACCTATGACACCGTGAACGGTGAAGACCGTGCCGATGCCCGCAATCGTGTCGCCATCATCCAGAGCAACGGTGAGACCGGCTTCACCTATATGCCCAATCCGCCGTTCCGCTCCCTGTTTGACCTCTACAAGGTTATCGGGGTGTCGGACCCCGACCTCTACGCGCTGATCGCCCCTGATCCGAGGAGCTTCGATGTGCAGGACGACGAGAGCCCTGATGACCCTGATGGCATTTTCGAACTCAGGCTGGATTCAGACGGTTTCTCAGCCCTAGCCTCGGGAGCGGAGAGTGTGCGCACGCTTTCGGGGCCTTCGCTCTTCCGCTATGCCGAGGTGTGGGATGACCGCGAGAACCGGTTCGTCGTGGTGGCCAACTATCTGGACGACATCGCCCCATATGTGACCACCCGCAGTTACACCTTCCGAACCTCAGGTGTGGGCGGTGTCAGCATCTCCGGCGAGAGCGAAGTGGTTCCTGTTGCCCTGGATAGGGTGCAGCGCGACCGGTCGGTGACGAAGGTCATTGACGTGGGCAAGCTGAGAGTCCCCGCTCAGGGCGGGGGTGTCGACCTTGCCGCCTCGAGGCGCGAGCCGTACACGACGGTATATGAAGAGCGCGGCGGGGTAGGCGGCACGTAGCAGGCCCGTTTCTCCATCCGATGCCGGCCGGTGCAGGGAGAGGGCGCTCCCCTATTGGCTGGCATTCCGCTTTCCTTGACATCGGCTCTATTCTCTCTTAAAATTACTCGGTCAGATACAGGTGCCGGGACGGCACTTTTGTCCTTTGGAGGATGGGGCACCGTGGGGTGCGCGATAGTCTGAAAAACTCGTAAGGGAGGATGCCTCCGTGATGCACTGGACGAAGAAGTTTTCGGGGGTCTTGTTCGCGACACTGACCCTGCTTCTATTACTGGGCAGCGGGGCGCTGTCCGCCAAGTTGGCGGAGATTACGGCCGTCCACGTAAAGGCTGCTGCCGACCGCGACTTGGTGGTCTTCGAGACTTCGCACAAGATCCCGGCCCCGCAGACCGCTCTGAAGCTCTATCCCACCCGCCTTGAGGTCACGTTCACTGACACCAACCTCAAGGCAGTCAACCCGAAGGTCAAAGGCACCACTCTGGTGAGGAACGTCTTGGTCGCCGGGGATACGGACACGGTGGTGGCGGTCGTGTATCTCGATGTGAAGGGCAAGGTCCCGCCGGAATCCTATCGATGGTCCTCTCCAGGTTCGGGGCTCCTGGTGCTGGAGGTGTTCTACCCGCTCTCAGACCGTTCCGAGTTGACGCTGGCGATGCTGGAGGGAATGGAGCCGGCGGAGGTCCCGGCCCCGGAGGCGGCACCGGAAGCGCCGACGGCTCCGGCTGCGCCGGAAGAGCCCGCTGTGGAAGCTCCCGCAGCGCCACCCGCCGCCCTTCCCCGGGCTGCACACGCTCTGGACCTGGTGTACTTCAATGCGGAGGCGAGGACTCTCACGGTGCGCAGCGACGACCCGCTGGAGTGCGAGATTTACACTGACAAGTTCCCTCCGTCGCTGGTGCTTGAATTCGGCGATGCGGCGCTGACTCCCACCGTCGGTCCTATCGTGGCAGGGAGTCTCGGAGCTATCCGCGTGATAGAGGCCAGCTCATGGGAGGACGCGGGGAAAGTGCGTTCCCGAATACGAGTCACCTTTCTGAACTCGCGCAATCTCGTTTATGAGGACTCGCTGTCAGCGGATGGTAAGACGCTGACGGTTTGGTTTCCGGAAGCTGAGAGCGTGATTCTGCCTGAAGTCGAGGAGGCGCCGGCTCCGGAGATTCCTGAGCCGGTGGCGCCGTCGCTTCCGGAGGAGGCAATGCCGGAGTCTGCTCTCGCGCCGCCGTCTGCTCCGCCTACGGTGGGGGAGTTCCCTTCTGTCGAGGGAGTGCCCGCGGCCGAGGCTCCCGGGTTCGAGCCTGCTCCGACCGGAGACGTGGTCGATTATGTCGACTACGATTCGTCCGCTTCGACACTGACTATTCGCGCGACTGCGGAAGCGACGGTGAATGTGGTGCCGGTGCGCTTTCCGCGAGGCTACAACATAATCGTCGATTTGCCTCCTACGCGGGAGGTGACTGACTACATATTCAAGTTCGACTCGAATGTGCGCTACTTGAGCGTGGCGGAAGTCCCCGGGGTCGACAGCGGTCTCACCCGGATAATGATGACTCTGGACAACGCCAGCGAGCTGGTCTGCACCAGCCCGAGCACGCTGCACGGGGAGTCTGTGGAGATCAGGTTTGCTCCGGCGGCGGCGCGCCCTCCGGAGCCGTCTCCGCCGGCTCCTCTGCTCGAGCCGGGACGTAATCTCGCGGGCGAGCTACCCCAGCAAGAACCCGGCTCCACCGCTCTGGCCACGGTGGACGACGTGTTCGCGCAGGAGGTCGAGTCGGATAGCGATTACCCGCGGATGCCGGTTGGCGGGGTGCCCGAAGGAGAGTACGAGCTTCCCGAGTTCCCCGGGGCTGGCGAGCGGCTATCCGATGTCTTGGTCAACCTGCCGGCACCCACAGGACTCTCGGTATATCAGGTGTTGAACCTGATGTCGCAGCTCGCCGGCATCTCGATCATCCTGGACCCCTATATCACGGATCCTCCGATCGGGGGCGTTGCCAACCGGCGCGTCCTGGAGCCCCTTCAGTTCGGGGGCGCCGGCAGTCCTATTGGCTTCCGTGAGGCCGCCCAGTTCAATGCTCTAATCACGGAGCCGGGCACTGTGATCGGGAACTTCGAGAATGTGCCCTGGGACACGGCCCTGGACATAATCCTGGAGACGCATCAGTTCAAGAAGGTAATCTACCGGGATCCCAGTGACCCGTACGCGAAGCCGGTGATTCTGGTCACGAGCCGCGAGCGTAAGGAACAGGAGATAAAGGGCGCCAACGTTATCGACTTCTATCAGCTTAACTACGCGGATCCGACTGAGGTCTACGGCATTCTGTATAACCTCGACCTTCTGCCGTCGATCCAGGTGGGCTGGTATGTCTATCGGGGCTACGGCGGCGGTTACGGTGGCGGCGGCGGTGGCTACGGCGGCGGTGGCGGCGGTGCTGGCGGCGGCGGTTACGGTGGCGGTGGTCGTGGCGGGCGCGGGTATTCCGCGCAAGCGCCAGATGGCACCTATCTCGATGCCAGCACCGCTACGGCTAGCGCCTACTTCCAGGGCGAGCTCTTGCAGGGCGGCGGCGGTATCGGCGGGGGAATCGGTGGCGGCGGTGGTGGCGCCGGCGGTGGTGGTCGTGTCGGCGGTGGCGGCGGTGCAGGCGGTGCTGGCGGCGGCGGCTACGGTGGAATGGGCGGCGGCGGTATCCCGCTGCCCACCGCGAAGAGCGGCCTCATCGTGATGCGTGGCACCCGAGAGACCCTCGATGTGGTGCAATCCATAATCCGCAAGATCGACAAGCCTCCCAAGCAGGCGTCTATCGGCATCACCGTCTACCAGGTCACGGAGAATCCCCGCGCGGTCTTCGGAATGCTTTCTGCTGGCGCGGAAAGAGACCGCCTGAACTTCACCTACAGTAATGGTGGCGGCACCCTGGTGATTGCGCCCAAATACGGGATAATGCTCCCTCAGAACTACGACGCGATCTTTGAGGCGCTGCTCACCGAGCGGAAGGCCAAGGTCACGACTCAGTCGGAGGTTTCGGTCATTGATGGCTTCCAGGCTTCGCTGACGGTTGACCGCTCGCGGGGTAATTTCCGGCAGACGGTCTCCTTCGACCAGAACGGTAATGCTATCCGCACCTCGACATTCGATGAGGTGACCGTCGGGACTGACATCGTTTTCACACCGCAGATCGACGATGTTGGGCGGGTCACTCTGTACGTCACCGTGGACATATCCAACTTCGATGGGCCGCCCCAGGTTTCGCCGGACGGGCTGGCAACCTTCCAGCCGACCACCGAGACTTCGATGGACACCTACTTCAGGCTCGCGGACGGGCAAACGGCGATGATAGGAGGCCTGCAGACCAAGCAGTTCTCCGACGAAGTCTTCGGGGTTCCGTTCCTCTCCGACCTGCCGTTTATCGGGACTTTCTTCCAGCACCATGACCGAAGCGAGGACAACAGCTACGTGTTCATCACTCTGACCGTGCACCTCGTCAGCGACAGGTAGGCGTGGAGGGGAAGTCGCCGGGTTGGTTTCCGGGGAGGGCTCGGGAACAAAACAGGCGTGGATAGCGTCTAAGTAACACGGTTCGAGAATCGGACACAGAGGGATAATATGGCGAAGAGGACAATCGGGAAAAGGGTCGATATCGGTGTCGACCTGACAAGTAACGAGCTTCGAGTGGCCGCGCTGGCTCGTAAGGGCGGTACTTACGTGCTCGAGCGCTTCGCGCTGGGGGAGGTGAATCCTCAGTTTTTCGCTGCCGGTCGCGTCGCTGACCCCAAAGGGCTGGGGGAGCGTCTCAAGGAAGTGCTGGAGACCAACGGGATCGCGGCGAGGCGTGCGATAATCTCGCTTTCCGGAAAGGCTGCGATTACCCGCATCATCGAGCTGCCTAAGATGGGGGCGGCTCAGACGCGGCAGGCGATCAGCCTGCAAATCAACCAGTATGTTCCGTTCCCGCCCGGGGATACGGTCTATGACTACCGGGTACTGCCCCCTCGGAAGGGCGGCAGCGCTGCGATGCAGGAAGTCCTGCTTGTAGCCACGCGTGCCACGACTGTGCAGTCACTGGTGAGCACGTTGCAGTTCGCGGGAATCGAGGTCTTCGGGATCAAGATAACCAGCTTGGCTACATGGAATCTGCTCGCGCCAAAGCTCGAGGGTTATGCGCAATCCGTGGGAATAGTCGATGTCCGGGACACAATCAGCGAGCTTTCATTCTTCCTCGGCGGCTCGTTCCGGATGTCGCGGTCCATTGAGCTGGGCTTCAACACCATTGTTGGCAAGATTGCGCAGCTTCTCGGGGTATCGGTTGCCGAGGCGGAGGAGTACTTGAAAGCCGAGCCGGTGGACTTGACTCTCTCCGAGGAGGAGATTGACCCCACGGAAGACAACCGCCTGCGGGAAGCGGTGATGAGCGTGTTCGCGAGCTTCGTGACGGAGCTCGTGCGTTCAGTTCGCTATTACGAGTCGCAGGCGGCACGTACCGATCGTGTGGGGAAACTGATGATCCTGGGGAACATCCGGTACTTCAAGAATATCGCTGGCTATCTGGAGAGAGAGACCGGGCTCGAGGTCAGTGAGGTCGCGCTTTCTGCGCTGGTCCAGTACGAGCAGGGCGTGTATGCCATGGACGTGCTTCACGACAATGCCCCCAAGCTGGTGGTTGCCGCGGGTCTGTGCATGGACTACTTCCGGCGTGGTCGCATCCCGTTCAATCTGCTGCCGGCTGTCTACTATGTGCGAGCCCAGGCTTGGAACGTGGTGAAGGTCGGCGTCGTATTGCTCGTGATAATGGCAGTGACGATGTATCTGAATTCGAACAGGCTGACCGAGCAGTACGAGGCGGCGACCGCGGAGCTTCGCGACGTCCAGTCGATGGAGATGGAGTGGAAGCCCGATGCGGACCAGTTCGATTCGGTGAAGAGCGAGATTTCCGGCAAGCTGCCGAAAATCAGGCAGATATTCAATCTGGTCAAGAACCAGCGGGTGTGGCCGGCGATTATGGAAGAGCTCGGGAATCGCATCCCTGACTACTGCTTTCTCACCGAACTGGACTTCGAGGCGTCCACCAACGAGGTTGTCATGTCCGGCTGGGCTGTAGAGCGCATCGACATCATGATGTTCGCCATCTCCTTGGACAACTCTGATTTCTTCACGGGGACGACTGTCAGCGAGTCGTCCCAGGCGGGAGCCGGTGGCGGTGGTGGTGCCGGTGGTGGCGGTGCCGGCGGCGGCGCTGGTCCTACTTCGATGGGTATTGGAGGGCAGTCGGCCCCTAAGCCGCGCGGGTCGCCCGGTTTTGTGGCTCGCTCCTTTGAGGTCGGAATGCGACGGCAGGGACCTGAGTGGGCGAGGGAGCCGGCGGGTAGCCCGGCCGACTTCGAAATGCCCCGCCTGGGGTATCTCGCCGGGCGCGGCATTGAGGATTACTTCGGGCCGCAGCGGCCTCCGGGAGCCGTGTATTTCTGGGAGTTCGACATAACAACCAAACTGCAGGACAAGGCTCTGAAGCAGCCGAAAGCGGTCAAAGAGCTAAGCGTCCTGGAGGAGGTGACTGAAGATGTCCTCAACACGTAGGCCTGCCGAAGCCGCCAAGACCGACAAAGGTCGGAAGCCCGCTGAAAGGCAGCCGCCGAAGGCTGTCTTCACGCCGACCACCGTGCTGATTGTCTTCGTCGTCGTCATCGTGGTCTCGTTGATCACCTACTGGAAGGCTGTCTATGCTGCCAAGACCGCCGAGATTGCCTCGGTGCAGTCCGCCATCCAGCAGCAGGTCAGGCAGAATGAAATATACAAGAAGAAGGCTGCAATGCTCGCGGAGGCCATGAAGGTCAATGAGGTGATGGACGAGAAGCTTGAGTCCGAGAAGACTTACTTCATCCAGGGTCAGGAAGGAGTAATCGACTTCTTCAATAATTGGTTCCTAGATTTGTTCTGGACCGTTTACGAGATTGATACGGCGTCGGTTGAGGTTACAGGTCTTCAGCCCTTCAAGGTCACCTGGAAGATGATGCCTATGGAGACGCTGCCCAAGATTGAAAGTCAAGACTGGCTGTGGCCATTCTTCAAATGGGAGTATGAGGGGGAAGGAACCGGCACCGGGGAGGTCGCCGCCCCGACCGGGAACTTCCTCCAACCGATTACAATCACGCTCGACCTGACGCAAGTCAGTTACGAGCATTTGCGCAAGATCGTCCAGGATCTGCAGACAAACTGGAGCTATCTGGTCACTGTGCATGCTTTCAAGAGTACTGGTGATCTTGGCTACGTGTGGAGCATTTACCCGAAGAGCGATTACTCCCTGGTGTTCTCGGTGCATATGATGAACCCTGAGGGTGCTGCCTCCGGTGATATGCCCGCGGGCATGCCTCAGGACGAAAGCTTATGAGGAGGATGATTCAAGATGCAGCAAAATACGCCAGTTAATCGGAATGTGCTGATAGTACTGGTTGTCCTGCTGGTGCTGGCGGTGGTGTATTTCGTGTTTTCCGGCGGATTCTCTTCGTTAGTCGGGTCGGACATACCGGAGTACGCAGCCCCGACCCCGGAGGGAACGATTGCCCCCACGGCTGAGCCGCCCGCGGCGGCGCCTGGCGGAGGCACTGGTGCGACGGCTCCTGCTGCTCCGTCGATTGGCGGTGCTACCACCGCTCCCGAAGGCGCCGGAGTGGCGGCAGCCCCGGGGGCCGCGCCGGCGGCCGCCAAGGAGAAACTGACCTCCGAGGAGAAGCTGGAGAAGCTCGAAGCCTTCCGGAAGATCGACTCCCGCGAGATTCTGGCGCGACGCATCGAGGAGGCCAGGGAGGGCGAGACGGTGGTGAATGCGGAGGAGGGCCTGCCTTATCCCGAGGTCGGGCGCACCGATCCTCTATTCATCGTGAGCGACGCCATTCCGAAGGAGCTTCGGCCTCCGCGTACCGGCGAAAGCGACACCGATAAGGTCTTTGAGGAGCTGATCAGGCAAGCGATCGAGACGGCCATACTCGATTCGGTGCGCATCGAGGTCTGGTCCGTGATGAGGATAGGCTTGACGACGATGGTGAACCTGTCCGTGGATGGGAGGTTAGGTACACTGCCGGTGGGTTACCCGCTCGACATGGGCTACTACAGCCTCACTATCACCTCGGCCAGTCAGAGACTGGTTACTATCGTGTTGCAGTCGGGAGACATCAGCAAAACCAGGTCGTTCGTGCCGAGAGACTGAGCTCCCGCGGCCTTCCTCCGGCGGGTGTTGTAGTATAATCTGCGGACACAAGGTGGTCTGCTGCCTTGTGTCCTTTCTTTTTCGGGTCGCCGAATGGATGTTCTCCTTGACCTGTTGAGCACGGTTTGGGGACGGATCGTCTACATTGCCACGCAGCCGCTACAGAGCTACATGGAGTGGGCATGGCAGCATCCCGCCTACTACTTGCTGTTCCCGGAGTTCTTCCTGGCGCTCGCGATTCTTCTCATCCTCGTGGTCTGGGTGTTCTCACGCCGCGAGAACTTGAACGTCGTCATCTGGCTGGCCATCGTGGGGGTGCTCTCGAACTTCGCGATGACGGTGCACCTCATGTTCGCGACCAGCCGCTACTTCACCTACGGGCTGGGCACTTTCTGGGGTGGTATGGAGACAATCGATCCCTTCGCCATCTTCTTCAAGCAGCTGATGGACTGGGGAGATGTGTTCCTGTTCTTCATGCTGCTTGGCTACGGGCTGCTGAAGAAACACCGGGTGGAGTTCATTATCCTGATGCTGATGGCCACGGTGGCCTTCGACCTGATGGTCGGTTCGTCGGACCTGCTGGCGATCTACGTGATGACCGAGTTCGCCTCCATCCTCCTCTATATACTGGCCGCCTACTACAAGGAGAGCCTGCGTTCGCTGGAGGCGGGGCTGAAGCTCTTTATCACCGGTGTGGTGTCGTCGGCGGCAATGCTCTTCGGCATCGCCATCGTCTACGGGATTACGGGGTCGACGAATCTCTATGAGCTGAAGCTGTTCCTGGAGCTTCACACGTTGCGGTCAGGGCATCCCATGGTGGTGCTGGCCTTCGTGATGATAATCGTGGGCATAGGCTACAAGATAGGGGTGGCGCCGTTTCATCTGTGGATCCCCGACACCTACGAGGGTGCTCCCACTCCGGTGACGGCCTTCATATCCGTATTTCCCAAAGTGGCAGGCTTCGCGGTGTTTATGCGCATCTTTCTGCTGGGCTTCGAGCCGGCCTCCGACGCCTGGATGCCGCTGGTCGCCGTCATCGCCGTGCTGACGCTTTTCGTGGGCAACGTAATGGCGTTGCGCCAGACTTCGTTCAAGCGGCTGCTCGGCTACTCCGGGGTCGCGCAGATGGGGTTCATCCTGCTGGCTATCATCGCGGCCACATACCACCAGGATCCCACGGCGAATGTAGGCTTCTGGTCTGCCCTCTACTACATGATGATGTACTTGTTCTTTAACCTGGGCGCATTCTTGGTCGCGATGCTCAATGAAGTGTCCGGCGGCAGCGACGAGCTGGCGAGCTACAACGGCTTCTACCGACGGTCGCCCTGGCTGGCGGCATTCATGACCATCTTTTTGCTCGCGCTGACCGGCATTCCGCCCACGGTGGGTTTTGTCGCGAAGTTCTTCGTGTTCGTCTCCCTGGTGATGGTCAGCGGCGCTCAGGATCTGCTGCCAATCGTGCTGGTGGTAATCGCCGCGGTGAACGTGGTGATAGCCGCCTTCTACTATCTGGGTATCATTATGCGAATCTACTTCGCGGAACCGGCAACGCGCGAGCAAGCCACGCCATACACGCCTTTCCTCATGCAGCGGCTGGCGGTGCTGATTCCCGCGCTTGCCGTGCTGCTGCTGGGGTTCATCTTCGTGGCGGCGCCTTTTGACTACGTTCGCGGCGCCTATTTCCTCACATACTGGGTGCCGGTCGCTTAGACGGTATTAAGAAGTGCTGAAGGCTGGTTTCAGCTATCGGTTACCGCAGGCTCTCTTGCTCGGGGCGGTCGTTCTGCTGCCGCTGTCGGTGGGAGGGAACGGCGCCCTTGGCCTTGCGCTGGGTCTTATCCTCGTTCCGGCGATACTTCTGTACTGCCTGGCTTCCGGCGGGATTCGGCCTTCCCCCGCTGCAAGTGCTCTGCTGGCTCTCTATCTCATAGTGGCGCTCGCCATGAGCACCTACTTCTATCCGAGTATGAAGACTGCCACCTTCATCGTCAGCGGTCTGAGCGCCTTCGGTGTGAGTGCATATCTGGCTCGGCGAGAGGGTTCATGGCGATTGCTGGTCGGTGCGATGACTGCGTCGGCGCTTCTGGTTGCTCTCTATGGTCTGTTCCTCTATTCCCCGCACCTGTCGGGAGTGAGCGCGGAGCACAAACTGGCTTCGACTTTCGGGCTGCACAACAGCGCCGCCGCCTTCTTTCTGCTCACCTGGCCGCTTGGGCTCGCGCTGATTGGGCGACGGCGGGACGTCGCGTTTGCTCTAGGCGGCTTTGTCCTCGTGCTTGCCCTGGTTCTAACGTTCAGCCGCGCCGCATACATCGCACTCGCGCTCCAGCTTCTCTGGCTGGCGACAGCGTGCCTGCCTGCAAGCCGCACCCGGAGTGAGCCCTCTCCATCTGCCTCGGAGCGAACGCGTGTCAGCTGGCTCGCGGTGGCGCTCGGCATCGTGGTCATTGCGCTGGTTGCGCTGGGATTCGGCGGCTTCTTCGGCTCGGTCGGCGAGCGCATAGCATCCATCTTCAACGCCGCCGACTACTCGCTGAGAGGCAGATTCACCTTCTGGAGCGTCGCGTTTCGGATGTTCGCGGATTCTCCCGTGTTCGGCGTGGGCCTGGGCAACTTCGGTTTTCACTTCACATACCTGCAGCCGAACTGGTACTACTACGCGACCGACGCCCACGGGCTGGTGTTCAAGTTCCTTGCCGAAGGAGGGCTTGTCGGTCTCGCCTTCCTGGTTGGGGTGGGCTGGCTTTTCCTTCACGGAGTGAACCGCTCGGCGAAGGCTCACTCGATTCTCCGGGGATACCCGCGCCTGCTGCTGGGTACGGCACTGTTCGGCTTCTTCATCCATTCACTGGTGGATTTCGACTGGACCTACCTTGCGAATGTCGTCTTCTTCGGGTTGCTTGCGGGAATGATGGTTGCGGAGAGGCCATCCGCGGACGAGAACCTGCCCGGTCCTGAGTCGGGCCGTCATCGAGCCCCTTTTGCCTCTAGGACAGCAGTGCTCCTGATTGCGCTTGGGCTGGTGGTTCAGGTTGCCGCCGGAGCTGGTTTGGCTCTGGAGCGATTGTGGCTCGACCGCGCGCGCGATACGGGACAGACGGAAGCGCTGAAGCGAGCTGCCGCCGCTATGCCCGTCAACGCGTCTACGCGCATAGGCGTGGCGCTCAAGTATATGAACGAACGCCCGCCGGCTTTCGAGCTGGCAAGGCGCGAGGTGCGCGCGGCGCTTTCGCTCAATCCTTACGAAAGCCAGGCGTATTTCCTGCTCAGTCAGATACCGATGGGAGCACTGGCGGACCGGATTGACCTCGCCCGGAAGGCCATCGAGCTCGACCCCTACAATCGTCCGCCGTACTACCTCGGGCTTTCGCGGCTCTATCGCTCGATGGGTGATGAGGAAGCCGAGCGGAGCATTCTCACGCTCGCCGACCATCGCTTCGCCATCACTGAGCGCATCACGCCTGATTTCCCGCGCCCGCTCTGGATCGAGTACAACGTAACCTTTGCCGCGATGTACCGCCGTTTAGCCGAGCTATACGCGGGCAGGGATGCGGGGCTGTCGAAGCTCTACTGGGGAATAGCCGCTCGGTTTGAGGAAGAAGGATAGGCGGATGGCGATGTGGCATCGGTGGCGGCGCTATTTCAGCAGGTGATAATCCCAGGGAAAGGCGACAGTGTCAACGGCTTCCAGGTGGCGGAAATCGGGCGGGGAGGAGGCTCCCTTGCGGCAAGCGTAGGTGCAGGTGCGGATTTCCGACGGATGATAGAGTTCCAGCGCTCTTCTGGCGATGAGCATCGTCTGTCCCGTGGTGTAGACATCGTCCACCAGCAGCACTCGTTTGCCTTCAGCGTAGGAGTAAGGCTTGATGATGAGCACCGGCTCTTCGCTGGCGACTTCCCTCATCACGCGTCGGCTGATCTTGATGGGGAAGAAGTCCACCTCCAGACGCGAGGCGATGGCTGCTCCGATAATGACCCCGCCGCGGGCGACCCCGACCACCAGTTCAGGCGAATACCGCTCCCGGATTGCATCGGCGAAGACGGCAATCTCGCGCCCGAACTGCTCCCATGTCAGCTTGATGACTCCGCCGCCATCGGGCGCCGCTTTGCCTTCCCCGCCGGAGGTTCCTTCTTCCATACGCCGATGATGCTAGGTGAAATAAGTGGCGATGTCAAAGCACAGGCGGATGGCGGTGCGGCAATCAGTTGATGTTAGAATAGTGCGTAGCGGAGGGGTGACCGAGTGGACGAAGGTGCACGCCTGGAGAGCGTGTGTGCGGCAAAACCGTACCGCGGGTTCGAATCCCGCCCCCTCCGCGCTTGAGTTCCGCTTCGCTTGGCGTCTTTGTAGCCGCCGCCCGATCCCGGAATGAGCCTTCCCGCTCGAGTATAATGTCTGACCTTATCCCCTTGAGGAGGCGAATGGTGAAACTGCTCAGTGCGCTGATTTCTGTGGTCGCTCTGGTTGCGGTTACGGGTCTCAACGCCCAGGCGAGGGAGACCGGCACCGCTCTTGGAGCACAGGCGCCCGCCTTCGCCGGTGCCGACCTCGAAGGCGGCGAAGTCGACCTGGCGGCTCTGAACGCCGAGGGCAAGTTCGTGATGGTGGACTTCTGGGCGAGCTGGTGCGGACCCTGCATGGGGGAACTGCCCAACGTGCTATCGTTTCTGAAGTCCTTCGATGACCCGCGATACACCATGGTCTCGTGCTCTCTGGATTCGGAGGAGACCCTCGATGCCCTCAAAGAGGTGATCGAGGAGCATGGAATCCCCTATCCTGTCATCTACGACGGGGGCGGCTGGAAGGCGCGCCTGGCGGTGGACTGGGGCATAAGCTCGATACCGGCGACGTTCCTAATCAACCCCGACGGCATCATCGTGATGCGCAACATCCGGGGCGAGGAAGGCCTCGCGCTGGTGAGGCGGATAGTGGAAGAGGCTCCCGACTTCGTGCCGCCCGAATTCACGGCTACGACAGACATCGCATCCGACTTCAGTGCCTTCACCACCGTTGTCGGGATGCCCGTATTCCCCGCCGGCGACTACGAGTTCACCTACGGCTACTTCTACGGTTATCCGGTCGAGGATGAAGAGCCAGTGCGTGTGATGAAAGACTGCACTATTGCCATCACCATCACCGAGTCCGACGGTGTCCGCAGCAGCTCAATCCGAATCACTACTGAAGACGGCTCGGAATCCTCTGTGAAGTGCGAGTATCGGGAGGGCCCGAGCGGTGCTACGCTGTTGCTCACCAGCCCACTCGGACACGAAGTGGGCTACGTCCGTATCGGTCTCGACTACCACGACCCCTCGCTTGACGCCGACCTCAACGTCGCCTACATCTACGCTCGCCCGGCGAAGTCGGAAGGGCAGCCGGAAGAGTAGCCTTCCTCCTACAGGTGATAGATGCCCGTGCCCTTGGGCATCCGATGCGCGACTCTGGTCTTGTGAGCCGCTCTCGCCACCGCCACCGCCACGACTTTGCATACGGTGCGGTTGAAAGCCGACGGGATGATGTACTCGGGAGCCAGCTCGTCCTTCTTCACCACATCCGCAATCGCATGCGCCGCCGCGTGCTTCATCTGCTCGTTGATGTCGCTCGCCCGCGCGTCCAGAGCGCCGCGGAAGATGCCCGGAAACGCGAGCACGTTGTTAATCTGGTTGGGGTAGTCGCTGCGGCCGGTGGCGACCACGGAGGCTATGCCGTGGACTTCCTCGGGCATGATTTCCGGCACCGGGTTGCTCATCGCGAAGATGATGGGGTCTTTCGCCATCTTCTTCACATCCTTGCGCTCAAGAATCCCCGGTCCGGAAACCCCTAGAAACATGTCCGCGCCTTTGAGCACCTGCTTCAGGGTGCCTTGCTCTCCCTGGCGGTTGGTGTTTTCCGCCAGCCACTGCTTCGCCGGGTTGTCGCCGAGGTCGCGCCCCTTGCAGATGGCTCCACTGCGGTCGCAGACGACGATGTCGCCCACGCCGAACTGGGCCAGCGTCTTGGTGCAGGCGACTCCCGCCGCCCCGGCGCCGGCGACGACCAGCTTCATCTTCGCCGGGTTTCTGCCGGTGAGCCTGAGCACGTTGATGAGCGCCGCCAGCACCACCACCGCGGTCCCGTGCTGGTCGTCGTGGAATACCGGTATATCCAGCTCTTTCTTGAGCCGCTCCTCGATGTAGAAGCAGCGCGGGCTGGAGATGTCTTCCAGATTGATCCCGCCGAAGGTCGGCGCCACCCACTTGACGAACTCGACGATTTCGTCTGGGTCCTGCGTGTCGATGCACAGGGGAAAGGCGTCCACTCCGCCGAACTCCTTGAACAGAATCGCCTTGCCTTCCATCACCGGCATGGCGGCTGCCGGGCCGATGTTGCCCAGCCCCAGCACGGCGCTGCCGTCGCTGACGATGGCGATGCAGTTCTTGCGGATGGTCAGGTTGAAGCTCTTCTTGTACTCGTCGTGGATGGCCATGCACACGCGTCCCACTCCCGGCGTGTAAGCCATCGAGAGGTCCGCCCGCGTTTTCAGCGGCACTTTGGACTGGACCCGCAGCTTCCCGCCGAGGTGCATCAGGAAGGTGTCGTCGGAAACGCTGAGCAGCTTCGGGCCCCGCAGCCTCTTGAGAACATCAAGGATCGCCTGGGCGTGCTTGGTGTCCGCGCACTCGATGGTGTAGTCCCGTGTCGCCAGGCCCTGGTGCACCCCCACGAAGTCGATGGCTGCGATGACACCGTCCACGCTGGCGATGGCGCCAGTGATTTTCGCAATCCATCCGGCCGCATGCGGATACTGCATCCGCACGGTGACGGCATATTGAGCGCTGGGCGTGAATTTAGTAGGCATATGAACCTCCTTGTGAGCGCCTCGATTATACGCCTTCTACGCAGCCCGCCATGCATTTGCCCGATTCCCCGAGAGTGAAGTCAATCGCCTTGAAGGCGGTCCCTAACCTGATGTCTCTCGCGTTCTTCCCCTCCACGAAGCAGTAGGGACAACGAAGATTGCATCGCTCGGTGATGAAGAGGTCAACGAAAGAAATGGGAAAGAACTCTCTGCAAAGAAGGTTAACGGCAGCTCGGCCTGCGAGGTCACAGCCTTGGCGCGTCCAACGCGCGAAGTTCCTTCGGTTTGCCTTCAACGCGCAATCCACCACTTCGAGAACCCCAAGCAGTCCAGTGCTTGCCCTCCGACGCCACCGCACCATCACCTGTCGGCACGTTCCTCGGACTCGCCGGCTGTTCCCTAGTCCCGGCCATCAGACCATATCTAACCCCCCCCCGCCCCTTTGTCAAGCTCAGGTCATGGGAGAATCCTGTTTCTCGTAGGCTGAGACCTTATCCGAGTATTTCGTCAATCACGTCGCAGAAGTAACCGACGTCCTCATCAGGCGTCAGGTAAGCGGGGCTTACCCGGACGGCGCCACCAAGCTCGGTGGTGCCGAAGAAGTCGTGCGCCATCGGGGCGCAGTGAAGCCCGGCGCGATTCGCGATGCGGTAGTGCTCAGCGAGAATGTTGCCGACCTCGGGCGGCTTACGCCCGCGGATATTGAAGGCGATGGGGCCGCTGTGCATTTTGGGGTCGGTGGGGCTGACCATTTCAGCCTCTCCCAATCGAGCCAGGTGCTCGACGATACGCCGCTGCTTCGCCTTGGCGACCCGCTCGATCTCGGTCACTCCGGTTTCGAGGATGAAGCCCAGCGAGGCGTCGAGTGCGATGATTCCAAGCACGTTGGGCGTGCCCGATTCGTAGAATGTGGGCAGTTCCGAGGGTAGGTCATAGAGGTGACTGTAGCTTCCCGTGCCGCCGACGCGCAACGGCTCCGGCGCCATGCCCTCGGCGAGGTAGAGGATGCCGGTCCCCGGAAGGCCCAGGAGCGACTTGTGTCCGGGCGCCGCCAGAATGGAGACCTTCGCCTCCTGCACGTCGATGGGGTGGCTGCCCGCCGACTGCGCCGCATCCAGCATGAAGGGGATGCCGAGACGCTCTGCCTCGGCACCTATCTCGACAATCGGCTGCACCGTGCCGGAGACGTTGCTGATGTGCGAAAGGCAGATGAGCTTGGTTGCCGGGCTGACAGCTTCGCGGATTCCCTCGGGAATCACCGCCCCGCCGGCATCGGCAGCCAGCACCTTGAACCGCACCTCTCGGTGCTTGGACAGATAGTGAAGCGCCCTGCTGACGGCGTGGTGCTCCAGCGGAGAGACAAGCACCTCGTCTCCTTCTCGCAGCAGCCCGAAAAGCGCCGTGTTGATGCCGTCGGTGGCCGAGTAAGTGAAAATGACTCGGTTGGGGTCGGGGATATTCAGCAGTCGGGCGACCTTGGCCCGGGTTCGCAGGACCACTTCGTCGGGATTGATGCGCGAGAAGTACTTCCCTCTGCCGGTGGTCAGGCCAACCTCGCGTACGGCCTGAGCCACCGCTGTACAGACGCATTCCGGCTTCGGATACGACGTGGAGGCGTTATCCAGGTAGACCTGGCCCTCCGGAATGGTAACGGGCATGGCGCGCACTCCTTGATTTCAGGGAGGTTATCGCCGCCGGAAGCGGGGAGCGAAGAGAGCGGTTACTCTCCCTTCTTCTTCTCGTTTTCATCCTCGCCGCTCATGCCCTTCTTGAACTCCCGGATGCCGCGACCGGCCTCGCGCATTACCTGTGCCAGCCGCGCTCCTCCGAATAGAATCAGGACAATGACCAGGATGATAAGGAGTTCCGGAACTCCAA
>Ga0172366_10000147_pt1 | contig 43028 bp, 37 predicted proteins | sample LakKivSesite69cm_FD_114533 | JGI IMG/M metagenome (GOLD analysis project Ga0172366, IMG submission 114533) | Sediment microbial communities from Lake Kivu, Rwanda - Sediment site 69cm | ecosystem: Environmental > Aquatic > Freshwater > Lake > Sediment | place: Rwanda: Western Province, Lake...
GATGTCGGCGTATGAGGACTCGCCGTAGACGACTGTGAACGGGAAGTCCGACCATAGGTGTGCCCCCGTGTTGTCCATGATGCTTGGGTTGTAGAAGCCGTGAGCCTCGAGCCTGTTCAGCGTTACGCTGTCGTCGACGACGCCGTCCTGGTTGTAGTCGACGTAGATGGTTGTGCCGTCGAATATCGGCGTCACGTATAGCTGCTCGTCCTGGTTTGACCTGAGCCCGCTGGGGGCGTATGGGATGTAGTAGTCGTTCCCGTACGACTTGCTGTCCGTGGGCTCGTAGCCCCAGTCCCTGTCGCCGCTCCCCGTGTCTATGGAGACCAGGATGATGATCATCTGGCCCTCCAGAGCAAATATGTGGACTGGGGTCTGGCCGGTGGTGGTGAAGCTCGTGTCAACTGTTCCTGCCGTGAGGGGCTTGCCGTTCCATCCGGGCGCGATGCCGGTTTTCGTGACGATGGTCACCGTCGCGTCGGTGAACGCGTATATGTGGAACCTTATGTTCATCGCCGGGAAGCCGGATGGGAAGGTGGGTATCCAGAAGTCGCTGCCCTCCGTCGCGGCTGCTTGAAGGCTGAAGAATCTCACATCCCATTCCTTCCCACCGCTGGCGATCATGCCGACCTGGACCTTCTTGTTTGAATCCACGGTGTCCCCCTTCCAGACGTGTTGGATGATGAAGCTCTCCCCTCGGCTCAGGGCCTGGTTGTGCGGGACGCCCTTAACCGTGTAGTCTACGCTCGTACCGTCCTCGGTCGCCTGCACAACGAAGTACGTTCCTCCCCTACGCTGGTAGGTGCCGTTGAAGTCCCCTGTGCCGGGTGTGTTCTCGCCGACCGGGACGATGTAATGCATCTGGGAGGTCGGCCCCCCCTGCTCTACAGGGAAGACGCTCCACATATCGGTTATAAAATTCCCGTCGGGGCCGGTTCCCGATTGCCTGTCTGTGACGCCCCTGACCATGTTCACTGGGCCGCCTGCAATGTAGATATAGTCCCCGCCGTCGACCTTCCCGAGGGCGCCGGATAACAGGCTCCCCTCGCCAACGGGGACTATGCTGTAGTACGGCGCCGCCCAATTATCGAGGGTGAGGACGCCACCCTTGTCAAGCTCGAAGACGGCATCTGCGCCGGTGAAGTCGGCGGGGTTAAAGGTGTAGCCGTTCGCCTTCTGGTCGATGTAGACTCTGGCCCTGTCCTGATATGATACTAGGCTGACGACGCTGTAGGGCTGAGCCGTCGCCGGCGGGAAAGCTGTCGCGATGTCTATCGCCTGCTTCACGATCTTCGTGCTGTCCCCGAGGACATAGTATGACTGATAGCCTGCGGGCACGAATGGCACCCCTGAGACACCGAGCTGAGGTGAGAGGCTCGTCAGCACCATCGATGCTATGAGGATCAGTGTGGCTGCGATTTGCGTCTTCTTAAAATGACTATTTTTTTTCATGCGTTTCCCATGTAACTCAGCAGGTTGATGTAACTATAACAGTAAAGTCACTGGGACAATGCGATTTGGGGTGACCAGTTTCTTTTTAGGTTCACCCGATCAGCTTAAGCCCACCCGCCTCCCTGGGGTAAAAGACCATGGATGAGTTGTATGGGACCTCTGGACCAACCCTTTCTTCAGCGTAGTGGATGGCGTCCTCGATGCTCATCCCGAGCCCGGCTAGACCCTCGACGAATGAGAGGGTTGCCGCATCGGTGTGGGGAAGCGTGACCGGCCCGTCCCAGCTCACGTAGGCCACCGCCCCGGCCTCTATGAAGGCCTCAGCGAGGTCCTGCTCGGCGAGCCCGTCGCAGCCCATCAAGACTACTATGGCGCCTCTCAGCCGGTCCTTCATGTACCGCTGGACGAACCTCGCCCCAACGGCGAAGGTGTAGTTGGCGTCCTGGGAGGTTCGACTTATGTGGACCTCGTTCGCCAGCTGTTCAAGGACGTAGGCCGAGTTGCTGTATGGTTCGCCCGTGAAGAACCAGACGCCGTTATTGAAGACGGAGCTGTGGACCCTGTATATTATGAGGGCCGCTTGCCTCGGGTTCCTAATGCTCTCAACGGTCGTCGACCCGCCCGAGACTATCTCGACTCTGAAGCCGGCCTTGACGAGTAGCCCTGAGCACGCCTCCGTGAAGCCCATCGAGGCGGGGTTATCGACGAGGGGGTCGTATATCAGCGCCGTCGGCTGGGGCCGCTGAGCCTCCTGGGGGGGTTGAACATCACGAAGATGATGGCAATAAGCAAGGTGCCGACTAGGATCAGTGAAAGGTTCCTCTTCCAGCTGCTCTTCCTGCGCTTTGGAGCCATTAACCTGATCGGGACAATGGCCTCTCGTCGGAAAACAGAAGAGTAACTGACCCCAACCCATGGAGATGACATTCAGGCTAAAAACTACTCTCGAACGGGGCGGGCTACAATGTGGCCTCCTCGAGCTCCCTGAACGCCCTCCCGACATCCTCGCTGCCGACTATGTACGAGCCGGACGCGAAGACATCGGCGCCTGCCTGCCTCGCTGCCCTCGCATTTTCCGGGTTCATGCCGCCATCCACCTCTATGGTCACTTGGCTGCTCATCACCCTGAGCGCCCTGACCTTTTCAAGCGTCCACGGCAGGAAGCCCGCGCCATACCTGCCCGGCTCGACGGTCATGACGAGGACGCCGTCGATCTCGCCCAGACGGGGCGCCACGGATTCCACAGGGGTTTCAGGCGATAACGCCAGCATTACCCTGAAGCCTGCCCTCCTCGCCGAGGCGATGGCTCGCCCGACATCGTCCAGCGTCTCGACATGCAGGATGACCGCCTCGACCCTGCCCGCGAGCCTGGACAGGTAGCCTACTGGGCGCCTGACCATGAGGTGCGCCTCGTATGAGAGGCCGGGGGGGAGGTGTGGGTCGAATTGGAGTGACGTACTCGGAACGAAATCGCCGTCCATGAAGTCCAGCATCACCCTGCTCGCGACGCCCCTGAGCCTTGAGAGAAGCTCTGACAGCTCGCCCTGGTCGCCTGCGATGACCGCGGGCACTATCATGGACCCCACACAGGTGTAGAGTCAACCGCCCATCCTTTTAAATGAAATCAGGGCGATGACGATGTCCTCGGTGCATCGAGAAAAAAGGTAGAAGTTACTGCGCGTATGCCTCGACGAGGTCCCTTGCCGTGACTATGCCGACGAGTTTGTCGTCCTCGTCGATGAGCGGCAGCCTCCTGATCCCCTTGGTCGACATCGTGAAGGCGGCGTCAAGGACGCTTATCTCGGAGGGGACGACGATGAGGGGTGAGGATGCGACGCCTCCCACGCGGCCCTCAAGCGATTTACCCTTGGCGAGTATGGCCGTGAGGAGGTCGCGCTCGGTGAATATACCTGTCGGCCTCCCCCTCCTCGTGACTATGACGCTCCCGATCCTCTCCAGGCCCATCAGCTTCGCTGCTTCACGGACAGTGGTCCTGCCGTCGACTGTGACGATGTCCTTGGTCGCGTAGTCGATCGCCTTTCTGGTCGTCTCCTCCGTCTCGGGCAGGCTCTTCACTAGGTCCGAGGCTGTCACGATGCCCAGGGGCCTGCCCCCGTCGACGACCAGCCTGCTCCTCTTCCTGATCATCGTTCGGGCGGCCTCCTTTATCGTGGCGGAGGTGTCGATGGTTATCAGCGGGTAGGACATCGTGTCCGCGACCCTCACACTTGCCGGCTCCATGTCAAGCGCTATCACCTGGCTGAGCAGGTCCCTCTCGGTCACTATGCCGACGGGCTTCCCGCCCCTCTCGGCTATGAGGCTGCCTATGTGCCTCTCCCCCATGACCCTGGCCGCCTCCAACATGCTGGATTCCGTTGAGATGGTGAAGACGGGCTGAGACATGATGTCCTTGACAAGGTACAGCTTCTTCGAATACAGGATGGCCCTGTCTAGGACGCTCGGGAAGATCCTCCTGAGGTCTCTCTGGGTCTCCAAGCAGATTCCCGAGGATCAATGCGGGCGCTGATTCTTTAATGTTTCAAAAATGTAAGGATACGCCTGGGGCAGCCCTTCACAGTTTGTCGGAGGCGGATCGGGCGATCCTCGTCGCCTCCTCGAGGGCGTCCGAGGCGACGTTCCTCGCCCTGACCAGCTTCGTCCTCAGAGCCTTGTATTGGCTCGTGTCTGGGTCGAGCGCCGCCAGTTCCGAGACGGGCTGGAGTAGGGGTATCGGCCTGATGTACTCGGCGCCGTAGTGGTCCTGCCCGTACTTCCCGTGGAGTGTGTAGTTGACGGGGTTGAGGACCCTGCATACACTGAGCTGGCTCTCGTTCGTGAACCTAACCTTTTCCTTGAGCCTCTCAGCCTCACCCGGGTCCTCGCATCTCTTTGACAGCAGCTCTGTGGCATCGTCGAGGCTGGAAGCGGCCTTCTTGAAGGCTTCAGCTTTCCCTATGAGCCCTCTGAGGTCCAGCGCTTCTCCAGCGCCCGCGCTGAGCTGCTTCAGGGCGTCGAGCGTCCATTCAGCGGTATCCTGTGCCTTGTAGGGGAGCACAGGAAGTGTGCAGAGCCTGAGGATCACGAGGATCTGGGCCTTGTTGGCCATGTGCAGCGTTTCGGGGTCGCATTTGTCGAGGGTGTCCTGGTCGCTGTGGTACCACCATCCGCCTGGGGGAGTCTTCTCCTCGGGGGGGTGAACGGTGATGACCCTGACCGAGGGGATGCCCAGGCCGAGGAAGGACTGGTCCCCCGTCTTGTTCGGGAGGTACTTGGCCGGAGGATGCCTGATCGGCGCCCCCTCCTCCTTGGCCAGCTCGGAGACCGTTGACCATACGAACCTCTGCAGGGCCGGGTCGGCCTCGGCCGAGTAGACCGTTGTTCCCGTCATGCTCGGGGTGTCGTTGTTCAGGTACGCGACGCAGCTGTTGTGGAGCCTGTCCCAGTGGTTGTCGACGTACCAGGTCGATCCGGTCATGATGCCGGTCTCGTGGCCCTGGAACCAGAGGAGCTCTACCCCCCTCCTGAGGCCGGACCCGAGGCGGCTTAGCACCCTCGCCGTCTCCAGGGTTGAGGCGCAGCCGACGGCGTTGCAGCTCCCCGCCCCCCTCCAGGCGTCCAGGTGGCTGCCGAGGAGGACGAATCCCGGCTCTCTGCCGGCGATGGCTGCCATCGGCTGCCTGGTTGCGGCCCAGCCTCTGTGGCTCCCCGCCCTCATTCCGACGCGGACCGCCCCCTTTCCCAGGAGATCCTTGAGGCGCCTTCCGTCCTCGGCCGAGACCAGGAGGGCCGGTATCCTGCCTATCTCGTCGATGTCGTCAGGAGTCGGGTTCCCCCAGACGGATTTGACGGTACCCCAGTTGTAGACCGTCTCGGGGCCGGTGTAGCCGATGATTATGATGCCGATGGCCCCCCTCGTGATGCCTGCCACGTAGTTCTTCCAGGGGCGGGCGGGGGGCCTGCTGAACTCGGCGAGGGCGACCCTTCCCCGCGCCTCCACCCCCTCGTAGTCGCGGAGGCCGCCGCCGCCGACGTAGACGAGTTCCCCTTCCACCCCCTCGGGGGGCGTGGGCGCGGCCTGGGCGAGGGGCACCATCTTGACGACCCTTCTCTCAGGTGAGATTACCCTCAGCTCGGCCTCGGAGGGGTCCGGGAAATCGAGCCATGCCTGGAAGGCGGGGGCCGAGGCCTCCACGCCGTAGCCCTTCAGCCTGTCAAGGACGTAGTCGACGGCCCTCTCGTTCGCAGGAGTGCCTGAGAGCTTCTCCCCGACGCCTGCGAACCACTTGACATGCTCCCAGCACCTCTCCTTGGAGATGCCCGCCAAGGCCTCCCTCTCGAAGACTGTCAGAACCATACTAGTAGAGACGTCGTGGGCTCCGTTTATGTCATTTTCTAGATCCGGCTGGGGACGTGACGCGCCCCGAGAGCCTTTTAATGTCCGCTACTCCCATCGGGGATGAGCTTTTACGAGGGGAGGCCGGCAGTTAAAGTGGTGTGGGATCGTGGAGGCTATCGAGGCTATTCTCACCAGGAGGAGCATGAGGAGGTACACGGAGGCGCCCGTCTCCGACGAGCAGGTCCGGAGGCTCCTAGAGGCGGCCATGGCCGCGCCGTCGGGCCACAACAAGCAGCCCTGGCACTTCATCGTCGTCAGGGACAGGGCCACGCTCCTCGAGGTCCCCAAGTTCCACCCCTACTCCAAGATGCTCGGCCAATGCGCCCTCGCCATAGTCGTCTGCGGCGACCTCGATCTCGACGGCGGGACCAAATTCTGGGTCCAAGACTGCTCAGCCGCAACGCAGAACATCCTGATAGCGGCTCACGCGATGGGCCTCGGAGCTGTCTGGCTCGGAGTTTACCCCCACGATGACCTGGTGGCTGGGGTCAGGGCGCTACTTGGTATCCCCGAGAGGATAGTGCCCCTGAACATCGTATCTGTGGGCTACCCGGCCGAGCCGAAGCCGCCGGGGAACAGGTACAACGAGGAGAGGGTGCACGGGGGGAGATGGTGACCGGAACGCAGACAGCGTTTAGGCATCTTCTTCTCTGATTCACCTTGGTCGGGGAGCGCTTGAAACCCATCTTTCGTGCGGGTCGCGTTTCTACGATACGGAAAATGTCTTTATAAACAAAGTACTGAATCATTCTCATGAACGTCGGCGGGCCGCACGGATCTAGAAGACCCTTGCCAGAGAAGGATGGGATGAAGCGCCACATCCTTGTCCTGATCGTGTTTCTTCTGACGATCTCCCCGTCTCTGCGGTTGATCTGGGCCGGGAACCAGCCTGTGGCTTCAGGATCTGAGGCGGCGGCTGAATACAGGGTGGAGATAACCGACGCCAACGCAGCGAAGCACGAGCTCAGGGTCAGGGCCGTGCTATCGCTCTCTGGCGCCACCGATCTCTCGGTCTCGCCGGAGGGAGATAACAGCGATCAGTGGATAACGATAGAGGAGTGCCGCGACGTCGGGGGCTCCGTGCCCGTGGTGAAGGTCGACAACAGGACCTGGAGGGTCGGCCCCGGCTCGGCGGGCGCCGTTACGTTGGAGTACCGAGCCTACGTGAACATGCCCAACCGGATGGCTGAGGGCACCTACCTCGCCTACCTCTCAGGGGAGTGCGGCCTGATGTCGGCGAGGAGCATCCTCCTCGCGCCCGTCGTGGCGATCAACGCGACGGTGAACTTCGTGATGCCTGCAGGTTGGACCGTGATTACCGACGAGAGGTGGACGCCCCTTAACGCGACCTCATTCTCCGTGAGCACGGGCGACCTCGACCTCGTTGCGCCTGGGAGGTGGAAAATCTTCGACGGGACATTCGGCGACGGGCAGAGGCTGAGGGTCGCGATATGCGGCGAGACGATGCACCCGAAAGACGAGTACGTCACCGGCATCAAGACCTGCCTCGACTACTTCCACGAGCACGTCGGCAGGCTTCCCCAGAGCGAGCTGAACGTCGTCCTCGCCGACCTCCCACTGCCGATGGACTACATGAGCTATTCGCCCCGTCTCGCCGTCAACCGCGCCGGGAGGGACTGGGGGATGTTCGAGGGGATGCTCTGGCACTACTGGTTCCTGAGGCAGGCCCGCTACAACAGCCAGGCGGATGCGGACAGGGCGTGGTGGTTCGGGGAGGGGGCCAGCCCATTCATACTGTACCCCGTGTACGAGTCGATAGGCGCCGCCGAGGAGGTCGCAGCCGCCTGGGGGTTCAAGTACCCTGAGCTGACATGGGAGAACTGGTACGCCGTATACGAGCCCTACATAGGCACGGCGTTCGACATACCCCTCGTCGACTACCCCGAAAGGAACAGGGAGACAGGCGATGTCAGGTACTACACGCCGATACCGTACATGAAGTCGCATATCGTCCTCCAGATGCTGAACCTCTCCATCTCCGAGTTCACCCACGGCGAGAATGACCTCAGGGACGTCATCGGGTACGTCTACGAGAACTACGCCGACAAGGGGATCGGGTACACCGTCGAGGATGTCCTCGAAGCCGCTAACCAGGTTTCGGGCAACGACTACATCGAGTTCTTCGACGCCTACGTGTATGGATGTGAACCGCTGCCTGTCATCGAGGAGGGCGAAGGACACCTCTTCGACTGGGCCACGCTTGGCGATAAGGTCTACCCATCGACACCGAACACCGAGAAGGTCCGCCCCTCCACCCAGCACTCGGTCTCGGCCTCTGAGACAGCGACCCTCCTGGAGATGAAGAAGGAGAGCAGGCATTTCACGATCTACTTCCACGAGAAAGATAGCAAGATGGCCGCCCTCTTCCTGCTCGACTCGGAGAAGGCCCACGACGCCGTCGCCAAGCTCTACGGGGGGGACGCTAGGCTCAGGATCAGGCTCTTCATGACCTACAACGGGACAGAGTACGCGATACTCGGCGGTAACCCCGAGGCGGCCTACGCCGAGGGGGTGAGCGCCGGAGGTGTCGCCGTTGAGGCAGGGGACGAGATCAACTACCTCAGGCCGGTCCCGCCGAGCGAGACCCAGGTGATCGACGTCGCCTTCCCAATACACGAGCTCGGCCACGCGATGCTCCGCCAGCTCTACCCCGGCATCTACAGGAACTGGGAGCAGTGGTTCAACGAGTGTATGCCCCTCGCCAGGATGGCGTGGCTTGACGATGAGTGGGCGTCTCCGAACAGGACGCCGTTCGACGCCTCGCCGACGGCCCAGCTCAGGGAGCCCCTCCTGGGGGGTTCGCCCGCCGTCATCCCCCTCACCACGCTCGCGGGCATGGACTGGGGCTCACTGAACTCCTCCCTCCAGATGCTTGACTCAGGGGAGGGTATATCATTCCACTTCTATGTCTGGTCTAGGTACGAGGACGGCTTCAGGAGGCTCCTGGTAGAGTACGACAAGGGCGTCCCCCTGGCGACCGCCGTAGAGCGCGCCTTCGGGCTGACCTACGCGGACCTCGAGAGGGAGCTATGGGCCACCGCACTCAAGGCCGCGCTCAACTGCGACTCGACAGAGGCCGTGGTCTCCAAGGTCCGCAGGGAGGGGGTCGACGCCTCCGTCGCCGAGGGTCTGATCGATGAGGACCCCTTCCTGGCCTCGCTGGTCGCCTACGCGCTGGAGGCTAAGGAGGGGGCCGGCCCCGTGCGCCTCTCCCTAGGCACCCTCGCCGCCGGGGTCCAGGCGAAGGCAGACCTCCCCGCGACGCCGCTCGCCTCGATCAGCCTCAGCCCGGCTCAGAGGGTCGACAATGTGACGATAACGGTGCAGGAGATCGAGCCAGCGTGGATCAGCCCCACGGTGAAGGGCGAGTTCTACTGCTACCTGTCTGTCAACTGCTCCGCAGGCTCGATCGGGCCGGTGACGCTGACGCTGAGGGTCGAGAACACCTGGCTAACCGGCCACGACTTGAACGCCTCTTGGATCGTCGTGTCTAGGCTTCAGGACGGCGCCTGGTCCCCCCTACCCACGAGCGTTATGGGCCGAGACGCCGGAAATACATACCTCTCGGCGGAATCATCCGGCCTGTCAACCTTCGCCATAACGGCCGAGAGGGTCGAGGAGGAGCAGCCCTCCCCCAACATCGACTGCTGGGTCTCGTCCACCGCCTTCGGCTCTCCCCAGACCTCTTTCCTTGTCACGGACGGCATCCACCCGACCGTCTCCAATTCCGGCTCCGGAGAGCCGCTCATCAGGGTGGCGCTCACGGACGTTGAAGGGGCTATATTGGTCGATAGGAGATACAACGCCCCGCCCGGCCTAACGGGGTACGGTGATTATAACCCGGATAAGTCCCTCGTGGCGGGTTCCTACGCCGTCAAGGTCTGGAATGGGGACATCCTGCTTAAACGCATCGACATCTCCCTATCCACGCTCACGCCGCCGGTCAATGAGACGGAATCGTCCAAGCCCAGCAACCAGACGAGCCCAAACCAGCCGCCCGAGCAGAAGTCCGGCTGCGTAATCGCTACGGCGACCTACGGCTCCGAGCTCGCCCCCCAGGTCCAGTTCCTCAGGGGATTCAGGGACGGCCTGGTGATGAAGACCCTCGCGGGCCGCAGCTTCATGACCGTCTTCAACGCCTGGTACTACTCGTGGAGCCCCGGCGTGGCGGAATCGATCTCCTCAGACCCCTCGGCGAAGGCCCTGATGAGGGTTGTCTTGCGGCCCCTCCTCAGCATCCTCGAGCTCTCAACCGCCACCTACGGCCTTTTCCCATTCAACAGTGAGCTCGGCGTGGTCTCGGCCGGGCTTGTCGCCTCCTCGCTGATAGGCCTCGTCTACGTGGCTCCCCCTGCTACGTTGTTGGCTGTGGCGGTGCGCAGGCGCAGGGGGTCCATCCTACCCCCGAGGAAGGTGGTTTTCCTGACGATCCCCTGGGCGGCGGGCATGGCCTTGCTGGCGATCGGGGAGGCGCTTTCACTGCCCGCCGTGCTGATGGCAGCGACGGCCTCACTCGTCCTCATGACGGCGGGGATCGTGGCTGGTTTCGTCTCATTATATGTCGCTCGCCCTCTTCATAAGCACCCTGCGTCGACCTCCGCCGGTAGTCGCCGCCCGGAGACCCAGGAAAATCCTCCGATCCAAAAAAGGAGCCTGAAAACAAAAAAACGTGGCGACGACGACTACCACCCCCCCCCCACGCGCACGCACGACAAGATGGTGCGGGGGGTGGGGTTCGAACCCTACCCTATGTGGAGATATCTCCCGTAACATTCCCTTTTTTATCCACATAAGTCTATAATCCAACCATTTTTAGATTTAATAGCGAACTGGGAAGTGAGTTTTAACCTATCTTTTGCTAATTAAAAGATATACCAAAATATTCTTTTCAAAAACGGTTTTTTACTCCCTCTTAATATGATGAGTTGATGAAAGGCTATGGACTTGTTCAGCCTTAAAGGCAAGGTGGCAATCGTCACAGGAGGAAACGGGGGCATAGGATATAGAATTGCCCGCGGCTTAGCCAGCGTAGGAGGAAACGTAATCATCGCTGCTCGCAACTCATCGAAGACGGCTAAGGCGGCGGAAGGCATCAGAAGAGACTACGGGGCCAAGGTTTTAGAGCTGGGCGTCGACGTGAGACGAGAGAACCAGATCTCATCCATGGTGGAGAAGACCTTGGAGTTCTTCGGCAGAATCGATGTCCTCGTTAACAATGCGGGCATCAACATCCGGAAGATGCCCCAGGACCTGAGCTCCGACGAGTACGATGAGGTGATGGAAGTGAACCTGCGAAGCGCCTTCCTGTGCTCTAAGGCCGTCTACCCGGCCATGAAAGAGGCGAGGGGAGGCAAGATCATCAACATAGGGTCGATGACTTCGCTGTTCGGCGGAGGCAAACTGATGGCCTATGGGGCTAGCAAGGGAGGCGTCGTGGCCATGACTCGAGCCCTAGCGGTCGCCTGGGCGTCGGACAATATTCAGGTTAACGCCATACTGCCGGGTTGGATTGACACGGATCTAACAATAAAGGCGCGCGTGGAGTTGGAGGGCCTCAATGAGAGAGTGTTAAGCAGGACGCCTATGGGGAGGTGGGGGAGGCCTGAGGACCTGCAGGGTACGGCGATCTACTTGGCGACAGCTGCGTCTAACTTCGTCACCGGCGTGGCTCTTCCAGTCGACGGCGGTTACTCTGTGAGTGTTTAATACGTGCGCGTCCTCAATTTCCTTTGTACGGATACTATTATATCGTATTGACTGCTTGAGGGATCAAGCATGACGCCCGCCGAGAAGGAGATCATCGAGAAGCTCGAGAAGATCGACACGCCGACCATCAGCAACGTCGTGGCGACGTACCCGCGCTCCGAGAACTGCATGAAGCTCTACGACGCGTGGTATGGTGCATGGTACACGGATCAGACCATCAAGTGTATGTACCCTGAGCTGGGGCCCAGGGTCGGGTACGTCTCCACCGCGGTCTTCTGCGAGAAGTCGGAGAAGTACACGGGCATGAGCAGGTGGGCGCTGGCCGAGCACATAGATGGGACCAGGAAGCTAACGATCCTCGTCGCTGAGCAGCAGTTCCCGCCCGAGCTGGCCGGCAGGGTTGGTCTCTTCGGCGAGATGATGACCACGCAGTACAAGGCGCTCGGCGTCGTAGGCGTGATCACGAACGGCCCCATGAGGGACATCGACGCCATCAGGCCGATGAACTTCCAGTACTCCGCGACGGGCGTGACGCCGGGCCACGGGGACTTGATGGTCAAGGCGGTCGACGTGCCCGTCACGGTGGGCGGCATGACAGTCATGCCGGGGGACATGGTTCACATGGACATGCACGGGGCGGTCAAGTTCCCCGCCTCCAAGATAGTGGAGGTCCTTGAGCGGGCTACGAGGCTCCTTGAGGCGGAGTCATCGCAGACCCGGATCTACAAGGACCCAGGGTTTACCCTTGAGAAGTTGAAGCGGAGTGTAGAAGGAATAAAACAGAAGTAATAATGGAGTGGTGAAGAGTGAAGGTAATGTTCGTGGCTGGGCGCTGGGCCCAGGACATCGAAAGTTCTGAGAGGCTCAAGGAACTTAGAAGGCACGCCACCGTTGAGGTGGCTCTCTCAGGTGAGGAGAAGCAGCTAATCGATAAGGTGGGGGGCGTAGAAGTCATCATCACAGGAGGCCCAATCACCGCCGCCGTCATAGGCGCGGCCCCGAAGCTGAAGATGATCCAGACGACGAGCGTCGGCTTCGAGTACATCGACGAGGCAGCAGCCGCAGCCAAGGGCGTCATCATCTGCAACGTCGCCGGGGTCAACGCCAACAGCGTCGTCGAGCTGGACTTCGGCATGATACTGGACATGGCCAGGAGGATAGGGGCCCACAACCGCCTCATGAGGGAGGGAGGCTGGGGCCGCGTCGAGGTGGAGCGGCAGGTCGAGATCAGGGGCAGCACAATCGGCATCGTCGGCCTCGGGAACATAGGCAGCAGGATGGCCCAGTTCGCGACTCAGGCGTTCAACATGAAGGTGCTGGCCTGCGACCCCTACATCACTGAGGCGAGGGCACAGCAGTTCAACGCCAGGCTCGTGGACATGGAGACCCTGTTCAGGGAGTCTGACATCGTGACGGTCCACGTGCCCCTCAACGACGAGACGCGGCACATGATTGGCGAGAAGCTGCTCCGGCTCATGAAGCCCACGGCCATCTTCGTCAGCAGCGCCCGCGGCCCCGTCGTGGACGAGAAGGCTTTGATCAAGGTCCTGCAGGAGAAAAGGATCAGCGGTGCCTGCCTCGACGTCTACGAGACTGAGCCACTGCCCAAGGACAGCCCCCTTAGGAGCCTGGACAACGTCTCCCTGGTGCCGCACATCGGCAGCACTCCGGGGATCATGGTCGAGATGAGGGAGACAGCTGTGTGGAACGTCCTCAGGGTTGCGAAGGGGGAGCCGCCTCTCAACGTCCAGACGCCGAAGGTCTACTACACGAGCCCCAAGTGGACCCATTAACTCCAATTTCATGAGAAGCGAAGCGCGCGTAATAGGAGAGGATGAGGTTCATAGCGGAGGGTTTGAGGAAGCGGGAGGGCTTCGCCACGTGGGATAAGCCGAGATATTCAGGAAACGAAAGTGCCCCCTAAAAGTGCGTAGGGTTTGTGAAAAGTTGCGGGGGGTGGGGTTCGAACCCACGGAGGACTAACCATCAGGTCCTAAGCCTACCCCTTTCGTCGCTTGGAGGATTACTTATACACTGTTTTTCTGTGCCCTACCCTTAATAGCGTTAAAATTTTATCATCTTCATCTATCCTGTAGATTATCCTGTAATCCCCTATCCTCAGGCTCCATTTACCTGAAAGCTCTCCCCTCAGGGGCTTGCCCGAGTGAGGGCTGGTCTCGATATCCCTGATGACGCGATCCAGTCTCCTTTTCAGGGGTTTCCCGAGCCTGCGGAAGTCCCTTTCGAAGCTCTGCGTGACCTCGATCCTATATTTCGCCAGACTTCTTCAGCTCCCCGATGAATTCGTCGTAGCCCCTGACCCTACCGGCCTTCAGGTCCTCTTCAGCCTCTAGGATGGCCCTCATCGCCTCTTCGTCCTTCAGTATGTCGAGGGTCTCGACGACCTCCTCGAGGAGCGAGCTCACCCTCAGAAGAAGCGCCCGGTCATCTTCGGTCAGGAGTGCACCGTTCTCAGAAGTCCTGTCCATCGATTATCCCTACCTCGATCCCAATATTAAACTAATTCATGACATCGGTAAAACCATTGAGGAAATCGAAGCCATTTGAAATGAACTTGTTCCATAAGTTGGTACGGGTGGTAGAGTTCGAACCCACGGAGGATTAACCATCAGGTCTCAAGCCTGACCCCTCCAACAGATTACGAATCCTTCAACAGAATGGCGCCTTTTCAGCCGCAGTCACCCGACACTTCAAACGAGGAGAAACGGTCAATAGCCCTCCAAGGCTACATCCAATCCCTTTGAGGCGTACGACGTTCCTGCCGCCATCTTTCCTCCGTGAACCCTCCCTGACCACACCATCGCATACCACCTCGCCACCCCCGCCGCGGCGACCACTACACTCCGGTAGTCGCCGCCCGGAGACCCGGGAAAATCCTCCGATCCAAAAAAGGAACCTGAAAACGAAAAAACGTGGCGACGACGACTACCACCCCCTCCCCCCCCACGCGCACGCACGACAAGAAAGGTGCGGGGGGTGGGGTTCGAACCCACGGAGGACTAACCATCAGGTCCTAAGCCTGACCCCTTTGGCCACTCGGGAACCCCCGCACGGCGAAGATAGTTAGAAGCCGATCAGGATTAAAAGATTGCTCGACCATCGACACCCCCTAATACCGGCGCGGTGAGGACTGAACCCATGGAGGAGGACGAGGAGCCGCTGAGAACCTCCGTGGCCCTGGCCGCGACTGGCGTCGCCCAGTCCTTCTCGGACACCATGATAGACAGGTTCATAGGGACCATCGCCGTCGCCGCAGGCGCCTCGGTCGCCGAGGCCGGGCTGATAAACGGCTCAAGGCAGCTGAGCCTCAACCTCCCCCAGATGGTCTTCGGCCGAGTCGCGGACAGCCTAGGGAAGCGGAGGGTGATAGCGGCAGGCCGGCTCCTGAACGCGGCGGCCCTCGCCGCCCTCGTCCTCGTCGACGCCCCCTCGTGGCTACTCCCCCTCGTCATCGCCGTCAGCCTATTCACCTCCATGGCGACCCCCGCCTGGGGGAGCCTCCTCGGCGACTACGCCGGCGAGGCGAGGCGCGGGGCCATCATCGGCTGGATAAACAGCGTCGCCCAGGTCGGAGGGTTCGCGGCGACGGCCACCGCGCTGCTGATGACCCTAAGCCAGGGCGGGCCGATGTCAAAGGCGTCGTTCTCGACCCTGCTGGTCCTCGCCTCGGCGGCGAGCCTCCTATCGGCGCTTCTCGTCGCCTTCACTGAGGAGAAGCCACCCAGCGGAAGCAGGGGCAAGCTGGAGCTCGGGTTGATCCTCGAAGATAGAAGGCTGAGGCGCTTCATCCTACTGAGCTTCATCTTCGGCGTCGGCTCTGCCACCGCGATGCCGTTCTCCTCCTTCATCACCGTCGGGAAGCTTGGGATGACGGTCTGGCAGGTCGCCCTCGCCGCCGCGGCAAACCTCGCCTGCAACGCCCTCAGCCAGAGGGCCATCGGCAAGCTCATGGACAGGGTGGGGCGCCGGCCTGTCATCGTCTTCAGCCGGGCCGCCTTGGCATCATCCTGCTTCGTCTACGCCTTCGCCTCCGACTGGACCCAGATAGTCGCCGTCGAGGCCTTCATCGGCGTCGCCTTGGCGGCCTGGCTCAGCGGACAATCCACGTACGTGATCGACCTCGCGACGCCGAGGCTCCGCGCCACTTACCTCGCCGCCAGCATGACCACCGTAGGCGTCTCGACCTTCATAGGCTCCTCCGTCACGGGCGCCATCGCCCAGCCTTACATAGCCACCACGGGGTACGCCGGTATAAGCACCGGACTCCTCGTCGCAGGAGCCCTACGCCTCACACTAGGCCTCCTCTTCCTCACGGCCCACGAGTCGAGGCCGGAGACGACGCGACAACCATAACAGTAATCCCGTCGACGGGTCATGTCGACCTGCTACCCTCACCGCCACGACAAGCGTGCCAGTGGAGGATAGAAGTAAATTAGATAAGGCTTCTAGGACACACATCTTACGGGTGTTTTTAGTTGGAGCTTAAATGGCTTGGCCACGCGAGTTGGAAGCTCAAGGCCGACGGCAAGACGATCTACATCGACCCCTACGAGGGAGAGTACGAGGAGAAGGCCGACATCGTGCTGATAAGCCACTCCCACGACGACCACTGCAAGCCGAACAAGATCAAGGCCGCGATGGGCCCCAGCACAGTCGTAATCGCCCCGGCCGACTGCGCAGCGAAGATAGGGACGAAGGTGAAGAGCCTGAAGCCAGGCGGCAAAACGAAGATCGGGGAAATCGAGATAGAGACCGTCGACGCCTACAACCACAAGAGGTTCAGGAGCCCCGGCGTCCCGTTCCACCCCAAGGGACTCGGCGTCGGATACCTCATCAGGGCCGAGGGCAAGACCGTCTACCACACAGGCGACACGGACCTCATCCCAGAGATGAAGGACCTCAAGGGGGTCGACCTGATGCTCGTCGCCAGCGGAGGAACATACACGATGGACATGGAGGAGGCAGCCGAGGCGACCATCACTGTGAACCCGAAGACGGCCATCCCGATGCACACGTGGGGCAAGGACCCCGAGGCCTTCAAGAGGAGGGTCGAGGCCGCCGGCAAGACGAATGTGAAAATAATGAAGGCCGGGGAGACGTACAGCCTCTAACCTATCGACCCTGGGCTTCTTGCTAGGGGCCTGCCCTCACTTCCCCCACATGCCGAGGGGCGGCTTCGCGTCTGGCGGCAGGGGCGAGACGTACTTCTTCCCCATAGTCCTCTTCCTGTGCTCATCCCACGCCTCCTCGAGGAGCTTCGGCTTCGTCAGCAGGTCCACGACCGAGGCCGCGATCACCTTCGAGGCGAATATTAGGCTCTTGTGGCCGACGCCTGTGCCCGCCTGGGCGACGTTCATCCAGTGGTGGCCGGGTGTGCCGAGGACCCATGTCGTCGTGGAGAACTCCATCGTGGGGGCCATCCAGCTGACGTCGCTGACGTCGGTGGAGCCGTGGCTCACCTCCCCCTCATCCCAGGCGTCGGGGAAGCTCCAGTCGAGCAGCGTGTCCATCAGCTGCTCCCAGCCAGGCCGCTTCGACTTCCGGAGCTGCTCCCTCTTCGACTCCGGCGTTATCTGCTCCGCGATCTCCTTGGCAAACTCCAGTTCCTTCGCCGTATACTCGGGCGCCCCTATCAGCCTCATGTTCTCAGACACGAGGCCGCTGAGCGTCTTGCTAGGCAGCTTGTTGTAGACAGCCTTAATGAACTCTACCTTGAGGCTCGTCTCGGTCATCATGGCGGCTCCCTCCGCGATCTTGATGACGCGCGCATATATCTGGTCGACCTGGTCCCTCTCAGGCGCCCTGATCAGATACCAACTTCTGGCATAATCGGGAACGACGTTTGGCTGTCCTCCCCCCTCTTCGATGACGTAGTGCAAGCGGGCGTCCTGAACGATGTGCTCGCGCAGGTAGTTTGCGCCTATGTTCATCAGCTCAACCGCGTCGAGCGCGCTCCTCCCCTGCTCGGGGCTACCCGCTGCGTGGCTCGTCTTACCGTAGAAGTGAAACTTCACGCTGTTGTTCGCCAGGCTGCTGCCCATTGGACCGTAGTTCATCGCCCCCGGGTGGTGGCTGAGGACGGCGTCAACGCCGTCGAAGACCCCGTCCCGGACCATCCAGACCTTTCCGCTGCCGCTCTCCTCGGCCGGGCAGCCGTAGAACCTGATCGTGCCCCTCAGGCCTTGCCCCTCCATCGCGTGTCTGACGGCCAGGGCTCCGGCGAGGGCAGTCGTCCCGTGAATGTTGTGGCCGCAGCCATGGCCCGAGCCGCCCTCAACGAGGGGTTCCTTGACGGGCAGCCTCTTCTGGGAGACGCCCTGGAGGGCGTCGTACTCGCCCATGACGCCGATGACAGGCTTCCCCTCGCCGTAGGAGGCTACGAGGGCCGTGGGCATCCCCGCGACACCGCGTTCCACCCTGAAGCCGTGCGACTCAAGCTCGTCCCCGAGGAGCTTTGAGGATTTATGCTCTATGAGCCCGAGCTCCGCGTACCCCCAGATGGCGTCGCTGACCTCGATCAGCCGCCCCTTGTTGGCCTCGACCCACTTCAGCGCCGCCTTCTTAACCTTCTCCGACAAAACGCATCCTATATTGTTGGGGTGAGGTTGTTTTTAACAGAAGCGCCGGCTAGGCGCCTATGATCCTCTCGACAGTCCTCCGCCTCACAACCCTGTACGCGGGCTTGTAGGCATCCTTGTACTCCTTCGAGTGGTGCCTGGGCTGAGGGCTGACCCTGTTGAGCTCCCTGTCGAGCCTCTCGACCTCGACGAGGCTGAAAGGGAGCTCCCTCCCCCTGACGAGGTTGACGAAGGCGTTCCACTGCAGAAGGAAGGCGGCGGGTTTCCCCTCCCTGAGCCTCGTCTCCTTCATAGCGTCGAACAGCCTCTCGAGGCCAAGCCCCCTCCTAAGGTAGGGGCGGAGGTTGACCCTGACGACCGAGCCGTCAACCGAGATGTCCTCGCAGAGGGGGTCCCCGGGCTGCTCCGAGAGGTTCAGCCTCGCCGCCTCCTCCTGGAGGTAGGCCCAAGCCTCGGGCTTGAGGATGTGGCTGACCCCGAAGACCCCCTGAAAGAGCAGCTTGTACACATCCACAGCCCTCATTAGCGGCCGCCTCTCCAGGTGCCACCTTATAAGGTCTGCGACCTTGCCCCTCTCAGCCATGTTGGATGAGATTCGGCCCGTGGCGTTATAAGATCGTCGAGGGGGTCGCACCCTTTTATCGCCGCCTGATCATAGGGTCATCCATGACGCTGACCCTGTTCGGCAGGCGAGTAGAATCAGGTGAGTCCACCATTCTCGATGTCAAGGCGGCAGAGTACCCTGATGGGACACCCATCGGGCTGAGGACGAGGGCAACCGTCGGGAGGGGAGAAGGGCCCAGAGTCTCCATCCTAGGCGCCCAGCACGGCGACGAGTACAGCGGAATGGAGATCGCGAACAGTGTTATGAACGGCCTCGACGCCGGAAGCCTCTCGGGCTCGGTCATCGCCGTCCCCGTCTCGAATCCCCTCGCCTTCAACACGGCGGGCCGGGAGACGCCGCCTGAGATCGGCTACGAGAACCTGAACATGAACAGGGTCTGGCCTGGCGACCCGAAGGGACTGCTCATGGAGAGGATCGCCGCCGCCCTATGGAGGGAGGTCATCCTCGGCTCGGACCTGGTCCTCGACCTCCACGAGGGGGGCAGAGCCTTCATGGCCAGGTACATCCACGCGAGGGGGACCCCGGAGACGGACAGGCTCGTCGGCGAGGAGGTGAGGAGGCTCTACAGGCTCTTCGGTCAGGGCGTGCCTGTGCTCGGCGGCGTGAACGCCCACCCCTCCATGATGGGCAGCCTATCGATACAGACTGGACTTGAGGGCATCCCCTGCCTGGGCCCCGAGCTCGGGGGAGGCGGCAGGCTCTGGGAAGACATGATCACGACAGGCGTCCAAGGTGTCAAAAATATCCTCATAGGCTACGGGATGATCCAGGAGGAGCCGGTCGGGCAGGACTCCGAGCAGCTCGTCTCTGACGGCAGCAGCTGGCCCAAGACAGCCCACGGCGGCGTCCTCTATAACACCTGCGAGCTGGGGGCCGTCGTAGGTGAGGGCACGCGCCTCGGCATCCTGAAGGATACGGCGGGCAGGGTCATCGAGGAGCTTCGAGCGCCCTACAGGTCGGTGATCTTCGACACGAGGTACCAGCCAACCGTCTACCCCGGCGACTGGACCTACCACTGCGGCAGGATCACCTAGCCTCATTGCCTGAGCATCGATGCGGATCTTGAGGAAATGGGGCCTAGAGGGTTGCCTCCAGCTGGTCTATAAACTCCTCTGCCTGCCTCATCCCCTTCTCCCAGAACCCCTGGGTGGTTATGTCGAAGCCCAGCCCGACCGCAAGTTGAGCGGGAGACTTGCTTGAGCCGGCGGCGAGGATCGCCTTCAGCTTCGGCACGAAAGCCCTTCCCTGCTCCCTGTACAGCCTGTAGAGCGCGAAGGTGAAGAGCTTGGCGAAGACGTAGGGGTAGTTGTAGAACCTGAAGTTGGGGATGTAGTAGTGGGGCTTCATCGTCCACTCCCACTTCATCTCCGGTAGCCACTCGACAGCGTCGCCGTATATCTTGTCCCTGCCGGCGACCCATAGACGCGAAACCGTCTCTCCGTCCAGGAACTTCCCGGCCTTGATGGCGTCGTATAGGCTCTGCTCGAAGAATACCCGCGCAGATACCTGGAAGGCGGTCATGCCGAAGCTGTCGAGGACGCCGGCCAGTATTGCCCGCTTCTCCTCTTTAGATCCCGCCGTGGAGAGGAGTCTGTCTGTGAGCAGGAGTTCCCCGAGGTTGCTCCCGCACTCGGCTATGCACATGCCTATCTCGAAGTTGCTCGGCCGCTGGTACCTGCTGCCGAGGTAGTCGTGGACAGCGTGGCCCAGCTCGTGTGCCTGCGTGTTGACATCTGTCCTCTTGCCGTTGAATGTCTGGAGGACATACGCGCTCCTGCCTGATAGCCACCGGGAGCAGAAGGCGCCCGAACTCTTCCCGACCCTCGGCTCACCATCTATATGCCTCCTCTCGTACATCTCCTCTATCCAGCCCCCGACCTCCTCATCGAAGGCCCTGTATGATTCCGTGACGATCCTCCTAGACTCATCCCAGGCGTACTCCTTCGACGGGATGTTGGGCAGGGGCGCGGTGATGTCCCAGTTAGCTAGCTTCTTCAGCCTCATCAGGCGGGCCTTGAGCTTGAGGTATCTGCGGTAGAGGCCGACGTTTGCCTCTATTGTCCGCATCAGGCTATCTATGGTCTCCTGGTCGACGTCATTGTCGACGAGGCTCTGGGTCATTGGGCTCGGGTACTTCCTGAGCTCGCATATCTGGAGGTGGTCGGCGCACACAGACCTCAAAGCGGTCGCCCATACGATGTCGTCCCTCCCGAGGCACTCGTATACGACCTTGTTGGCCGTCCTCCTCAGTTCTCTGTCAGGATTCTCGTAGAGGCCTATGATCTCGCCGTAGCTCATCCTCTTCCTCACGCCGTCGACCTCGATGTCGAACATCCTCGTGCTGAGCCAGTCGCCCTGGAGCTGGGACCAAGCGTTGATGCCGTTCTTGTCCTTCGCGATTATGAGCCTCTCCTCGGCCTCGGATAGCATGTAGGGAACCCTCGACAGCAGCCTTTCGAGGTAGTGTCTGTACTCGGCGAGCCCGGGCTCGTCGAACAACGAGGGGTTGCCCGCGAGCAGCTTCCCGGCCTCTATATCTACGAAGGCTAGGGCCTGCCCGACCTTCACAAGCGCCGTCCTAGAGGCGTCGTTGAGCCGCTTCGCCACCTCGTCAGTCGAGTTCGCGGCGTAGATCAGCTCGCAATACAGGGTCACACCCTCGTACTCGATTGTCATCTCATCTCCCTTCTGGAGGAGCTCGAGGAGCCCACCGGAGTCCAGGCCACCGATCTTCCCATAGTACCTCTCACGTAGCCTGAGCGCCTCCTCGACCATTCCGTCGAGCTTCTTGACGATCCAAGAAGGATTGGTGTCATCCACCAGCTGGGAGAGGTCCCAGGTCATCTCCTCCTTAACCAAGTCGATCAACCCGAATGCTTCAAATCAACAGCTAAGCCGTATTAAACAGATACGTTCACGGATAACAGGGAATCAAGCCGTCCTTTGGCTGGAAGGCTCGGTTCGGCTTCTCTCCGTGAGCCTTATCGCGTGAGCCGGGCAGGAGCTCACACACAGGCCGCAGCCGAAGCACCTCGATGTGTCGAGGAACAACTTGCCATTCGTCATCTTCCTCGCCCCGAAGCAGCATCTCGCCACGCAGGCACCGCAGCCGGTGCAGAGGGCAGCCTCGTTCTCGGCGACGTACCTTGATGCTAGGACGAGGTGGGCCACGTCGTGGCGGAGCAGGCCGGAGAGGGCGTGGCAGCAGCATGAGCAACAGTTGCAGATTGTTGTGGGCTTCTCATCGTCACGTGCAGTCAGGGCCATGAGGACGAGGCCCGCCTCGTTCGCCTCCTTGAGCGTCTCCAGGGCCTTCCCAAGGGATACCTTCTCCGCGTTCCTCTCGATCGGCTTTCCCCTGAGCCTTGCCTCAGCCCTCTCGTCTAGCAGGATACATGTGTGCACCGGCGCGTCGCAGTTCCTCAGCCTCGTCCTGCAGACGCAATCCTGAAGCACGATCGTCTCGGCGCCTCTGAGTATGTCCTCAACCTCAGGGAAGCTGTACACCCTCTGCTCGCCTTCGACCATGACATGCACCGGTATGGTCACGACTTCCCTGTATTCGCTGAAGAATTCCCTGATCTCCTCAGAAGTCCAATCCTTCGGGGGCCGCGGGACCTGACCTTTACTCAACCTATTCTCTTCTAGATGATTATTCATATTTATTTGAATTTGGAGGATCACCTGCGCACCACGAGGCTAATGGCGCCATTCGGACAAGTGGTAACACAGAGACCGCATCCGAAGCACCTCTTGGCATCGAAGCTTTTCTCTCCGTTGATCATGGTACGGGCGCCGAAGACGCAGCGCTCGACACATTTCCCGCTGTCAACGCATCTTGAGTCGTCGTCCTCCGCCACGAGCTTTGATTTCAGCACCTGTGTCGATATGCCGAACCTGGTGAGGCCGCCGAGTGTGTGGCAGCAGCAGGGGCAGCAGCTGCAGATGGGAGACACCTTGTCGGAGCCCTTCAATATGTACGCCATGTGGACGAGGCCCGCCTCGTGGCTCCTCCTGAGGGCGTCGAGGGCCTCCTCGACCGTCACGAAGCGGGGATGGTGCTGGCTGTACTTCTCAACATAGTCTTCTTCGACGTCCAGTGAGATGCATGTGTCAAGGGGGGAGCCGCAGTTCCTCTTGTCTGCGCGGCAACCGCAGTCCTGCAGGACTATGTTTTCAGCGTTTCTGAGGAGCCTCTCGACCTCGCTCAGGTCGAGGACCCGGTGCTCGGCTTCGACCTCAACGTTGACAGGAATCGTCACAGCCCTCTCGATTGAGGCGGCCTGCTCCCTCAGCTCCTCCTCAGTGTAGTCCCGTGGGTAACGCCTCATCCTACCCGAAATCATGAGGTATCCCTCCATCACGGCCGGCTAAAAGGCTTGGGTCTCGGTAGGCAATTGTGAAAAGTAGCTATACGTCCACATGCACTGTTCAAGTCTCTCTCAAACAAGGGAGACTTCCCATATCTGCTCCTACTAAGACTCCAACGATGCCAGGAAGACCGCTCTACTATGTGTCGATCTCCCTGATTACCTCCCTCGTCGTCTCCGGGAAGATTGTGAGCAGCTTCTCGATGATGTCACTGATCAGCGCCCTCCTCAGGCTTCCCTCATCCATGGCGGATTGGAAGAGGATCCTACTGCCGCCCTTGACATCGAGGCTGAGCTTGAGTATTCCCCTCGCGATGAGAGACTCTGTCGCCTCCTTGGCCCTTCTCATCGCCTCATTCGGGTCCCAGAATTTCTTGCCCTCGAGGTAGGCGCTGATCTTGTCGATGTCCGAGCCCTCCATCGGGCCCGCCCAGAGGCAGCGTAGTACGGCCTCCTCCGCCGAGCTCATGAACTTCTGGAGGCCCGGCATATTCGGATTAAACTCTAGCATCTCAAAATGCATGGATACCCCCCTCGATCGCACTCCCTAAGGCTGATATCCTTCAAGAGCTACTGAAGCAGTTGCTTTATAAAAACTTTGGTTAATTGTAGTAAAAAATGCTTTATCATGGGTTATTTGTCCCATTTAGAACCTATGCTCTTCTCCCGATTCTTGGAGTTCGCCCGCAAATTTGGTCTTCTTATCGGAGCCCAGACTCAATGGTTCCTCTCCAGTAGTAGTAGCTCGGAAAGCCCCATCACAGCGACGGCGACGAAGAACATCGTCGTAAAAAGAGGGGCCGATACAGGATGATGCCCCCAGTTGTACAGTAAGAACAACATAATGAGCGGGGGTGGAAGCCTCAGCACCTCGCCCAGCATCCTGCGCAAACTCATTACGCGTCTAACCTTTACTTCGAACTAGAGGCATTTTCTCTATCCGAAGTGCCTTTACCCACCGAATTTGACGAGCCTTGGGTTCAGCGACGCAATCTCCTTGGAACTGTAACCGAGTAGATCTCTGAGGATCTCCTCGTTGTGCTGCCCAAGCGTCGGTGCGGGCCTCGAAAATGTCGTGGCGGTTGAGAACTTCAGGGGGAAGCTCGGTTGTCTCAGTTTCCCCGCCTTCGGGTGGTCGACCTCTACTATCATGTTGCGCTCTATGATATGGGGATCAGTAACGACCTCATCCAGTTGGTATACGGGAGCCACAGGCACGTCTACGCTCACCAGCAATTCAACGATACCTTGGACTGTTTGCCCGCTCGTCCATGCCGCAAGCTCTTGCTGGCTCTCCAGATCCCTGCCCACTGCCTTCCTCAGCCTGTCCGTCTGACCCCCCTCCGCAGCTATGTAGACGAATCCGTCGGATGCCCTGAAGATCCCGAATAGTATGGCGCTCGTCGGGCGATCCCTCCATATCTGCCAAGCGAGCTTCCCCGTGACGAGGTAATTTGAGATCGGGACACCGAGGTGCGTGACCATGCAGTCGAGCTGCGCCACGTCGAGGACCTGCCCCTCGCCCGTCCTGTCCCTATGCTGGATGGCGCCGAGGATCGCGATGACCGCCCACAGGGCAGGATCGAGGTCGCCGTGGTACTCGGCCGGTCTGATTGGTGGGCCCTGTGGGTCTACGATGTCGCCGGTCAGGCGCATCCATCCGCTCATCGCCTCGGCTATCGGCGCGAAGCTCGGCCGATCCCTGTAGGGGCCGTCCAGGCCGAATCCGCTGAGGGCCGCGTATATGATGTCGGGCTTCACCTTCCTCATCTCCTCGTAGCCGAGGCCGAGCTTCTCCATCGTGCCGCGTTTGAAGTTCTCCACGACGACGTCTGACTTTGCGAGGAGCTGGAAGAAGATCCTCTTAGCCTCCCCGTCCTTCAGGTTGAGCACCATGCTCCTCTTGTTCCTGTTGAGGAACATGAAGGGTGAGCTCTCGCCGTTGACGAGGGGCGGGTAGAACCTCGCCATCTCGCCCCAAGGCGGCTCTATCTTGATGACGTCTGCGCCCATCGACGCCAAGATCATCGTGGTGTACGGGCCGTAATAGACATGGCCGAGGTCGAGTATCCTTATCCCTTCAAGCAACCCGCTCATTGAGACCAACTCCGATCAACGCCATGAATCCCATTCCTAAATGGCATGGAGGCGGGAACTAGCATATCGTGCCACCATCCATTGAAAGGAGCTTCTCCCAGTTTTCCCTCGTCTTCGTTTGGATGGCGTCGACAGCTTCGCCGGCCAGGTGCCTGAATCGACCCTGCATCTTGAGCGCCTCGGCGACCGGCTTAAGCTCCCTCGGCTTGTAGGTGAGCCGAAGACGCCTCCCCTCCGTGATCTCGTACAGTGGCCACAGCCCCGAGTCGACGGATAGCCTCGCGATCTTGATCGTGTCCTTGGGATCGTAGTTCCACCCGGTCGGACATGGGGAATGTATGTGTATGTATCTGAAGCCGCGGATCCCCTTCCCGTAGAGGATCTTTGCGGTTAGGTCCTCCGGGTAGGCGACTGAGGCGGTGGCGACGTAGGGCACGTTGTGCAGCGCCAGTATGAAGGGTACATTCTTCTTCTCCTCCACCTTCCCCTGGCTGAGCTTGGCGACCGGCGTCGTCGATGTCTGTGCGTGGGCGGGTGTGGCTCCGCTGCGCTGCCCCCCGGTGTTCATGTACGCCTCGTTGTCGTATGTGAACCAGAAGATGTTCTCGTTCCGCTCAGCCGCCGCTGAGAGCCCCTGGAAGCCTATGTCGACGGTGCCGCCGTCGCCTATTAACCCCGCGACGACGATGTCCTCCCTCCCCATGAGCTTGTAGCCCCTCGACAGGCCGGTCAGGAAGGCTGCCGCCCCCTCGAAGGCGGGGCCGAAGAAGCTGGGCACCCGGATGTTCATGAAGCCCGGGGCGCAGGAGGCCACCTCGACACGGACGGAGTTCCTCCCAAGCGCCTTGTACACCAGCCGGCCTATTAGGGAGCCGGCGCATCCCTGGCATGCTGGGTTGCCCGGCCAGACGACTTCCTCCTCGGGCAGGTCCATGACGCTCATCTTCTTGCTCATTGTCATCACACCCACTTCACGAGCGAGTCGGGCTTCTCGCCACGGGCCGCCCTCAGAGTCCTGTCGCTGATCTGCTCGACGTCGCGAACACGTACCTCCTTGCCGGCGAGGCCGGCGTAGTAGCCGAGAACCTTTGGGCGACGATCAAGGTCGTAGACGGCGTTCCTCACGGATCCGAATACGATGCCCCCCTCGCCGAGTGATATGTTGCGATCGATGACGCCGATGGCCCCGACGTTTTTCCCTATCCTCTGGAACTCCTCCGAGGGAAACGGCCTGAACGACTTCAGTTTGACTAGGCCGACAGGCTTACCATCCTTCCTGAGCTTATCTATGGCCACGCGCGAGGTGCTAGCTATCGTGCCCATCGCCACGATTATGGCCTCCGCGTCGTCGCACCTGTACTCCTCCAGGAGGCCGCCGTAGCTTCGTCCGAAGAGCTTGCCGTATTCCGTGTCCACCTCCTTGATCACCTGCTTGGCCCTCGTGATCGCCTCCTCGTGCGCCCTCCACCTCCACTGCAGGTCGTGGCCCCTCCCCCAGCTCACCATGGTGAGGTGGGAGAAGTTCTCGTCGGCAGGGTACGGGTTGAAGGGCTGGTCGATGCTGTGGCCTTCGCTCCAGTGCCTCTTGTACTCCTCGATCTCGGCGTCGAACTTCTCTGGAAGCACAGGGTAGTGGCTCTTGTATGGGGGTAGGAAGCCGTCCACCTTCTCCTGGTCGGGTATCTCCACGGGCTCGGCTGTAAAGCTCAGGACGTATCCATCAAGGCTGAAGGCCACGGGGATCCTGACCCTCTCATCCTCCGCTATCCTGAAGGCCATTATCCCGGTGTCGAGGACCTCCTGATTGTTCTCGCAGTATAGGTGGATCCATCCGGTGTCCCTCTGGGCCATCAGATCGGTGTGGTCAGGCTGCATGGTCCTCACGCCCCTGTTCACCACGGCCATGACGATCGGCGCCCAGTACCTCGCCGTGTGGTGGAGGGCGTGGTGCATGTAGAGCAGCCCCTCGCCGGAGGTGGCCGTGAAGGCCCTCGCGCCCGCGATGGAGCCGGCCAGGCAGGCGAGCTGGGCCGTGATCTCCCCCTCGACGTTCACGAACTCCGCCGCGAGTTCCCCCTTGGCCACGTACTCTGACAGGTACTCGACGATCGTCGTCTGGGGCGTGATGGGGTAGGCGGCTATCAGGTTCGCCTTAGCGAGCCTGACGGCCTGCGCGACGGCCTTGTTCCCGACCATGACCTCAGACTTCAAGCCTAGACCGCCTCCCTCTCAGACCTTATCGCCCCAACCCTGCACTCCTCGATGCAGATGCCGCAGCCCTTGCAGTAGTCGTAGCTGACCCCCGCCTTGCCTCCGTTCATCGTGATGGCCGCCTCAGGGCAGTAGACCCAGCACCGCTTACAGCCCACACACTTGTCCCCGTCGACGACCGGGTGGAAGACGCGCCAGTCCGCCACCTCACGCGAATATGAGATGAGGGGCTTTGTGGACGCCTTCTTAGCCCTTTCCACCCTTGGAAGTGCCGAAGCATCGTGCGGCTCGGAGACCCCCTCGAAGGCCATGTGCGCGGCCTCGACGTTAGATGACACGATCCGGTCAGGCAACTCGTTCTTTATGGCCTCCTCGAGGGACACGAGCTTGAGTTGCCCTGACACCTTCGCGAACGCGCCTAGGATCGCGGTGTTCGTGATGGGCCTGCCAAGGACCTCTAGGGCTATCTTGGTCGCGTCCACCGTTGCCACCCTGAAATTTCCTGACAAACCCGTCTCCCTGTAATTGCCCGGGTTGTTGATGAGGACCAAGCCGCCCGGCTTCAACCCCTCCGTCACGTCGACGGTCTTCGTCAGGAGGGGGTCGAGGACGACGACCATGTCGGGTTCATGAACCAGGTCCCTTTCCCTTATCCGGGACTCGTCTATCCTGCAGAAGGCGACGACGGGGGCTCCCCGACGTTCGGTGCCGTACATCGGTATAGCCTGAGTGTATCTACCCTCAAGGTACACGGCAGAGGCGAGTATCCTGACTGCGGTCACGGCGCCCTGACCTCCTCTGCCATGAAACCTTACCTCAATCAAAGGCGGTCGGCTAATTCGCGTGCACGGGCGATAATTATCTTTTTGGATGGATCGCCGAAGCCCCGATATTTTGATGGAAAGAGTTTAGTGAACCAGTTGTCTGTCGTCGAGTGACTCATTGGCTGAAGACGTTTCAGCCACTGCGCCTCGTCAGCTCGAGGAGCGCAGAGGCGCATAGGATGATTGCGAGCCAGACGATGAGGTCAAGGGCGAGGGCGCCTATGTTCACGCTCCAAAGGTCGACCGGGCCGGCGATTGTGTTCAGCGTGTGGACGCCCCAGACGAGGGGCAGACCATAATCCACGTGGACGTTGTCCGGCCAGTTGTACCCGAAGCCCCAGCAGGTCGCCGCCATGGCCAAGGCGGAGAGGATGGCCAGCGTCCCCAAAGGCTTTAGCATTCCCATAGGCTAACCACTGCCACCTAGGCTTATCAACCTTGAGAGAGGAGCATCAGAATTTCGGGTCAGGGCCGATCACTCCTCCCGCTCAGCCACTGGTATAGCTCGTATAGGTTGAGCTGCTTCGACTTCGAGTCGAACTCACCCAGCCTGAAGAATAGCTGGACCGAGTAGCCTGTGGTTAGTGCAGTTATGACCGTCCCTATTCCGACTGGGCCGCCGAGGAGGTAGCCTAGGACGAGGACCGTCCCCTCTATGCCGGCGCGGACATAGGCGACCTGTTTACCCATCTTCTTCACGAGGCTTAGCATCAGGCCGTCCCTCGGCCCAGCCCCCAGCTGGACGCCCATGTAGAACAGTGAACCTACGCCGAGGATAGCGACGCTGAGGATGAGGAGCAGGTACTGGAAGATGGGCTCGGTGGGAATGGGGATGAGCCCCCAGGCGACGATGAGGTCAATGAATAGGCCGATGAAGTACATGTTCATCAGGGTGCCGAAGCCCGGGGCGAAGCCGAGGGCCCAGCCGACGGCGATGACGACTAGGCCGATGACCTGGGACGCCTGCCCGAGGGTCAGCGGCGTCATGTTGGAGACACCGACGTTCAGTACGCCCCACGGCGACATGCCGAGGCCCGAGTTGAGGTTGGCCACGACGCCGACCGCGAAGAGGAAGAGACCGATCATCAGAGCCGGTAGCCTGACCAGGAAATCCATCAGGTTGCCCTTCGAGACGGACACCATCGGCTGCGACTCCGAATGAGGCTCAATGGCAGGCAAGAGGAAAGGTGCGAGATAAAAGGTTGCCCCTAGAGGTGCTCGCGGAGCCAGCCGAGTATCTCGGCCGTGAGGGGCCCCCTGTGCGCCGTGAAGTCGTGGTCCGCGCCCTTCATCAGCACGAGCCTCTTCGGCTCCTTCGCGGCGTCGTAGAGCCTCCTGCACGACTCCTGCGGGATGACGCCATCGAGGGACCCGAGGACGATCATCACAGGCGCCTTGATCGAGCCGATCAGGTCGATCGGGTTCTGCTCCCTCAGGAGGACGCCGAGGTCGGCCCTTAGCCGCTCCTCGGTGAGGCCGACGAGCTTACCCTCGGCCTGAACGATGTAGTTGAGGATGAAAGCCTCGGCGGAATCACCCTTCGCGAGGGGCATCAGGTCGGCGGCTGGGGCTATGAAGACGCCCGCCCTGAGCCTGTCGTCCTTGCTCAAGTTCACGGCGACGGGGATCGCGCCCAGGCTGTGGCCCACGAGTCCGACCCTATCATGGTCTACGTAGGGCTGGCGCCTGAGCCAAGCCACTGCATCACTGGTGCTCGGCGCAAGTCCCGTCACGCGGAACGTTCCACCGCTCCCCCAGGCGCCCTGGTAGTAGAAGACGAGGGCGACGAAGCCGTTGAAGGCGAGGCCCTCGGCGATGTCCATGTTCTTGGTGTCGCCGATGTATCCGTGGCAGATGACGGCTGCCGGATGGGCGCCGGGTGCCCCGGGCCTGTAGACCCTGCCCCTGAGGCTGAGTCCATCGTGGGGGATGTTGACCTCCTGGACCGTGATGCTCAACGCGATCGAAGCCATATTCACCCACCTCCCCCTTAAGCTGAGTGCTAGTAACCCATTTAGGCGACTGCGCAGAAGACGTTGATGAGTTGGGGAAGCGGATAGCGAAGAGGTTCAAGCCCCAGAACACTTGGGTCAGGGAGCTGGTTTCATCCGACCCCGAGATAGGCGGAGGGCTCGACTACACGACTGACTCCCTCAAGCTCCGGGCCTCCTCGGACAGCCTCTGCAGCGTCTGCAAGGGGTCGAAGATGCTATGCGGCAAGACGAGGTGCCCCGTCATAGCGAGGGTGGCGAGCACCACGAGGCTCTTCCGCACGGTGAAGGGGGTGAACGTCGACGGCTCCTCCCCTCCGAGCGTCTTCGTCGGCAGATTCGGCTACCCGTACGTCCAGATAGGGCCCATGACTCCGACCTACTACGGGGACACAAGCATCCTCGACGACACAGAACGCTGGTTCGGGAGGAACATGGACGAGATCATCGAGTTCAGGAGCCAGCTGGTGAGGGGCATGAGCCCGGTCAACGTGAGGAAGCCGGCTAAGGCGGGGCGCATCCTCGACGCTACGAGGGAGCTGAGCCTAGCGGAGCACTACGTCGAGACCGAGCTGAGGCTGACGAAGCCGCCGGTCGGGAGGCTCCTCGTCGACGGAGACGTCCAGCCCATGGGCCCGACGGCCCCCCTCGAGAGGATAGACATCGGCTACATCAGGTGGAACCGGCACATGGAGAAGGCTCACTACGACTCCGACCTGAAGGCCGCCCTCGCCGCGAAGACGCTCTACAGGTCGGGGGTGCCCGTCGGTAGCATCATGCGCGCCTTCAGCATGGGGAGCTTCGGCGTCGAGAAGAACAGGCGCCTCGTCCCGACCCGGTGGAGCATCACCGCCGTGGACGACCTCCTCAGCAAGGACATGGCGCAGAGGATCAAGGGGTACCCTCTCGTCAACCAGTATGAGGTCTACGAGTCAGATTACCTCGGGAACAGGTTCGAGGTCCTACTCGTCCCGGACGCCTGGAGCTACGAGGCGTACGAGGCATGGTACCCACGGACCCTCTGGAACCCATCCGAAACCCACGTCAGCATCGTCACCGACTGGGAGGGCTACAATGGGCGATCCACCTACGCCTCCATGGGCGGATGCTACTACTCGGGCCGCCTCGCGGTCCTCGAACACCTTACGAAGGAGAGGAGGCAAGCGAAGGTCTTCATCTTCCGCGAAGCTTACCCAGACTACATACTGCCCGTCGGCGTCTGGCAGGTACGGGAGAACGTCCGCAACGCCATGAAGCAGCGGCCCACGAGGTACGACACCCTCGACGCGGCGCTCGTCCGGGTCATGGGCAGGCTAAGTATACCACTGAAAAAATGGATGGAGGCAGGGCCACTACTGAGGCACACACTGACCCAGAGAAAAATCACAGAGTACGCTTGAATTCAGGAAGATTCGCGCATAAGGTCTCAACATGCGGCGGCTAGATAGAGGACTATCCCCTCACCCACCATTTCGCCACGTTTATTGAAGACGGATACAACTGTTCACCTGTATGTCAGACGTGGAATCGTTCTTCGGAAAGCTCAAGGAGCTGGCGAGGAGCCTGGAGGACGCTCACGAGAAGGCCCAGGAGGCATCGGAGGAGGCAGACAGGTTCGGCGGCGAATGGCAGCAGGAGCTCTCGACCGACCTAGACGACGTGACCGTCAGGATAAGGGACCTGATCAGCGACCTCGAGACAATCACGAGGGAGGGGCGGACACTTCTCGACGATTACGATGTGGAGGAGAAGCGGCTCCGTGAGGGGAAGTCCGACGAGGAACTCGCCCATGAAGAGGTGGAGAAGGTCCAAGAGGACATAGAAGAGAGAGAGTGGCGGGAAGAGAAGGAGAAGAAGTAGCCCCGCCAGTATCCTCTGGACGAGTACTCCTCCCAAAAACAATAACGAGAGCAAGAACCGCGGCGATAGACTCATTTTCGTGCATCTGCCATGTGAACTTTTTAAACGAAGGCGCTGCCTCTATGGTAGGTTAGTGAGACCGATGAGACCGGATGAGGTAGCCGAGGGGCTGCAGGAGAACGAGCGTAAGATACTCCTCGCCCTCAGGGACAAGCCGTCTGCGACAACCTCCATGCTCAGCGCCGAGACAGGTCTGAGCAGGGACGCCGTTGAGAAGGCGTCGGCATGGGCGGAGACCAAGGGCGTGGTCTCCTTCACGGAGGAGGTCTCACGGTTCTTCAAGCTCACGGAGGAGGGCGCCACATACGCCGAGGAGGGGCTCCCGGAGAAGAGGCTCATCAGGCTCGTCGCCTCAGGCGAGTCCGAGATATCCAAGATCAGCGGGAAGTTCCCGACGCTCAGCATCGGCCTCGTATGGGCCAGGAACAACGGATGGGCGACCATCAAGGACGGACGTTTGACGCTTACGCCTAAGGGATTGGAGGCCGTCACCGGCGAAACGCTGGACGACCGCATCCTCTTCGACCTGAGCAAGTCACCCCTGGAGGAGGACCAGCTGGACGGCCCCGCCTCTGACAGGATATACGTCCTGGTGAAGAGGGGGCTGGTCGAGGAGAGATCGACGACGGAGAGGTGGGTAGAGCTCACCGACTTCGGCAGGGAGGTCGTCCCCCGCGTCGAGGCCCTGATGGGCAAGACTGTCGTCGCGCAGCTGACACCAGAGATGCTCCAGAGCGGCTCCTGGCGCGGCACCACTTTCCAGAGGTACGACGTCGGCCTCCCCGTCCCGAGCCTCGAGCCCGGGAAGCGCCACTTCATCAGCCAGGTGATAGACTACATCCGCAGGTTCTGGGTCGAGCTGGGCTTCAAGGAGATGAAGGGAAACTACCTGGAGCTCAGCTTCTGGAACTTCGACGCCCTCTACCAGCCGCAGGACCACCCGGCGAGGGACCTCGCCGACACCTTCTACATGAAGACGCCACGTTTCGGAAGGCTGCCTGACCCCGCCCTCGTCGACAGGGTGAGGCACACCCACGAGAACGGCTGGACGACGGGCAGCACGGGCTGGCAGTACAAGTGGAGCCCCGAACTGGCTGCGCGTAACTGCCTCCGCACCCACACGACGAGCCTCAGCGTCAACCAGCTGGCGAAGCTGAGGCCGGAGGACCTGCCGGGGAAGTTCTTCAGCGTCGGCCGCGTCTTCCGCAACGAGACCATAGACTGGAACCACCTCGCCGAGTTCTACCAGACCGACGGCATCGTCGTTGGCGAGGGGGTCACCTTCCGCGACATGCTCGGATACCTGAAGGCCTACCTCGAGGGGCTCGGGCTTGAGAAGTTCAGGTTCCGCCCGGGCTACTTCCCATACACCGAGATGAGCACCGAGGCGGAGGTCTGGATAGAGGAGAGAGGCGCCTGGATGGAGCTCTTCGGCGCGGGCATATTCAGGCCCGAGGTCGTGAAGCCCCTCATCGGCATAGACGTGCCCGTGCTGGCCTGGGGGCCGGGCTTCGACAGGCTCGTCATGCAGAGCTACAGGGTGTCAACCATCAAGGAGCTGTACAGCAACGACATCGGCCTCCTCAGGAAGGCGAGGCTCTGGACGAGGTGACCTGGATGCCGGTTATCACCGTCAACCTAGAGGACTTCGGGAAGCTTCTGGGCAGGAAGGTTACGCTTGAGGAGCTGCAGGAGAGGCTGCCAATGATGGGGAGCGGCTGGGAGGGAACCACCGAGGAGGGGTTCAACCTCGAGGTCTTCCCAAACAGGCCCGACCTCCTCAGCATCGAGGGGCTCGTCAGGGCCTACTCAAGCTTCACCGGCGAGAGGCCCGGCCAGCGGAGATACAGGGTGAAGACCTCGAACTACTTGGTCAATGTCGACAGGAAGGTCGAGAGGGTAAGACCATACTTCGTCACGGCGGTGGTGAAGAGGGTCGAGTTCGACGACCCCCTCATCAGGAGCATCATACAGATGCAGGAGAAGCTCCACGTCACCCATGGGAGGAGGCGGAGGAAGGTCGCCATAGGGCTACACAACCTCAAGCCGATAAGGTTCCCCGTCACCTACACGACGAAGCCGCCTGGCTTCAGGTTCAGGCCCCTGGGTGAGAGGTTCGAGAGGAGCCTCAACGAGATACTCACCGAGATGCCGAAGGGGCAGGAGTACGCCTGGATACTCGAAGGCGCAAGGGAGTACCCCATGATCCTCGACGCCAAGGGGATGGTCCTCTCGATGCCCCCGATAATAAATGGCGAGTACACGCGCATAGACGAGGCTACGAACAGCCTCTTCATAGACATCACGGGGACGGACCTGAAGGCTATAACCGAGGCCCTCAACGTGATCACGACAACCTTCGCTGACAGAGGTGCGGAGGTCTACTCGGTGAAGAATAGGTACCACGACCACGTCGCCGTGACGCCGGACCTCTCCCCGAAGACCATGAAGCTCGACAACGGCTACGTGAACAGAACTATAGGCCTCAAGCTGAAACCGAAGGAGACTGCGACCTGCCTTAGGAGGATGGGCCACGGCGTCAAAGCCGGTGAACCTCTTGAGGTTTCGATCCCCTGCTACAGAGCCGACGTGATGCACCCCATCGACCTCGTCGAGGACGTCGCCATCGCCTACGGATACGACATGATAGAGTCGGTGATACCGCCAATCAGCACGACCGCGGGCGAGGACCCGCTTGAGGTCTTCAGCAGGACCCTCCGAGGCTTCATGACAGGCTTCGGCTTCCTCGAGGTCGTCACCTTCATGATGACGAACAGGGAGAAGCTCTTCACAAGGATGTGCATGCCGGAGGAGCCCGTGGCCGAGGTCGAGAACCCGAAGATGGAGGGCTACACGACGCTCAGGAACAGGCTGACGCCGAGCCTCCTGGAGGTCCTGAGCCTCAACAAGCACCACCCGTACCCCCAGAACATCTACGAGGTCGACGACATCATCCTCCTCGACCCAGAGACCGATACGGGGGCGAGGACGGCGAGGCGCCTCGCGGTGGTTACCTGCCACGCGAGGGCGAACCTCTCCGAGATCAGGGGCGTGTTGGACAGCCTCCTCGGGAACCTTGAGTTGAAGGCCGAGGTCGAGGCCGGCGGGCCCGAATGCCTCATAGAAGGCAGGCGGTTCCTCGCCAAGGTAGGTGGCGAGACGCTGGCGTGGGGAGGCGAGGTCAGGCCGGAGGCTCTCCTAGGCTGGGAGCTCGAGATGCCGGTGGCAGCACTGGAGGTCGATGTTGACCTCCTTCACAGACTGACTGAAACCTGACCCCGGTTCCTTTTTGAGCCCAGAACCTTGGATCAGGCCCCTCCACGAGCCCTCTCTAAGACCGTCTCTATGAACTCCGTCTTCGATTCCGTGTAGGCGATCCTGTTCTCCCTGTACTTGATAGAGAGGCGTCTCTTAAGCTCGTGGTACTCGGCGGCGGTCTCCGGGTGGCCCCTGAGGTAGTCGCGGAAGGTGACGTGCTTCCGCTGGAAGGGGCTGCCCTCGAGGACGAGGTGCAGATGATAGCCGACGCTGTGCGGCCCCCTGCCGAGGCAGTAGAACCACTCCGGGCCGTCCTCGGGGGTGACATCCGTGTAGCCGACAGGCTTCAGGAGCCCGACGCACTCGTCCGCGACACCCTTCGAGCCGACGCCTGCGATGACGTCTATTATCGGCTTCGCCCCCAGGCCGGGAACGGCGGTGCTGCCGACATGCTCGATGGAGAGGATCTTGTCCCCCACGGCCTCCAGTATCCGCTTCCTCTCGGCCTCGTATAGGCTCGGCCAGGAGGGATCGTAGTCGACCACGAGGACCGGACCGGGCAACCTTTTTCACTCCTTGGTTCGGCTGGGGCAGGTTTAAATTTTCGCCGCGCTGGGCTCTGCGGGTTTTATACGCGCCGAGCCCAATTTATCTGGGATCGGTTTGACGGAGAGGCCGTCCTTCCCGCCGAATCTGGCGCTGCTGGCGAGCATCGTCGCCGTGTCGACGGCGTCGATCCTCATCAGGCTGAGCGCCGCGCCTCCGATGGCCATAGCGACTTGGAGGATGGTCCTTTCGACGCTCATGCTCCTCCCCTTCTTCGCGTCCGGTGGCAGGCCGGGGCGGCTTGCGGCCATGTCGACGAGGGAAAAGCTAGCCCTCACGGGCGTCGGCGTGGTCCTCGCGGTCCACTTCGCGAGTTGGATAACGAGCCTGAGCCTAACCTCGGTGGCCAGCAGCGTCATCTTCGTCCACGTCGATCCCATCTTCGTGGCCCTGGTGAGCCACTTCATCCTGGGCGAGAGGGTGAATGGGCGGGTGGCGGCCGGCATAACCGTCGCCTTCGCCGGAGCCACAGTGATCGCCCTCAGCGACCTAGGCGTCGGGCAGGGTAACCTCGTCGGCGACCTGCTATCACTAATCGGCGCCGTTGCCCTCGGCACATACATCCTCGCCGGGAGGAGGCTGCGGCAGAGCCTCGACCTAGTCAGCTACGTGACGCCGGTCTACGCGACCTCCACCGCCTTGCTTGCGGCGGGGAGCCTGGCCATGGGTGTGCCGTTGGTGGGATACCCGGGCGGCGAGATGCTGCTCTTCTTCGCCATCGCCCTGGTCCCCATGATCTTCGGCCACACCGTCTACAACTGGGCGCTGAGGTGGATATCTGCGCCTGTGGTCTCCATAAGCCTCCTGGGTGAGCCCATCGGGGCATCTATACTGGCCTATATCGTATTGGCGGAGGCGCCCGGGCCCCTGGTGCTCCTCGGCGGCGCTGTGACCCTGGCCGGCATCCTGATCTGCGCCTACCAGCCGGCCAAGGCGCAGGAATAACGACTTATACACAATTTAAATGGGGTAAAAATTACATCACTTTTGTATTTAGTGTACGCTTTTTCTTTACGGAAATATTTTTTTCTTTTCTTCGATTTCTTCACGTGCCATTTCTAAGAAAAATTTGGGCATCTTTGGGGGTAGACGTGTACGCGCAAATATTTTTACTTAATTTTACTAAGTCGCGCGCGCGAGATTCTCAGCATAGTTGCTCTCGCAGTAAGAGCGCGCGCACATGCATTATAATTTATGATTTTAAATCAAACGCCTTGCTCGCAAAGCCAAGAGTGTAAACGAAAATAGAGAGATAATAACTAATACAGCCACGAATTGGATCATTCCTCTATCCATTAAATATGACTCATACAAGTTGGTATCCTTTATGTGATATTCATGAAGCTCAACTCCGCTATGCCGTCGTCCGTTCTCATCACGATATGAGAAAGTTGAGTTCTGTTTGAAGCTTAGGACAATTCCAGTCTCCTTGTCGAAGATGCATTCACGTTCATCAACCATCGACCCACGTTCATTTAGAATCTTTATTTTCCAGTGTATCCAGTTTACCAGCCTATCATTGTGCAAAGCATAAGACAGCCTGTCATCTCTAAGCAAGTGTGACATCATTGTCTCGTTTATACGTTGAGACCAAGGAGGAGCGTATATTTCCCCAGCGTTGCACGAGAAGTCGATCACCTCAGGTACGCTGTCACCGGCCTCTAAGCCCGATGGCAGGAAAAAGTGGTGCACCTCGATATCTGGATGTTCGTTGTTTGGAATCGTGGGGTCAGCGATATAGGTCCAGTTCCATATCAACCTGCCATCGTACCCTAAGTGTAATTTCTGGAAAGTTATGACATTCTCTTCAACATCGAGAACATCAATGCGGCAAACGAAGAGCATCTTATCCGTATGGTTTTCCCCGAAGTTTATGGGGTGAGTCCGTTTTTGAATGAAAAGGTAATCATACCTTACCCAGTCTCCTGGCTTGACGCCTACCTTAAGTTGGGCTGGTTCGACGGAGACCTGGGTGACTAAGATTATTATACAGAAGATGCAAGAGGTTAGAGTTCTTACTCCTCTGGTCATCATATATCTTTATATTGGAAAGAATATAAAAAAGTTCTAGAGCCCAAATTTACAGCGCATCACACCCCGAGAAATCCGCCATCAATAAAAACAGCTAGGATCTTAAGCGTTGTCAATTATACGGTGATTCAGCCCCTTTCTTACGTCTCGCCTCCACACACTATAGAATTTTTTTTAAAAAAGAATGAAACAAAATAGTATCAACCATGAACTATATAGAATTCGACACATCAGAGAAGGGCCTCAGGGCCGTCCTCGCGCACGCATGCAATCAGATAGAATAATCGAAAGAACACTCTTTTCTAATATTTTCAGCTTGAAACTCCAACCCTGATACATTCTTATACCGATCAGCTTCATACTTTATCGAAGTTTATGAGCGGCAAGAAGGGTTTCAAGGGCATCCTGTGCCTTCCCGTGACCCCATTCACGAGCGGCGACGAGCTGGACGAGAAGGCGCTCCGCCGTATCACCAACATCATCATCGAGGACGGCGCCGACGCGATCGTGCCCACGGGCGCGACAGGCGAGTTCCCGTACCTCCTACACGACGAGAGGGTTAGGGTCTGGCAGGTCGTCCTCGACGAGGCTAACGGCAGGGTGCCCGTCCTGGCGGGGACGGGCGCCGTGAGCACCAAGGAGGCAACGATGTTCACGAGGGAGGCGAAGGACCTCGGATGCGACGGCGTCATGCTCAGCCACCCCATCCTGACCAGAGCGACGGACGAGGAGGCGTACAAATACTTCGAAGAGATAACGACGAAGGTCGACGTCCCCATCGTGGTCTACAACAACCCCGGGCTAGGGACGTCGATGTCCCCCGGCCTCGTCGCCAGGATCGCCTCGAACTTCGACAACGTCGTCTCCTACAAGGAGGACGACTTCAGCTACATCCGCTTCGCCGAGATAATCAGGAGGACCAAGGACAAGATCACACTCTTCACGGGAAGCCCCGCCGCCTACCTCGCCTTCCTCACCCTCGGGGCACACGGCGCGCTGGTCGCGGAGTTCCAGGCGTTCCCCCACCTGATCAAGGGCGTCAAGGAGAACTTCGAGAAGGGCGACATGGGGAGGGCTCTCCACTACCACGAGCTCATAATGAAGATGTTCAACATCATCGAGACCTACTTCGTCGGCGCCAGCTTCTGGGGGCGCTACAAGGCCATCTGGAGGCTCAGGGGCGTCGACATGGAGCTCTCCGTCAGGGGACCGACCACCGCGGTGACGCCCGAGCAGCTCGAGAGGGCCGCGCCTGAGTTCATGAGGCTGGAGATCGACAAGGTCTGGTTCAGGGGCTGACCCCCCATTTTTTCCAGGCGACTCCTTTTTCTGAAAGACTTCTCCTTCACCCCCCAAACCATAATTATGTGTTGAGGCATAGGCTAAGGGAACGGTGAAAATGGTTGAGGAACGAGCTTAAGCGTAGGCTCAAGGCCGGAGCACAGGTCTTCGGCTCATGGATAACGGTTGAGAGCCCCATATTTACCGAGATGATGAGCGCCCAGGGCTTCGACTACTTCGTCTTCGACAACGAGCACAGCCCCCTCGACATCCTGCAGATACAGACCCTGATGCAGGCGATGAGGCCGGACAGCAAGACCTGCCCCATCGTCCGCCCGTGGTGGAACGACCTCGTGGCCATAAAGCGGGCCCTTGACATAGGCGCCCAGGGCATCCTCGTGCCTTGGATTAACACGAAGGAGCAGGCGAAGGCGGCGGTCGACGCCACCCGCTACATGCCAAGGGGGTTGAGGGGCTGCGGCCCGAGGAGGGCGGCGATGTTCGACCCCGACTACCTGAAGACCGCCGACGAGGAGATCCTCGTCGTGGTCCAGATAGAGACGAAGCAGGCGGTGGAGAACATTGAGGACATCTGCGGCGTCGAGGGCGTGGACGTCACCTACATCGGACCGGCGGACCTCTCAGCGAGTTACGGACACCTCGGCAACCACGCCCACCCAGACGTCCAGGAGGCGATCGACAGGGTTTACGACGCGACGAAGGCCGCCGGGCTGGCGACCGGCGTCCACGAGGCGTCCGGGAAGACGATAGAGGAGCGGATCAAGAAGGGGTACAACTTCGTCACCATAGGCAGCGACCTCGCCTACGCGAGGATGGGCGTGCAGAACCAGCTCAGGCAGCTGGGCCTGAAGAAGTAGCCCGGCCCAGCCCCTTTTACTCGAACTCTATTGTCGCGGGGGGCTTCGGCGTCACGTCGTAGTACACGGCGGACACGTCGGGGCACTCCGTCAGTATTCTTTCGGTCGTCGCCTCAAGCGTCTCCCAGGGTATCTCGGCTACCTCCGCGGTCAGGTAGTCACGGGTCTTGATCGCGCGCATTGTCAGCCTGTATCCCTTGCCATGGCGGCCGCCGACCTTCACAAGCACCCTGACGATCTCGGGATGGACGGACTGTAGAGTCACCCTGGCTTTGTCCAGCTTCTTATAGCCTGGCTTGGCCTCGCCGAGGCCTATCAGGGCGACCGAGCCGTATGATCGCCTGCCTTCGACGACGCCTGTAGCCTTCTCCTTGAGGATGTGTGCCTCGACGGCCGACGGTGTTGACTTCAGCAGCTCCGCGACCTCAGAGGCCAGCGCCCTGTCCAGCCGGGGCGGTTCAGAGCCGAAGATGGCGGCGAAGTACTGGCTCGGCCCATAGGGCGTGAGGGCCTCCTCGACGATGCGTGTCGCCTTCTTCTGCGCGTCCAGCTTCTCGGGAGTAATCTCCCCCACGACCCTGACGCTTAGGCCGGGTCCCGGGAAGGGCTGGCGCTCGCTCAGCTCCTCCGGCATGCCGAGGAAGCGCGCGACCTCCCTGACCTGCCACTTGTATAGGGCGACGAGGGGCTCCACGACCCTGTAGCCGTACCGCTCGACCGGGTTGATGCCTATCTGCTCAAGGATGTTGTGCTGGGTCTTTACGCCGGCGGCGGTCTCCTCTACGTCGGCCTTGATGGTGCCCTGGACTAGGTACTTGCAGCCTTCTCTCCTCGCCGCGTCGCTCAGGGCGCTGTAGAATGTGTCCCTGAAGGCCTTCCTCTTCTCCTCCGCATCGCTCAGCCCCTTCAGCGCATCCATGAACCTCCTCCTCTCGTCTTGCACCTTCACCGGGAGGCTCAGGGGCGGGGAGGAGAGGAGCTGTTTCACCCTCTCCGGCTCGCCCAGGCGCATGAAGTTGTCGTCTATGAAGACGCAGGCGAGGTTGCCGCCTATGGCTCGGTGGGTGATGGCGGCTGAGACGGTGCTGTCAACGCCCCCCGAGACCGCTATGAGGGCCTTCTCGCCGCCGAGGACCCCCCTCACGGCCTCTACCTGCCTCTCAACGAAGAGCTGCACGTCAAAACCTGACATACCTGATACGATTTCAGGCAAGGATAAAAAGAGTTGCTGAACACGATTGCGTTAGTGAGCGCAAAAGATTACGGAAAAAGCCGTCTTAGAGATTGTTCCCTCGACCTCTGGCGATAGCCATATGTAACTTTAAAAATGGGCCCGCTGATAGTCTGCTGTCAATCTGGTGCGAGGCATGGTCGGGAAGGTAGCCGTCATCGGCGCAGGAGTCATCGGAGGAGCCATAGTGAAGTGCCTGCAGGAGTGCGAGCACGTCGGCAGCGTGGTAGCCACACGCAGGAGCCTCGAGGGCCTCAAGCCCCTGAAGGAGCTGGGGGCCGAGGTGACCACGGACAACGTCCACGCGGCCCGTGAGGGGGAGGTCGTCTTCGTCTGCGTCAAGCCCATCGACGTTGGGGGCGTCCTCAAGGAGATCGGGGAGGCGATAAAGGGGAAGCTCGTCATATCGACGGCGGCGATAATACCCCTGAGCTTCTACGGTTCCGCCGTGCCCGGGGCGAGGTTCATAAGGACGATGCCGAACATCGCCGCCCTCGCCGGCGAGTCGTTCACCGCGTATACCTGCGGTGAGAAGGTCACCAGGGAGGACAGGGAAACGGCGAAGGTGCTCTTCGACTCCATGGGGGGCCACATGGAGGTCGAGGAGAGGTACATGGACGCCATCACCGGCCTAAGCGGCAGCGGCCCGGCCTACGTCGCCATAGTCATAGACGCCCTCATGTACGCGGGGCTCAAGGTTGGGCTGCCACGCGACCTCTCGATGTCCTCGGCCGCCCAGTCGGTCCTCGGCACGGCGAAGCTAATCCTCGACGGCACGCTGACGCCCGCCGCCATAGAGGAGATGGTCACCACCCCAGGGGGCACCACCATAGACGGCATCTACGAGATAGAGGACGGCAAGCTGAGGACGGCGCTCATGAACGCCGTCGAGGCGGCGACGAAGAAGAGCGCCAACATGAGGTACAAGTGGGAGAACTCCAAGTAGGGCATTGGAAGGGATTAAATCCCCTCAGCCATCCTCCTCTTACCCGGAGAGGAAGTTGTCCTACGATCTACTGATCAGGAATGGGATGATCATCGACGGCGCGGGCAACCCATGGTACAGGGGAGACGTCGGCGTCGTCGAGGACAGGATCGCCGCAATCGGTAGGCTCGATGGCTCAAAGGCGCACAGGGTAATAGACGCCGAGGGGCTCACCGTGGTCCCGGGCTTCATCGACGCCCACAGCCACAGCGACGGGAACGTCCTAGCCTATAGGGAGATGGAGAGCACCATCATGCAGGGGATAACGACCGTCGTCTCGGGCCAGTGCGGCGACTCCCTGGCGCCGGTCGACCCTGATCTGAGGGAGGAGGCGCAGAAGGAGATGGACGCCTCGATGCCCCCAGGGATCGTGGTCAAGATCACCTGGACGACGTTCGACGAGTACCTCCGCGAGGAGGAGAAGGGAGGGCTCGGTGCCAACGTCGCCCACATGGTAGGACACGGCGCCGTCCGCGTGGCAGGCATGGGTTACGAGGCGAGGGACCCGACGCCTGCCGAGCTCGCGAAGATGAGGAAGCTAGTCGC
>Ga0172366_10000149_pt1 | contig 42971 bp, 37 predicted proteins | sample LakKivSesite69cm_FD_114533 | JGI IMG/M metagenome (GOLD analysis project Ga0172366, IMG submission 114533) | Sediment microbial communities from Lake Kivu, Rwanda - Sediment site 69cm | ecosystem: Environmental > Aquatic > Freshwater > Lake > Sediment | place: Rwanda: Western Province, Lake...
CAGAACCATGAAAAATCTCATTCCTGAATTACACACTTTTGCTAAGGAGGCTCATGCATTGACAGATGAACGGAATGCTTCGAAAGCCAGTGTGGATTGGCAATTTCGAACTGATAATGCTCGAATCAAATTGAAGCAACTCTATCCATCCATTTCAGCGTGACTGACTACTAAGGGCACAAAGCCTGATTCCGTTTATAATAAACTTCTAATAAACCCATTACCGGTATTCTTTTTCGGTATTCAGCGAGGAGAACCCAAATGAAACGCCGACCTCCTATCTCTCGCCGGACGTTTATCAAGCTTACCGCCACTGTGGCAGCAGGTGCAGCCCTAGCGGGCTGCACATCCAAGCAGGGCACTACCTCAGCTACCAGCACGACCTCCCCGACCTTGCCTGCCCCCATCCCTCCCAACCCAACCACCGGCACTTTCCCCACTACATCCTCACCTTCTGGGCTCACCCACGCCCAAGCCACAACCGTCGAAACCCCTGCCTCCACTTCCGGGCCATCACCCACTTCAACCCCCGCACCCGCCTATATGGCAGTGGTGCATGGACCTGACCCGGTGGCGATCACCCGGGCAGCCATCGAAGCCCTGGGCGGAATCGAGGCCTTCATCAGACCCGGATATGACGTGATCGTCAAGCCCAACATCTGCACCGATTACAACCCGCCAGAGTATGCCAGCACTACCAACCCAACCGTGGTGGGCACCCTGGTGAGCATGTGCCTGGAGGCAGGGGCTAAGCGAGTGCGGGTGATGGACTTCCCCTTCGGTGGCACGGCGGAATCAGCCTACGAGATATCGGGAATCAGGGCTGCTGTGGAGGCCGTAGGTGGCGAGATGCACATCATGAGCCGCCCTAAGTACAAGGAAGTGGACATCCCCCAGGGCAAGAGTATGAAGAAGATCCGCATCTACCCTGATATCCTGGAAGCTGACCTGCTGATCAATGTGCCGATCGCCAAACACCATTCTGCCAGCACCCTTACCCTGGGTGCCAAGAACCTGATGGGTACCGTGCTGGACCGCAACCTGATGCACGCCGACCTGCACCAACGTATCGCCGACCTGGCAAGCCTGGTACGTCCAGGCCTGACGGTAGTCGACGCGGTGCGCATCCTGACCGACCACGGACCCACCGGAGGTGACCTGGCGGACGTAAAGCAAACCGATACGGTGATCGCCAGCCGGGATATCGTGGCAGCAGATGCCTGGGCGGCCACCCTGTTCGGTTTGAAAGGGACGGATATCCGCTACATCAAAGATTGTGCTGAGCTTGGTATTGGCACCCTTGACCTCTCGAGCATTGACATCAGGGAGATCAAACTCGCATGAGCTGGAGAGCCTGGCGACGGGTGAGGCAAGTCGTCCAAGTCATCAGCTTTGCCTTTTTTATATACTTGATCTTCCTGGTGGTAGAAAAGCGGGTTGCCCCTCCACTATCCGACATTTTCTTCCGCTTTGATCCGCTCTCGGCAGTTGGATCAATGCTCGCCAGCCGGGTATGGATCCCTAAATTAGGGCTGTCATTGGCCACCATCGGGCTGACTATGCTCATTGGCCGGGTATGGTGTGGCTGGATCTGCCCGCTGGGCAGCCTGTTGGAGTGGGTATCCTTCAAGAACGCCCGGAAACGTGCCGCAGCGATTTCACCAAAGCTGAGGCTGGCGAAATATTTCCTGCTGGCCGTCGCCCTGGTGGCTGCACTATACGGCAACCTGACCCTACTGGTGTTGGACCCACTGGCCATCTTCACCCGCACGCTCACCACCGCCGTCCTGCCAGGAATTTTCCACCTGATTAACTCGGTTGAGACGGTACTGTACCGCATGAATTTCCTCACCCCGCTGCTGGACAGCTTTGAGGGGCTGGTGCGTGGCAATGTTTTGCCCGTGGAGCAACCCGTCTTCGCCCAGAACACCACCATTGCAATTGTGTTTCTTGGGATCACTGCTCTCAACCTGCTAGCACACCGTTTCTGGTGCCGCTACCTGTGCCCATTAGGGGCATTGCTGGGCTGGCTATCCAAGATCTCGCTCTTCCGTTTGGTGATTGGCTCCTCCTGCTCAGAATGTACCCGCTGTAGCCTGGTATGCAAGCCGGGAGCGGTGAATATCACGCCGGGGAATTTCCACATCATGCCTTCAGAATGCACCCTCTGCCTAGACTGCCTGGCGAACTGCAAGCCGGCCGAAATTCGCTTCAAATGGTGGTTAAAACCAGCACCCAAACAGGATTTCGATCTCTCACGCCGCCAGGCGCTGGGTGCGCTGGCAACCGGGATTGCCGGTGTGCTGCTGCTGGGCACCGACCTGCACCTGCGGCAGGATAACCCGCTGCGCATCCGCCCGCCGGGAGTGATTAATGAAGCGGCCTTCCTCTCCACCTGCCTGCGCTGCTCGGAGTGCATGAAAATTTGCCCCACGACAGCCTTGCAGCCCACATTGACTGAAGCCGGCCTGGCCGGCTTATGGACGCCCGTGGTGGTGCCACGTGTGGGTTATTGCGATTATGGATGCACAGCCTGTGGTCAGGTATGCCCGAGTGGTGCTATCCCCCAGCTGAGCCTGGAGGAGAAGCGCCAAGCGGTGCTCGGAAAAGCCAGCATCGATAAAAATCGCTGTTTACCCTGGGCAAGCGCCACACCGTGCATCGTGTGCGAGGAAATGTGCCCAACCCCACAAAAATCCATCGTCCTGGAAGAAGTCCAGGTGATAAGCGCCACTGGTGAGACCATCTCTGTGCTACGCCCGAGTGTGATCAGGGAAGTGTGCATTGGCTGCGGAATTTGCGAGCACCAGTGCCCGCTGGAGGGCCAGGCAGCCATCCGGGTATATAATGCTTGAATCTGGCCGGTTAATTGCACCCAATTGATGTTGATAAATGGCAGATAGATGCACAAAATGATGTAGAATATTGCCATAGAGATCTTTGCCTTGGGATCTAAGGAGGCCACGATGAATAAGAATTTATTATCCTGCGCAGTGGTGCTGGTGATATTGTCGTTGGTTGCCACGGCGTGCCAGTTGCCGTCCGGCAGCCCGCCACCGGTATTGCCTGCCACCCCCACTTCAACCACGGGTGTGGTGGCCGAACCAACGAACACATCCGTACCTCCCACGCAGGTGGAACCGACGGCCACAGTATCACCAACGCCACTGCTTCCCACCAGCGTGCCACCCACTGCCGTACCGCCCACCTCATTGCCACCCACAGCGACCGCACTCCCACAAGCCATCCGCATACAGTTTGCAGCTGGAGCCACTTCCGCTACGATCAATGGTGACCTGGAGGCAGATCAGACAGTTTATTATGTGCTGAAAGCCAGTGCCACACAGACCATGAGTGTTAAAATCTCATCGGATACTGGAGATGTTTACCTGGGAGTGGTCGGGGCGGATGGCACCGTTCTGCTGCAAAGCACGGACGAGGACACAACCTTTTCAGACACACTCCCCACCACCCAGGATTACTATCTCAGCCTGATGAGCAGCAGCGCGACCAGTTATACTCTCACCGTGGATATCCCACCCCTGCCGGTTGTGCCCACCGCCAACGTCACCCCCGCGCCGGGCACTTTCGACCCGCTGGCGGTCTATGGGAACCCCACTTTTGAAGACCCCATGACTGGTGGTAACATCAACGATTGGGTCAACCCGGTGACCGGCCTGCTGCCGAATACTAAATACATCAAGATCAGCGAAACGAACGCCAAGTTCTATGTAACTGGAAAGATGCTCGACTTCAGCACCTGGTACTTCACCTGGCGTGAGCTCACTGATTTCTACTTGCAATCCACTTTCGACTCGGGCACCTGTGCTGATAGGGATGCCTATGGATTAATTATTCGTGGGCCCGAGCACCTGGCAGGGGTATCCTTCGGATATGTGGTAGCCTTCGCCTGTGACGGTGAATATTGGGTATTCAGGCTGGACAGTGCCAATCCCTTCACCATCAAAGAGCTGGTCACCTGGAGTAAAAGTGACTATATCGTGGCAGGGGCCAATAAGCAAAACGTGATGGGTATCAAAGCGATCGGCAGCACGCTGACCATCTATGCCAACGGGCACCAGATCGCCGAGATTTTCGACAGCAAGTACGCCGCGGGGCGTTATGGGGTGTTCGTCATGGCAGATGTCACTTCCAACTACACTTATCGGGTGGTGCAAATGGAGTATTGGGACCTGAAACCCTGAAATCGTCAGTAACCAACAATCCGATAATTCCTGCTGGCTGCAGCTTAATCACTGCAGCCAGCTTGATTTAGACAACTCAGCAAATTAAACTTCTTTTTAACCTATTCTCAGGAAATCTACATAATTTATTACACAGAAACTGATAGAGTTGATTATCGATTTTACGGATTACCTGGTTGTGTTCCATGATTACATGACCAACATTAATCGGTGTGAAATTCTTGAGTTTTCGTACGGTATGGTATAAAAAATGCATTACCTGTCTATATTAACCACCATTGTAACCTTCACCTTTGCTGCAGCGGTATTCAGGCGCTTTTCAGTGAGGCGTGGACCGCACCTGTTATTGTGGGGCATCGGATTGGTGCTGTATGGTATCGGCGCGCTGATGGAGGTCATCAGCCTGTTCAGCTTTAACACCATTGCGCTCAAGCTGTGGTATCTCACCGGGGCAATGCTGACGGCTGCCTGGCTTGGACAGGGTACGGTCAACCTGCTTGTGCGCCGTAAAAGCATCACTCTCAGCCTCAATATCCTGCTGGCGCTGGTCAGTGTTTTGGCAGTGGTGCTGGTGTTTTTAGCTCCCATCACTTCGTCCGCAGCTAGCTTCAGCACCAACCAGCCTTTATCAGCCCAATACCGGGATATCCTGATACGTTCCAGCATGATTGTGCTGCTGACCATCCTGCTTAACACTTACGGCACTATCACCCTGGTGGGAGGTGCCATCTACTCGGCTTATATCTTCTGGCGAAAGCACATCCTTTTACACCGCATGATCGGCAATATCCTGATTGCCGTGGGAGCCATCCTGCCTGCTGTGGGCGGCACATTTATCAAGGTTGGCCTGGCGGATTATTTATACCTGAGTGAGCTCTTGGGCGCCATCTTGATGTTTATTGGCTTCTTGCAGGCAACAGTACCGGATGTTGTGAAAAACGCACCGACAGCTCCTGCCGGGTAATGCTGCCTGCAATCTATCTACATAGCCGAAAAACTGCAACCGGTTCGAGGAAATGAACATTTTTTCAAAAATGGTTAACGGCACTCGGGGGTAATTTTGCCAACTAAAGCTCCGTTAAAATCTGGGGGTTGCATTATCCCGCAATTATGATATAAATTGTCTCCTATGCGATGTTATACGCCCCGGGGGTAATTACCGCACTTTCTACGTGCTGATTAAATAAAACAAGGAGATGCCTTTTTGATGAATAAGAAGCAATTCATGGTGTTATCGATGGCACTGGTGATCCTCTTGACAGGCTTGTTTAGCACGCCGCTAACTGCCAGGGCTGCCGGAATCGTCGGCGACGGCACGCCAAGAGGCTGCACTGAGGCAGCATTGGAAGCCGCCGTGTCTAAAGGTGGCAGGGTGACATATAATTGTGGGGCGAGCGCACAAACGATAGCCATAAGCAACCCAATTACGATCAGCCTGGATACCACCATCAATGGACAGGATCTCGTCACATTGAGTGGAAGAAACCTGACCAGGCTTTTCTCAGTTACGGCAGGCGTCACGCTCATTCTTCAACAATTAACCCTGGCGAATGGGAGTGCAGATTTTGGTGGAGCCATCTATAATGCAGGGGGTCTGGAAATCAACCGTTGCATCTTGATGAATAACCATTCGAGCGGAGGATCGGGCGGCGGCATTTACAATGATGGCACGCTAAGCATCACTAATAGCACATTGTCGAATAATTTCGCAGATGGAGGATCGGGAGGGGCAATCTACAACGCCGGAGTGCTATATTTAGAGAATAGCACACTATCGAACAACGGTGGAGAGCGGGCTGGCGGAGGAATATTAAATTCAGGGACTGCTTTTATCACCCAAGATATATTTATTAACAACAGTGGCAATTATGGAGGTGGGTTACAAAATCAGGGAGAAGCCACAATAACAAAAAGCACCATCACCAGCAATATCACCACCCAATTTATGGGCGGAGGCATTCATAACACCGGCCAGCTGACCATCGTAGAAAGCACATTTGCTGATAACAGCAGCGCCACCCGGCAAAATGGAGGCGGACTCGCTAACCAGGGGAATACCAGTATAACCAACAGCCTTTTCATCAATAACACCGCACCCGATGGTTTGGGAGCAGGAATTTATAATAGCGGGCAGCTGACTCTGGTGGCAGATACTTTGGCGTCAAATCAAGCTGTTTCTGGCTGGGGTGGCGGGATTTACTCCACGATGTCAGGCTCCTTAAACATCACAAATTCGACATTTTCGGATAATTTTGGTGAGCATGATGGCGGCGGAATATATACGGTGGGATCAGCCATGATTCTTAACAGCACGTTTTATGACAACCTCCCCAATTCCTTCGTTCAAATCGGATCTACGAATTTCAGCATCAGAAACAGCATCATCGCTGGCGCGCCCACAGGCAACTGCAAGGGAACAATCACCTCATTGGGAAGGAACCTGGAAGACGGTGACACATGCGGCTTTGTAAGAGCCGGTGACCTTCAAAAGACCGATCCCAGGCTGGGTCCATTAGCCTATAACGGAGGCCTTACCCCCACCCACGCATTATTGCCAGGAAGCCTAGCAATCGATGCTGGGTCCAACCCTGCCTGCCCATCAGAAGACCAACGCGGAGCGCCCCGCCCTGTTTTCGGAACGTGCGATATCGGGTCATATGAATTAGGCCTGGTTGTGCAATTGCCGATGGTTATAAAATAATGCACCTGTTGATTACTGCGGGCTGTGAAAGCCTGAAAATTGGTGGCGATGACTTTCCTTATAACGGAAGTCAAAACCGGATACAAGAGCAACTTTAAAAAATTTTCTCTTCGAGTGTGTAATTAAGGCATCAATTTCAAATGGCATTCACAATTACAGTACATTTCGCAGTAATTTTGCTAGCATGACGGGTGGTGCCATAATTAACCATGGTACGGCAACAATGACAGTTGCCCTAAAGTCGACTAACATGATGTGAGGCGCCCATTACTGGGAACCTGCGATATCGGGGCATAGGAATATGATTTTCTAATCAGAATGCCGCTGGTTACGAAGTGATATAAAAGTAGGCATAGGGCATACCATAAATCCTCCACCCCAATTAAGGGTGGGGGATTTTCTGTTCTGCTATAATCATATCCATGGGCCTTTTCCCCAAGAAAAATAAGATGGCCTACCTAAACCAACGGGGCATCATTCTGCTGATGATCTTCTTGCTGGCGAGCAGTGCATGCGCTCCCATTCAACCAGGGCTGAATACACCTACAGCGGCAACATCAACCACGCTTAAATCCGATTGGTATTCGATTTACTTTACCCAGCCGACCAGCCCGACGGCCAGGTCGTATCGCGGCGGACCGGATAAAGAACTGGCAAACGCCATCGACCAGGCGCGCGTCAGTGTGGATGCGGCCATCTACGACCTGAATCTGTGGTCAATACGCGATGCACTGGTGAAAGCCCACCACAAGGGGCTGACCGTGAGGGTGGTGACCGAAAGCGATAATATGGACGAGCAGGAAATCCAAGACCTCAAGGACGCCGGCATTGAGGTGCTGGGAGACCGCCACGAGGGGCTGATGCACGACAAGTTCGTGGTTATCGACCGCAATGAAGTGTGGACCGGCTCGATGAATTTCACCACAGGTGGTGGATACCTGGATAACAACAACCTGCTGTGCATCCTCTCATCCAGCCTGGCAGCAGCCTATACCGCGGAATTCGAGCAAATGTTCGTGGGCAACCGCTTTGGGAGTGAAAAGCTCCCCGGCACAGCCAGTCCCAGTATCACGATCAATGGCAGCCTGGTAGGAGCGTACTTCTCACCCGAGGATGGAACGCTGCAGCACATCCTGGATGCTGTCAGCCAGGCGCACGAGAGCATTTACTTCCTGGCCTATTCCTTCACCTCAGATGCGCTATCACAGGTTCTGGCCGAGAAAGCTGAGGCCGGGGTGACCGTTCAGGGAATATTTGATAGGGACCAATATCGCTCTAACTCGGGTACGGAATACGACAACTTACGCGAGGCGGGTATCGAAGTATACCTGGATGCCAACCCGCAGCTGATGCATCACAAGGTGGTCATCATCGACCAGCAGGTTGTGATCACCGGCTCATATAATTTCAGCAATAATGCTGAGTATAATAACGATGAAAACACGCTGATCATTCATAACACAGACATCGCCGCACAATTCCTGGCAGAATATCAGCTTATTTACAGACAGGCAAAAGGTGATTAATCATGGAGACGAACGGCAAGTTTTACTTGGGACGCATTTTTGACTCCGCACAGGCCAAGACCACACAGCAAACTCTGCTATATGAGCCCGCAGACCTGACCACCCATGCGGTGGTGGTGGGCATGACCGGCTCGGGGAAAACAGGCCTGTGCATCGACATGCTGGAGGAAGCCGCCTTGAGTAACATCCCGGCATTGATGATCGATCCCAAGGGAGATATGACCAACACCCTGTTGCACTTCCCCAACCTGCTGCCGCAGGATTTCCAGCCGTGGGTGAACCCCGACCAAGCACGCCGGGTAGGTAAAACGCTGGAGCAGGTTGCCGCCGAAACGGCTCAGACCTGGAAGCAGGGCATCCTCGATTGGGGCATGGATCCCCAGCGCCTGCAGAGCTTGAGCGACTCGGCTCAATTCGCCGTATTCACACCCGGCTCCAATGCGGGCATCCCCATCAATATCCTGTCATCTTTCAAGGCGCCAGCCATCCCCTGGGAAAGCAACAAGGAATCGTTGAGGGAAAGGATATCTGGCACAGTGACCGCCCTACTGGGATTGGTGGGGATGCAAAATATCGACCCGGTGCGCTCACGCGAGCACATCCTGCTGGCGAATATCTTTGAAAGCGCCTGGGAAAAGGGGAAAGACCTGGATCTGGGTGAGCTGATCCTGCAGACCCAGAACCCGCCCTTCGATAAGCTGGGAGTATTCGACGTGAATACTTTCTTCCCAGAGAAAGACCGCTTCGACCTGGCGATGCTGCTCAATAACATCCTGGCGGCCCCGGCGTTCCAAGTGTGGATCGAGGGGATGCCGCTGGATATCCCTTCCTTGCTCTATACTCCCCAGGGCAAGCCGCGCCACAGCGTGTTCTACATTGCCCACTTGAGTGAATCAGAGCGCATGTTTTTCGTCACCCTGCTCTACTCGGCAATCGAAACCTGGATGCGCTCGCAGACGGGCACCACTTCGCTGCGTGCGCTGGTCTATTTTGACGAAATATTCGGTTACCTGCCGCCGGTGGCCAACCCACCTTCCAAGGAACCCATGCTGCGCATGCTGAAGCAAGCGCGTGCCTTTGGGGTGGGGCAGGTGCTGGTGACGCAGAACCCAGTGGATGTGGATTACAAGGCCCTTTCCAACGCCGGGACCTGGATGATTGGCAAGCTGCAGACCGACCAGGACAAACAGCGCCTGCTGGATGGATTGGACAGCGCCATGGAGGGCGGCCTGGATCGGTCGGAATATGACCAGCTTATCTCTACCCTGGGAAAAAGGGTGTTTTTATTACACAACGTGAATGCCAAAGCACCGCTGCTGTTCCAGACCCGTTGGGCAATGAACTACCTGAGTGGGCCGCTCACACGCACGCAGATCCCCAAATTGAACGAATTGGCAGGCGCCTCCCTGATACCTTCCGTGATGCCTGTACCCACATCCGATGCTGCTCTGGCTGCACAGTCTGGGCCACAGCCTGCACCCATGACTTCCCCGCCGGCCGGTGTACCATTTGTGAGCGTGGCAAAGCCCGATAGCGGATTCTCATCCACCCGCCAGGCTGTACCGGTGGGCATTCAGGAATATTTTCTGCCCAACAACCTCACCTTCACCCAGGCATTCAAGGCTGCTGGGCATGACTATCCTAGCGAAGCTTTCAGCCAGGGGCTGGTATACAGAGCGGTGTTACTCACCCAGGCTATTGCACGTTTATATAATCTAAAATACAAGCTCGATATCGACATTCATAAGACCGCCCTGGTGGCCGATCCCGACAGGCGCGGGGTGGTGCACTGGGATAATCATGCAACTGAAAAAATCGTACCGTCAAGCCTGGAACAAGCCCCTGACCCACAAGCCCGCTTTGCACCGTTGGAGGCGCCCCTCAATGATGTGAAGCTTATGAGCTCGCTGCAGAAGGACTTCCTTGAATGGGTGTACTACAACAGCCAGGTGACCGTGCGCGCCAATGATAACTTGAAAATATACGCCGGCCCGGAGACCAGCGAGGCGGATTTCCGCAGGCAGTGCAGCATGGCTGCCAGTGCACTGCGTGAGGCTGAGATTAAGAAGGTTTCGGCCTCATTTGATAGCAAGATGCGTATCCTGCAGGACAAGCTGGATCGTGAAGAACGCGAGCTGGAGCAGGACCGGGATGAGCTTTCCGGGCGGAGAATGGAAGAGTGGGGCACCGGGCTGGAAACCGTGGCGGGATTCTTGGGCATTGGCCGAAAACGGTCGGTGAGCACCTCACTGAGCAAGCGGCGCATGGCAAAAAGAGCCAAAGACGACGTGGACGAGTCAGTGGAAGCCATCAAGGAGTATAAGGAACAGCTGAAAACCATCGAAGAAGAGAAAGCAGCTGCCATCCAGGCAGTGAAAGACAATTGGATCGAGGTTGCCGGCCAGGTTAGCGAGATCACTGTTTCTCCCTTGAAGAAGGATGTGCGGCTCGATTTCTTCGGTGTGGCCTGGATGCCTTATCACCTGGTGAAAATTGGAGACCAGATCACCGAGCTGCCGGGATTCTCATCCAAATAGCCGAAACATGGAAGATCAGCAATACAAGATCCACAACAGCCGTGGCGAGCTGTTGACAGTCATTCTGCGGCGAGATAGACGCTTGAAGAAGACCTCGCGCTGGGTACTCAACTCGGACGGCACAATATTGGTGCGCGTGCCAGTGCGGCTTCCTAAACGCACGGTGGGAGATATCCTCAAGCATGTCATTGCCCAGCTGGATAAGGGTGCTGAGTCTCACAAAAGACACAATGATGATAACTTGCAGGCGCGGGCTGAGCAGATCAACCGGAAATACCTGCAAGGAAAAATCCAATGGAACGCCATCCGTTGGGTGAGTAACATGCAAACCAGCCTGGGCAGCTGCACGCGGGGAGGGCCTACCGATGGAGAGATACGCATCAGCGACAAGATCAAGGATTGGCCGGAATGGGTGGTGGATTACATCATCGCCCACGAGCTCATGCATCGCAAACATCCCAACCATTCTCGAGCCTTTTGGGAGGAACTGAAAGCTGCATATCCGCGAACCGAGCAGGCGCTGGGTTTTATCCAGGGCGTGAGCTTTGCCAGTGGCAGAAAATTTATCGATGATGCGCCAGAAATGTAAAATAAAGGCTGGTTGGCGAAGCACTACAGTTCAAAATATGCTGGCACATAAATTGCAACCAATACATTATCATGGAACATAACCCTTCCCTTCCTGCTGATTACATGAATGTCGTGGGGTTACTCAACCGGCGTGAAATTGAAGCCAGAGTGCTGGCACCTTTGCTCGAGATTATGAGTAAGGAGATGGGTCGCGAATATGCTGTTGAGATATTCCGGAAGGTTATCCTGGATATCGCCCGCCGGCAAGGGGCTCAATTGGCCGATAGCATGGAAACCAATGACCTGAAGCATTTTGCTGAGGCACAAGAGAGCTGGAAAAAGGATAATGCCATTCAGACTGAAATACTGGAACACAGCCGCCGGAAATTCTCATTCAATGTTTACCGCTGCCGCTACGCAGAAATGTACCAGCACCTGGGCATCCCTGAGCTAGGAAAGATACTATCATGTGATCGCGATTTTGCTTTCATCGAGGGCTACAGCCCTCGCATCTGTCTTAGCCGCACGCAAACAATTATGGAGGGGGCAACTTTCTGTGATTTCCGTTACGAGGTATCGACGGGGAAAAAAGCCCACAGGTGAAACGCTTGACGCAGGTTTAGGATTATGCTAGTATCATTCTTGAAGCCATTTATTTTTGAACATATTTTCAGTCTACCCAATAACACTGTTGGTTGTGTGAAGGAGACAAAAATCGTATGAACACCAGAAATTTGGTACGCACAATGTTTCTTTTCGTGTTGGCAGGGATATTCATATTTGGATTGGGTGCATGTCAGCTGCCTGCTTCCAAAGGACCACAATCAAATAGCGATGGATTCCCTGTGCCTGCCAGCAGCGAACAAGCCAGCGGGCTAGATGTTACCAGGTATGCGACCCAAACTGCCCAGGTGCTGTTACCAGGAATCAATCAGGCTCCCCGGACGCCTGTCTCCACCAATACATCAGCCATTCCGGCAGCAACCAAAACTCCCTCAGCACCGGCACCAACTGCCACACCCATCGTGTATGTGCAACCCACGGAGGGCAGCCTGCCCACTTCTTACACGCTACAGGAGGGCGAGTTCCCATTTTGCATCGCCCGCCGCTTCGATGTGAGCCTGAGCGAGCTGCTCAGCCTGAATGGCTTGGCGCTCGATACGCTGGTTTCGCCCGGGCAGTCGCTACAGATCCCACAGACCGGCAACCCGTTTGAAGGGCCACGCGCTCTGCACGAGCACCCAACCGAATATCAGATCCAGACTGGAGATACCATCAACTCGATTGCCTGTTATTTTGGTGATGTTAGCCCTGAGATGATCATCAAGCAAAATAACCTGACCGTCGATAATTGGGGGCCAGGCGATGTAATCATCATCCCGTAATATGCGCCGATTCCGTTACGAAGGTTTAAACAGGCCTCCGCGTTTAAACCTTCGTAAATTTTAAGGAGACTTATGCACATCGAAATAATCGCCAAAGAAATCATTTACCAGGGGCGGGCATTTAATGTCCGCCGGGATGTGGTGCGCTTCCCCGACCAACACACGATGCACATGGATATCATCGAGCACATTGGTGCAGTGACCATCCTGCCCGTGAACAACGAGGGGAAGATCCTGTTTGTACGGCAATACCGGCATGCCACCGGGCAGGAGCTGCTCGAGTTGCCGGCCGGCACGCTGAACAAAGGCGAACAGCCCAAACAATGCGCGGCGCGTGAAATCCGCGAAGAAACGGGCTTTGCCGCCGGAAAGATGGTTAAGTTGGGTGAATTCTTCCTGGCGCCAGGTTATTCCACCGAATATATGGTGGTTTACCTGGCAACCGACTTATATCCCGACCCGCTGCCGAAAGATAAGGATGAGTTCATCAATTTGGAGCAGGTCCCCGTTGGCCAGGCTTACGACATGGCACTGAATGGAAACCTGCAGGATGGGAAATCATTGGCGGCACTGCTTTTAGCCCAACCTTATCTAAAGAGATCATAACCGGTTCTGTTTTAATCAGACGCTGAATTACAGGCAATCGTATCATCGCTGATCACGAAAATCGCCAGTTTATCCTTTGTGGTCGGATAATTATCCTCGAGACTATTATGGTGACGTGGGCGAAGCCGCAAATCTGTTTGCCAACACGATTGAAATTGCATGGCTCTCGAGTGGCAAGGCAAGTTATGTGCTCAGGATCACAGATCAGAATCAATGAGACCAGGAAATCATAACCTCGGATTCCAACACCGAAAAAAATTATGCTAAATAACAACCACTCAGCGCTTTTAATCCACAGCAGTTGAGACGCCAGCATCCAAGCCTGGTATCCTGATCTGCGTATTTAGTCTCAAATGGTTGGTGGATGGCTTTTCCTATAACATGATGGGAGGTGCCAGGAGAAATTAATTAAAATAGTATTACCCACATTGGATAATTCAATCAAAATGGCTAGAGAGAACAACAAGCCTGGTTTCAACCGGGCTATGTTATTTTTTAATTGATTTATTCACTCACTACGGGTATTGTGGGAGCTTTCTTGGTGATAATCAGGGTCTCGAGGAAGTTACGGTTCAACAACATCACCGGCGCTTCGAGCCTGATATCGGGGTACAGGGGTGCGGTGAGCAGAGCATCATAAACGATGATGAAATAACTCGTGCCTTCGGTGATGAGAGCTGAAAATTCGAAACGCCCCGACCATTCGATGGTACCGGTGATGTCGTAGGTACGGGTGGAAATCTGCACCGGGTAGGGGACCAAGTGCTGGTAACCACTCTTCAAAACTCCTTGCAAACCCATATATTCACGCTTGCGCAAGGTCACCACAGCGGTCTCGGAGCGCACCAGGTACAGCTGGCTGGCATAGTTCATTACACTGGAGGGCTTATGGATGGGAGCAACACTGGCCTCATTAACTTCGATGAACGAGGTGGTCATATCGGTCAGCATTCCCACCAGTCCGCTCTGGATGACTTTGATCTGGCCAAAGATGTAATGACTGCAAGTGAGGATTTCTGCGGGGATGAGGCGGTTCGTGACCGGTGAGACCATGATGATCCTCCTTTATCAGATTAATTTTGCGCTCTCGGTCGGTTAAGGTGAAGTGGGGGATGCTTACCCCGCAACCTGGGTTTACGCCCCGTGTTGGGACTGAGCAATGTGTTCAGCCAGGTGACAGCGTGGGCATCATATTCGCGCTTACCGCATACATCGCACACCCACGATGGGAAGTTAGGCACGGTGATCAGCTCATCGTTAAGCCAGGTGAAATAAGTAAGGTACTGTAACCGTAATACCCCTGCGTGGCACTCCGGACACACCTGTTCGTATTCCGGTGATTCACCGGTTTCAGACTGACCTTCTGGCAGCTTGGTTTGGTCACTCATTACTTGCTAACTCAGCTTCCTGAACAATTTTAACTCCAGCGCTGGCGCCCAGGCGGTTAGCCCCGGCTTTGATCATGTCGATGGCGTCGGCATAGCTGCGTATACCGCCGGCAGCTTTCAGGCCCATTTCTGCACCGATCACACAGCGCATCAGCGTCACATCTTCAATAGTTGCACCTGCGGTGCCAAAACCGGTGGAGGTCTTGACAAAATCCGCGCCGGCAGCCTGGCTAATGAGGCAGGCAATGATCTTTTCGCGGCGGGAAAGCAGGCAGGTTTCCAGGATCACCTTGACCAGCGCACCCTGGTTGTGAGCAGTATCAGTGACGGCATGCACTTCATTTAGAACAAGACCGTATACCTCAGATTTGAGGGCGCCGATATTGATCACCATGTCTACCTCGGTGGCACCCGAGTTGATGCAGGAAAGGGTTTCATAGACCTTGAACTCAGGTAAAACCGCACCGAGGGGGAACCCGATCACCGCGCAGACCTTCTCACTGGCGTCTTTGAGCAAGCCAGATGCCAGCGGTACGTAAGCCGGATTTATGCATACTGAAGCAAAATGATGCTGGATGGCCTCCTGGCACAGCTGCCGAATTTGGGCATCGGTTGCTTCGGGTTTGAGCAGGGTATGGTCGATCCAACTGGCAATCTTACTACCCTGGGGTATATCCATCCGGCGGGGAGTGGGGGGTAATTGCTGCTCATATTCAGCTGCTAAGGACAAGATTTGCGATAGATCCATGGCTAAATTATCCAATCAATGGGCTGCGTTGGCAATTGGCACATGCTCGAGCAATCCCCAATCGGTGGGAGGCCAGTATACCAGGATGGCCTTACCCACCACATAATCCATGGGGACGAAGCCCCAATCGTGTGAATCGGAGGAATTATTACGATTATCTCCTAAGACAAACAGCTGGCCCTCCGGAACCTGCCAGGTGCCAGCATAGTTCGTTTTCACATCGATGTAACTCTCTTGTAACAGCTGCCCATTGACGTACACGCTGCCATTTTTCACCTGTACAGCATCACCAGATAAACCAATAACGCGCTTGATGTATTCCTCCGATGGGTTGGGTGGGGGGTGGAAAACGATAATATCACCCCGCTGGGGAGTGCTGAATTTATAGCTTAGCCGGTTGACGATCACCCTTTCACCGGTCACCAGGGTTGGCTCCATGCTGGCGCCATCCACCAGGATACGTGCCGATACCAGGTTGATGCCCAGGAAAAAGACGACCGCCAAAACAATCGTTTCCAGGACATCCAACAAAACCGAGCGTTGCTTGTTCGGCTGAATGGGTTCGGGGTTAACCGAGGGTTGATTTATATCCAAAATGCCTCCGCATTGCAGGCATTATAAGGCGACAATTCCCTGCAAGCAAGGGAACAGGGGATTAATGAATGGTGAACAAATTTACGGATCAAGAGGTGGGTAAACGTCACTTTCGGCGCGGTCGCAGGACAATTCGAATGGGAGTCCCTAAAAACGCATGCTCTTGCCTTATGCGGTTTTCAAGGTAGCGCAAATAGGTGAAATGAGCCAGCTTGGGGTCGTTGACGTGGAGCAGGAAGATCGGCGGGTCATTCCTGACCTGCGAGCCATAATAAATTTTGAGCTCCGTCCCGGCGCGGGAGGGGGCAGGGTGCCGGTCTTGGGCATCATGGAGAATGCGGTTGATCTTTGAGGTGGGCAGGCGGGTGAGACGCTCTTCCTGAACGCGTAATGCCAGGGGTAACACCTGGTCTACACGGCTGCCAGTCTTGGCAGAGATGAACAGGAGGGGCACGTAATCCATGAAGTTTAATTCCTGCCGGATATGCTGAGTGTAGTCTGCCATGCTACGAGTATCCTTCTCGACGGCATCCCACTTGTTCACCAGCACCACGGCGCTTTTCCAGGCATCCAGGACGAACCCGGCGATGTGGGCGTCCTGGGCAGTCAGCCCGGCAAGCGCATCCAGCACCAACAAAACCACATCAGACCTCTCGATGGCGTGTAGAGCACGTAAAACACTATATTGCTCAACGCCTGGTACGATGTGCCCACGCCGTCGGATACCCGCGGTATCGATCAATACCACCGGCATATCAGCGTACATCAGGCGGGTATCAATGGCGTCGCGCGTGGTGCCAGCAATGGGGCTGACAATAGCGCGCTCTTCACCCAAGATTTGATTGAGCAAGCTGGATTTTCCCACATTGGGCTTGCCGACGATGGCGATTTTTACGGCTTCATCCTCAAGCTCTTCACCCTGCTTCTGAAATGTTGCCACCAAGGCATCCAGCATGTCGCCGGTGCCGGTGCCGTGCAGGGCTGAAATGGGATAAGGCTCTCCCAGGCCGAGCTCGTAAAATTCCATGGCTGCCATGCGCCGGGCTTCGTTTTCACACTTATTAACCACCAAGAGCACCGGTGGTATTGCCTGGCCATGCTCCTGGTGCTGATGCTGGCGCAAAATCTGGGCTACTTCATAATCTGCGGCAGTCACACCACTCTCGGCGTCAGTGATGAACAGGACTGCATCGGAATCGCGAATGGCAATCTCTGCCTGGGCGCGGATCTGTGCAATGAAATCAGCGGAACCAATTGAGAGCGGTTTTTGTCCTGCCCCTGCCACTACCCGTATAGGATCGATACCTCCCGTATCGACGACATCGAATACCTTTCCCGCCCATTCCGCTTCCATCACCAGTCGATCGCGAGTAGTCCCGGGTATCTCGTCCACCACTGCCAGACGTTCACCAGCTAGGCGGTTGAACAGGGTGCTTTTCCCCACATTGGGCCTGCCAACCAGGGCAACAACAGGCTTGGGCATTAAATATCCTCAGGGCGTAGGGGTGAGGCCAGGAGCAAGGGTTGGTGTAACAGTACCGTTGGGAGTACCCAGAGGGGTGGGCGTGGGAGCACTGGTGATGATAACCGTCGTCGTGCCGGGCAAAAGTGATGCCAGCTGCAGCTGATCGGGTAAGACATTCACCTTGGGTGTCAGCTGGTAAGTACCCACACCATATCCTGAGAGATCCACCGTCACACGCACATCGGCTGGCCCCAAGACGTTCAATATCGGCACAGGGCCTGAAAGGATCACATCCACCACCGCCGGGATAGAGACTGCTTGCAGTCCAGGTGCCAATCCAATCATCTCCACCGGCAGCGAGATAGACAGGCTGGATTTAATCACCTCGATGCTGATCTGCACCAATACTTTGGTATCGCCTACCACTGAAATCCCAGGCGGTAGATTCAAATCGACCAACACATCAAAATTGCTGTCCTTGCCGGTTAGATCGATGGGCTGAGTCTCCACATAACCGGGCAGGCTGTTCACCAGCTCTGGATTCGCTGAAAATACCACCACACCAACCGGTGAGACAAAAACATTGGATACCTGGTATCCAGAAGCAACCTGCCCCTGGGTGATGGCTCTGACGATCAGGTAGCGGTAACCGCCCAGCAGAGTTATGGGCTGGGTTACGGTGACCGTTTCAGGAGACATGGTCAGGCCGGAAACGATGTTACCCTCCCCATCGAGTAAAACCGGTACCTCAGCCCTGATGAGAGTCTGGTTGATATTGGTGATGTCCAGGGTCGCCCGCACCTGCTTGACTTTAGCAATAAGCGACTCGGGGCCTGCTATTGTGACTTGGGTTGGACTAATTTCAGGCGTTTGGGCCTGGTAACCGATCAATGGATTACCGGTAACAATCAGATTAACTGGGAACTCTTTGCTGGCAATGGAATCCAGCGTGATGGTGAGTTGTTCAGGTACCTGGCTGACCAGGCGCACTAGGTGGGCAGTGATTTGCACCTGCACGGGTACAGAGTGTGTGCCGGCTCCCAGATTGGAGAGATCTACCTTGGCAGTCACCAGGCTTGGAACGCTATTTAGCTGCGTCCATACAGAGGCCGGTGCATTCAACACGACGGTGACAGTATGGGGGACCTCGCCCATAATCTGCAAGTTGGAAGCCTGCCCGATTATCTCGATGGGTATAGGACGGTTCAGCGTGCGCTCTTCATTAGGGTCCGAAGCAACCACCGCGGAGACCCAGACAATCACCGCCAGGATGAAGGCGGTGATCAGGGTGCCGATATTCTTCCCCAGCCAGCGTAGAATCTTCACTTTTTAGCCTCCCCGCTGGGCTTCTTACGGTCGGGATAAATGGTCCTGAACCAGTCTGCCAGACCCTTACGTTCAGCTTCGGGACTAAAGAATGCCCGCAGGATATTTTCCAGGCGTTCAGCATCCAGGCGCCTGATCATGCGACCATTATGGACAACTGAGATCGTCCCGCTCTCTTCAGAAATTACCACCACCACCGCATCACTGACTTCGGAGATGCCCAGGGCGGCACGATGACGCAAGCCAAGCTGCCGGTCGGGGGTACGGGCCAGGATTCCGCTAGCCGAAAGGGGTAGCACACAGGCGGCGGCCACCAGGCGAGAGCCCTCCAGAATAACTGCTCCATCATGCAGAGGCGTGTTGGGATAAAAAATCTGCAAGATCAGTTCAGGGGTGACCTGAGAATCCACCATCACCCCGGTGCGTACATATGCTTCAAGGTTATCCAGGCGCTGTAAGATAATCAGGGCACCGTGCCGGCGGTCAGACAGGCGTACGGCAGCGTTCACCACCGCCGTAATGGAGCGCTGTATGCCTGGGGAAGCCCTATTTGCAGAAAAGACGAAACCAGCCCTGCCGAGTCGTTCGAGCCCACGGCGAATCTCTGGGGCAAATATAACCGGTATGGCGAGAACCAGGACAGGCAATGTGGTCTTCACCAGGTAAGAAAATGCCGGCAGCACATCAAAGCTACTCAGCACTGCGCCTAAAACAACCAGCACGAGCACACCGCGCAACAACACCACCGCCTGGGTCTCGCGCAGCAAGATCAGCAAGCCAAAAAAAATCGTGGTGACAATGGCGATATCAATGATGCTCAGCCAGTTGAGCCGCTCGAAGATAAAGCCTAAACTATCAATCAGGTAAAGAAAAAAACTTTCCACGTAAACTTGTTTCCACTACAGATATTACTCGATCCTCATTCTCTAACCCAACAGCCAGTGTCGGGCAGCTGATTCTAAGAGCCTTTAGACCGGGCGTAGCACCCTGTCCTTTCGCAGCTGCTTGAAGAACATGGCTTCGCCTTTTCCCATGCTTTCTTGCGCAGCTTCCTGCCAAGCCCGCACACCTAATGATTCAATGGTGCACATTTCATACCCCAAAGTCGTCCAAACATCCTCCTGGGCAGTCAACTCGGGGGGTAAAAATAGTAACGCAATCTCGCACTGCAGGTCGCGTGAGGTAGACTCAATTTCAGAAAGGAGCAGCTGCATGGCATTGGGCAGCGGCACGCTCGGATCAATATAGACATCATCGGTCCGTTCTACCAGATTCTCCACCTGCCAACCCACCACACCCACTGGAGCCCCGTCTAATTTTAGAAATAAGAATGCTTTCTCACCAAACGCAGCCATAATATCGTCGGCATTGGGTTTCAGCTTGCCATTACTTAACCGGCCCACCAACGCAGCAATCTCGGCCGCGTGGCGCGGCCGGGCCTTCTCTACCAACATGGCTCCCTTGGGGGCGGTAATGGGCTTGTAGATACCCGAATCAAAGGTGGGGAACAGCTCCTTCCAGGCGCGTGTGACCTGCTGCCAGGTATCTTCAAAAGAGCCTTCATTTTTGATCACCGTGTTGGCAAGCGCTACTTTTTCGCTTTGAGGCGCCTGGTAATTCACGCGCTGGTGAGCTACGGCGACGCTCAGACCTCTCTTCTTTACGAGGCGTGATATTTGAGTTTGTTTTTCGGAATAAGTCACCCAGATAGTATCACAAGCCTGGCGTAAAGGTCCTTCCAGGAGCTTGATGGCTTCCACGACAATCACTTTTTGTGAGGAACGGCGCACCAGAAGGTCTATTGCCTGGCGCACCAGGGGATGCACGATGGACTCAAGCTGGGTAAGCGCTTCGGGGTCAGCGAACACCACGCGGGCTAACTTGGACCGGTCGATCTGGCCATCCGGTCCTAAAATCCACTTCCCAAAGGTCTCCACTACGGGGCGGTAGCCGGGAGCATCATGGGCAATGGCACGGTGCCCGAGAGCATCAGCGTCGATGCCGTATGCGCCTAAATGCTCCAGCATCTTGCGCACCACACTCTTCCCGGTGGCAATATTCCCGGTTAATCCAATTACATATTTACCTGGCCAGGCACTCACCTTGCCTCCTGAAACATGTATTCATTTTAGTCGCGGTACGAAAGAATGTCAAAGGTTATTGCAAAAATGAGAGGAATTGCCCTGAAGCTCTTGAAAATTCCGATTTCGAGCCTCGCACCTAAACGGAGCTCAGGCATTGCGCCTGTCACCCATGAAAAACAGGGCGACCGTGCCCGGTCCAGTGTGAGAACCGATCACCGTGCCGACATTGTTGATCATGACCGGACCTTCCAGGCAGGAAAATCTCTGCTCAACCAGGTCAGCCACGCTGCGCGCATCCTCAAAACATGCCGAATGAGAAATGAAGCACTTGCCCGAGTAATTTAACCCACCCTCAGCATGCAGTTCCATCTTTTGCACTATTTCAGTGATAACATGCTTCTTCCCGCGAATCTTTGCCCGGGGAATCAGCTTGCCCACATCATTCATGTCCATCAGGGGGCAGATATGCAGCAGTGAGCCCATGAAAGCCGAGCTAGCTGACAAACGACCGCCACGCCGGTAATGGGTAAGGTCGGTTGAGAAAAACCAGTGGTGCAAGTTGAGCTTGTGTGCCTCAATCCAAGCATATAGTCCTTCGAGGGTGGCACCACTATCGCGCAAATCGGCTGCCATGTCGGTGAGCAGACCATAGCCCGAGGAGGCTCCCAGAGAATCAACCAGTAATAATTGTCTTTGAGGGTATTTCTGTAACAGCTCATCACGCGCCAGAAGGGCTGAATTATGGGCACCCGACAGGCCTGATGATAGCGAGATGTGGAGGATATCGAAACCTTGTTTGAGATATGGTTCAAAAAATTCAATGTGCTGTCCCACATTTACCTGGGTGGTGGATGGCATCGCCCCTTCGGCAATTCTCTGGTAAAACTCTTCAAAGCTCAACGTCTGTCCAAGGTCATCCGGGTATTCTTTTCCATCCAGTATGAAATGAAAACACACATAAGGGATATTTCGTCCGATAAAATATTCCCTTGGTAAATCGGCGGTTGAGCTACAGGTAATCATATAGTCAGGCATTTAGCACTTCCCTTGTTGAGTTTGACCCATAAAAATCCACCAGCGCCATTAATCCTTCACGCTAATCCTAAATATATCGGCTTATGATTGTTTCAGGTCCACTCAACGATTCAGAAGCCAGGGATTTTCGTTGCATAGATTGTTTTCCGGAAAATTGCAGCGGTCATTATATCGTGATTATAATAAATCCGGCGTGGATAAATTCTGGCTTGCCTTCTATGTCCAGCATATAAAAAGAGGTGGTGGAAATTCATTGGTCATAATTCGACCGGTCAGCAAATCGATTAAATCCGGAATTTTGGCGGCATAACCCAGGTGGCTTGCATTAACACACCTGGTGGGTATCGCCACACGCATATGCTAATCACGCGGCGATTTTGTTCAGCTATCATTGTACAGGGATGATCGCCTATCGGGTAGATATCGGGAAAGGCTTCCAACATGGAAGTAATATTGCGCGAGGTGAGTCCGTACGCCAGCACTGCCATCTATTACCTGGCATCCATCTACCTGGGTGCGGCAGCAGCTGTACTTGGCCCCACCCGGCAGGGGCTGCCACAGGCCAGTTCATGGCATCCGCCTTCCCAACCCTGCTGAACGACGCACAAGGCCGCATGCAAATATCGGAAAAAATACCAGCATCTTTTTCACCGGCTCCAGCCTGGGCAACAAAGCCTTACGCTGGTTGAGGGGCCAGCTGATCGCCCCGTACGGAGCTACCGCCTCCATGCCGGTTGTACTTTGTAGCACTCTTCCGGCTAGTATAATTTTTTATATCCTTAATATCAAACGTTACTCGATTGCCCTTCCTCATAGCAATTATTGATGAGTGAAATATATATAAGCGACGCGACCAAATATTCTATATCTCCTCTATCCTAAATCGTTATAACCTGCCTCAGTTTAATCCCTTACCCGTCTTATAAAAAAAGAAGGTCAGGGTATAATTAACCCTCTTGAACCAAGTATTATTAGATGGGGTATGTTAATCAACCATTTACAAATGATTAACGCTATTCGAGTAAATACGTATATAATTGTCTGACCATCATTAATTTGAAAATTTTTATAGAGAGGAGGTATAGGCTAATCATTGCTGATCAAACAAATCCTTAAAACAAGGATAATTGTAAGTAAAACAATCGCATGAATGTTAAAGGAGGATTTATGAAACACAATCGCTGGTTTCAAATTTTCGCAATCGTCCTTGCGTCCTTGCGGCCAGCATGATCTTAACCGCATGCGCGACAACAACGCCAACCGTCGCACCGACACAAGCCGTGGCATCTACTACTGTTCCAACTCAGGCATCGACTGGTGCAGACACAATCATCATCGGGACAACCGACACGATCTCCAGCTTTGATCCGGCAGATGCATATGCCACCCGTGACTGGGAGGTCATCAGGAACATCGACGAGGGTCTGCTTCAGTGGGAGCCAGGTAGCGGTGATAAACTCGAACCCGGTATGGCCACCGGCATGCCTGATGTTTCCGATGATGGTTTGACCTACACATTCACACTGAGAGATGGTATCAAGTTCGGCGATGGTACCGATATGACTGCACAAATCTATGCGGACAGCATCAATCGTGTGCTCACTATCGGTCCCGATTGCCCGAACGGTGTAGCCGATGCTCTGGTGACGCCATACCTGGCCAGCGTCGAAGCACCAGACGCCAAGACAGTAGTATTTCACCTAAAGCAGCCTGTTGCGTACTTCCTGCAGCTGGTTGCAACTGCACCATACAGGCCAGCTGATCCCAATAAATTCCCGGCTGACCAGTGCGAGCTCTATCCAGAACCCCCCATCTACGGAACCGGTCCATGGTACGTTTCGCAGTTTGTTCCCGACCAACAGATCGTCTTTGAGCCGAACCAATACTACAATGGGGAATATCCGGCGCAGGTCAAGCAGATCATCGTGCGCTTCTTCTCCGATCCACAGACCGAGGCTCTGGCCATCCAAAATGGTGAGATTGACATCGCCTGGCGTTACCTTGGGGGAGAATTGATTGGCCAGTTAAAGGGTGTGTCTGGGCTCACTGTAGGGACCATTAACGGCGGTTCGATCCGCTACCTTATCCTCAACCATACCATGGCCCCGATGGACGATCCGAACGTAGTCAAGGCTCTAGCCTCCGCCATCGACCGCAACGAGATTTCTGACACCGTCTTTGGTGGTGAGGTCAACCCGATCTATTCCATGGTTCCACCCGGATTCCTGGGGGCTTCTGAAGCCTTCGATACCATGTACGCCGCGCCAGATCTAGAGGAAGCCAAGGGTTTCCTGGAGGCTTCGGGTTACAGTGAAAGCAACCCACTGCAATTCGATCTGTGGTACCCACCTGAGCACTATGGCACTCAGACCGCGGCCTGGGTACAGGTGATTCAGAAAGAGCTTGAAGCTACCGGCATGATTAAGGTGACGCTGCAGAGTCAAGAGTGGAGCACCTACGTCACTGCCTGCACGGGGGGTGATGCTTATGCGGCCTGTGTGCTGGGTTGGTTCTATGATTACCCGGATGCATCCAACTATCTTGAACCTTTCATCTACAACGGTGGTCAAGGTACAAATGTTTCACCAACTGAGGCTGGAACAGACTACGGCAAACCGATCAACGACAAGGCACAGCAACTGGTCGATTTGATGGCACAGTCTGACATCGAAACAGACCTGACCAAGCGCGCCCAACTGCTCGAGCAGGCGCAGGAAGTCTACGCCGACCTGGTGGTGACACTGCCACTGTTCCTCAATCCAGAGTATGTAGTCTACCGCGATAACATCCACGCCTCCAATGCGCATCCAAACCCGGATACGCTGAACATCGGCGGTACGATCGAATTCGACTACTCCGTACTCACCAAGACACCATAACATACACCAATATTAAGGGGCGGGGCTTCACCCCGCCCCCTCGTTTCTCGTTTCATTCGTTTGATCAAGTAATATAGTAAAGGGAAACTTGACTCCTATTGCCTTTATAGCCTTAATTATTGGCGTTCCAGCTTTAATCTTGTTGATTTATGTTTTTGCGCGAGGTTCGGTTGGACTACGTAGATATATCTTGACGCGTATCGTACTCACCTTGCCGATGGTCTTTATTCTGGCAACGCTGGTTTTCTTCGTGATGCATATTTTGCCGGGTGATCCGGTGCGCTCCGCATTAGGCCCAAAAGGAACCCCAGAGATGGTGGCGCGCATTCGGGAACAATTGGGACTCAACGAACCTCTGATTGTACAGTATGGTAAATTCCTGCTCAGCATGGTAACACTGCATTTCGGGAATTCTTTGGTTCTAGGTCACCGACCAATCATCGATGAGATGAGTGAGCGCTTTCCTGCCACACTGGAATTAGTGATCCCGGCTGCTATATTAGCGCTGTTAATCGGGATTATAGGAGGAACATTTGCGGCTTCACGTCGTAAACGTGCCATCGATTACACCTGGCGCATTTATTCCGTCTTCATCTATTCACTGCCTATCTTCTGGTTAGGCTTGATGTTGCAGCTCTTTTTTGGAGTGCGTCTCAATATATTGCCGATATCCGGGCGCATCGATCCAGTGATCGGCACGACCTTAAAATCCGTCACTAACTTGTATACAATCGATGCCCTGATTTCGGGTAATTGGCCAGCTTTGTGGTCAGTCCTCCAACACCTCATCTTGCCAACTGTCACGCTCGGACTCATCCTTTCGGGTGTATTCGTTCGCATGACACGCATCAACGTAATTGAAACCCTCCATGCCGATTACATCGCAGCCGGGCGAGCTCGAGGCATTCGCGAACATGTGCTGGTTTACCAACACGCACTGAAAAATGCCATGATCCCTGTAATCACTCTGATTGGTTTGCAGGTGGCGATATTACTGGCTGGCGCTGTATTGACCGAAACAGTCTTCTCATGGCCAGGTATGGGTCGCTACTTGGTGGAAAGAATATCCACACGCGATTACACAGCTGTACAAAGCGTCATCGCAGCTTTCGCCCTATTGGTTGCTTTGATCAGCCTGGCGGTCGATGTCATCTATTCGCTGGTTGATCCTCGAGTGAGGTACTAAACCGTGACCGCAACGAAAGATCAACTTCCTAAAAACGCTCCGGAAGCTGTAAGCTGGGAGAGCGAACTCGAACGCGTCGGCTTTGTTCGCCGGATATTCTTAGCCCGACGTTGGTATGGTGCCGACTGGTGGTTCGTCACGATTGCCTCTGTGATGGTTGTTGCTTTCATTATTGTTGCCATAGTTCCAGGCTGGTTTGCGCCATATGGTCCGGATGCGATTGTTGGCCCGAGATTCCTGGCACCAGGGGAGCATCCGGCAGTGCCGGTGTTGATCGTGCCGGCGGATTCGAAAGTAAACGATCTCAAGGATCTGGCTGTACCAGCCGACCAGCCCCGGCCTAGCGTAGCCGTTGTCATAGGGGTGCCAACCGGAGGCGCTTTGAACGAGCAAGCCAAGGCTATTGATGAACAACTCAGAAATGAACCCGGGGGGTTGAGGCTTCGCCCGCAGATTGATCGCTATGCAACAATTGACCAGGCGCTCCAAGCTGTGGTGGATGGGACAGACCTGGCGGCAGTGATTCAATCAACGGAATGGGAAAAGCAGGGATTGGCACAGAAATTTCCCACACTGCGCGAAGCCAACACCATAACCGGCGAGATCTCGACGGCAGGTGGTTTCCTGCTGGGCACAAATGACATCGGACAGGACGTGTTAAGCCGCTTGTTGTGGGGTACACGCATTGCGCTGATTGTTGGATTCAGTTCCTCTATTGTAGCGCTGGTGTTTGGTGTTCCGCTTGGTCTTTTCGCCGGCTTTATCGGAGGTCCGATGGATCGTTTGTTGAGTCTAATTATGGACAGCCTATATGCTTTTCCGGGCCTGATCCTGGCGATTTCAATTACGGCAGTGCTAGGTCCAAGCATTCTGAACATCATCGTGGCTATCGCGGTCCTATATGTTCCAACCTACTACCGTATTGTCCGGGGGCAAACCCTGTCTGTCAAGGAGGAGGTTTACGTTGAAGCAGCCCGTAGTATCGGGGCGCGCAGCCGTGAAATCTTGCAGCGCTATATTTTTCCCAATGTGATTCCCTCTGTAGCCATTATCTTCTCGGTAAATGTGGCGGATGCGATCCTGACCGGTGCTGGGCTCTCCTTCCTGGGCTTGGGGCTACCACCAACCATTGCCGACTGGGGCATCGATGTAGCACGCGGACAACGTTTCATACAAACCGGCTGGTGGATGATCACTTATCCCGGCCTGGCAATCATCGCAGTCGTACTGGCCTTCTCTATGATGGGAGAAGGTTTGACCGAGATATTCAACCCGAAACTGAGAGAACGTTGATGATTGATAACATCTTATATTCTATCCGCAACCTTACGGTTGAATATACTACTCGCGCTGGCTCAGTTAAAGCTGTAGAAGACGTCTCGATGGATATCCGCCGAGGTGAAATCCTCGGCCTGGTAGGGGAATCAGGGTGTGGCAAATCCACCCTGGGTAAGGCACTGATGCGCCTGCACACCGGTCCAGCACGTATCACTGAGGGAGAGCTGTGGTTCGATGGGCGTGACCTGATGACCCTTCCTTTGAAAGACATGCCGGATATACGGGGGGCGGAAATCGGCATGGTCTTTCAAGACCCAATGACCTCGCTTAATCCGGTGCAGCGCATCCTCGAGCATATAACAGAGACTATCCAAACACACGAACCGGAAATTTCTGATACTGACGCCAGGAAAAGAGCTGAAGAACTCGTCGAACGCCTGGGCATTCGGCGTGAACGGATTATGGATTATCCACACCAAATGTCAGGGGGGATGCGCCAGCGCGTAATGATCTCTCTGGCACTATCGCTCCGAGCTAAGCTTGTTATTGCCGATGAGCCCACCACATCGCTCGATGTGATTGTTGAAGCGAAATTCCTTGACCTGCTTAAGGAATTACAAAAAGAATTCGGCCTCACCATCCTACTGATCACCCATAATATCGGCGTGGTAGCAGAAATATCCGATCGGATTGCGGTGATGTATGCAGCCAAGCTAGCAGAACTTGGTGATGTCAACGATGTGTTTGCTCACCCGAAACACCCCTATACCCAGGCTCTGATGCGCTCAGTGCCCAACATTAAACTTGACAGTGGCGAACTCTACAAGATGGCAGGCGCTCCCCCAGACCTTTCGCACCCACCAGCTGGCTGCCGCTTTCACCCACGTTGCCCCTATGTCATGGATATCTGCCGGGTAGAAGTCCCCCCTCTGGAAGCTGTTGAAGGAGATCAACTAGCTGCCTGCTGGTTGTACCCTTCAGTGCTGGCGAAAAGCCAGGAGAAGATGCATGCCTGAGTCAACTACGGTGAGCATGAATCCTATACCCATGGATAAATCTACTGAAGCTGCAGAATTGGTGCGTGTTGAGCACATTCGCAAATTCTTCCCGATCCAATCTGGTTTTTTTGCTTCCTTACTCATTGGTGGGCAAATTCCTGCGGTTAAGGCTGTGGATGATGTCAGCTTCATCATCCATAAAGGCGAGGTATTCGGATTGGCAGGGGAAAGTGGCTCAGGTAAATCTACCTTAGGGCGGCTTGTATTACGATTGCTGGAGCCGACAAGCGGGACGGTGGTCTTCGATGGCACCGACCTGGAAAGCATCTCGCCTGAAGAGATGCGCCGCATGCGTTCACGCATGCAGATCGTCTTTCAAGACCCCTTAGCTTCACTCAACCCACGCATGACACTCGGCGAGGCAATCGAGCATCCAGCTCAAATCCACATGCCCAAGCTCTCGGCGGCAGAACGGCGTGAACGCGTGTTGGAAATTTTATCTGAAGTAGGTATGAGCCCACCAACCACATTTTACAGCCTGTATCCTCACCAAATTTCAGGAGGTCAACGCCAACGGGTAGTCTTAGCTCGGGCATTGGTGACGCATCCCGCTTTTATCGTTGCGGATGAACCTATCGCCATGGCAGATGTTTCGGTGCGAGCACTTTTACTTGACCTGATGATGAACCTCAAGGAAAAATTCGACCTGACTTATCTATTCATCACGCATGATCTGGCGACAGCAAAATATGTATGCGACCGGATTGCCATCATGTATCTGGGCAAACTATGTGAAGTGGGACCTCTGACGGATGTCTACCAGACTGTGCTGCATCCCTACACACGGGCGTTACTTGAAGCAGTACCCGTCCCAGACCCGACCCACCGCCGCACCGAACCTATGCCACCCGGCGAGATTCCCAATGCTATCAACCCTCCCCCAGGCTGCCACTTCCATCCGCGCTGCCCTATCGCCCGCCCTAACTGCTCGATAGATGAACCGCCATTGCGTGAGCTTCGCCCCGGACACTTCACAGCCTGCCATTACGCCGAGGACCTCCTGAAGTAGAATTGTCTTCACGGAGGTTGAATAAGTCGTCGCCGATGCGGGGATTGCGAAGAATACTACAAGCACCCATCAGGCAATTTTGCATTGGAATATACATTACGGCATTCATAGCCAATCATAAGCTGATTGCCAGGGTTCATGTCCAAAGGGGATAAAACTGTGGGCATTTGGAAGCTTATCGAACGAATTAATCAAATAGCGGCAAAAAATCCAGGACAGCAAGCCAGGTCGCACATGAATTTACCGCTGCTGCCCATATTGGCGATCATCCTGGGTATCCTGTACGTCCTGACGAATTTCAAGGGCTGGCTGATATTCTTCATCGGCACAGGCGGTGCCTGGCTGATTGCCTGGCTGTGGGTGCGATCCATTCGGAAAAACCTGAGTGTCGAACGCAAGGTGAACCTGGCATGGGCAACCGTTGGTGAATCGGTGCCTGAACAGGTTAAATTAACCAACCAGGGCTGGCTGCCAGTGGTGTGGGTGGAAATCACGGATGATTCGCCTACAATGCAATCACCCTTGCGCATGGTTTCAGACGTTGGGCATCACGCCTACCGTATGCGTAACCTGAGCCACCGGTTCACGCGGCGCGGCTTATATAAGTTAGGCCCAACGCACTTACGATGTGGAGATCCATTCGGCATTTACACCATTCGTTTGGATGACCCCCATACCAGCACGATCCTGATCACACCACCGGTGTTGCCATTAACCCAGCTCCGGATACCCACGGGAGGTTGGATGGGCGACGAACGCTACCGTCGGGGATTTATTGAGCGTAATTTCAACCCAGCGGGTTTGCGTAATTATGTGCCTGGAGACAGCCTACGGCGCATCCACTGGCGAGCCTCAGCCCATTTTGATACCTTGATCGTCAGGCAGTTTGAATCAGCCAGCTCGCGCGATTGGTGGATTTTCGTTGACTTGAACCAGGCGGACCAGGCCGGTCTGGGCGAGCATTCCACACTGGAATTTTCCATCGTGCTGGCTGCCTCCCTGGCATTGCGCGGGCTCAGGGAGTACCGTAAAGTGGGATTGGTGCTGGCGGGGCCGCAATTCGTGTGGCTGCAACCCAGCGCCGATATGTTGCAGCGCTGGCGCATCATGCGCACCCTGGCGATGGCAAATGCAGGCAGCCACCCGCTGCATGATTTGCTGGTACAAAAGCCGGTTGACCGGGCTGGAACCTCTATCATCATAACCCCTTCCAGCAACCCCATTTGGGTGGCAACTGCCAACCGGCAGCGAAAAGGTGGCAGCAGCATGGCCGTATTGGTCGACCCGGCTGATTTTGGTGGCAAGGCAGACCAATCAAGAGTCGTGTCTGCATTATCCCAAAACCGCATCCCGTATATACGGATGCCCGGGTCACTGCTTGAAGAGGCATATTCTACTTTAGATTTGGCTCGCCATCGGCAGATCACCTCTGCTGAGGCGGGTAAACGGTATCTCCAGCAAGAGAGGCCAAATTGGCTGAACATGGAGTGAGCCACTCTTTTAGCACAATACTGCGAAGTGTTGCCAGGGTGAAAACCCTGTTGATACTACTATTGTTATTCATCTTACTAACCTCGGTTGTAGCCGGGGTAACAGCAGCGCTCACCGGACCAAGCTGGCCTTCATTATGGGTGAGCTTGCTGCTGGGTATGCTTGCAGGATGGCTACTGGCAATTTTCGACTGGAAAGCCTGGAGGTCAGCCCTGGTGCTGATTATTCTTGGGGTGTTATTCACTTTGCTATTTGCGGGTGGTTTGAGTGGAAAAATCCTGGTGGTATTTCATGAGGTTTTCAAACTGATGAGCGAAATTATCGTCAGCTTGAATCTAAAAGGGGCAAACCTCAACCCTCTCAGCGCAGCACTTTCACAAGTTATCACTTCCACGGGGGTGGTACTAGAGCGGGGCTATACCTGGATAAATAATGTCGCCGCTGGACAACCTACTTATGACCCGGTGGCAGCCGGAATTGTGTGGAGCGCGGCAGTTTGGCTGGTGGCAGCTTGGTCGGGATGGGTGATTGAAGCCAGGAAAAACGCGCTTGTGGCTATATTACCCGCTCTGATTTTTAACTTATCCGTACTATCCTATGGGCAGATCAACTCGGTTTCAATCTACCTGATCTTGGGATTGACGCTTATATTAATTGCTGTAGTGCAATATGATAAACATGAGCACGAATGGAATCGTAACAGTGTGGCTTATCCAACTCGAAAAGGCCGGGAAGTGGGAAATATCTCACTCGGCCTAGCTTTCCTGCTGGTGGTGTTGGCGGCCGCTATCTCATCACTGTCTCTCCAGCAGATCATCCATGTGGGCACGCAGCTAAGGCGATCCTCAGCGCAAGGTGAAAGTGGGTTGGCAAAATCGCTGGGCATTTCAACACCTGCCATCCCCGCACCGAATGCATTTACCAGCGTCAGCACCCCAGGACTACCACGCGCGTTGCTGGTGGGCGCTGGACCAGAGCTTTCTAAAGAACAAGTAATGACGGTGCGAGTGCAAGACCTCAGCTCGCTCATACAGGCAGGTAACTTACCACCTTTGTACTGGAAAAGCTTTACCTACGACATTTATACCGGCCATGGCTGGAGCACCAGCGCCACCGCCCAACAACAATACCAGCCAAACAGGCCTCTCCAACCGGGCAGCCTGCCTGAGCATACCTTGATCCAGGAGCAGGTGAGTGAGTTGGCGGGTTATGGAAGTACGGTCTATGCGGCTGGCGAACCAGTGAAATTGAATGTCGCCAGCACAGCCGCCTGGCGTACAAATAATGACCTGTTTGGTATTCAATTTGGGACCAACAGCTATACCATCCAATCGTTGATCTCAGTGGCTGACGAAGCCACCTTACGAAGTGCCGGGCAAGCATATCCCAACTGGGTGGCGCAACGCTACCTGAGCGTGCCGGCAGAAGTACCGGCGCGTGTCAGGGACCTGGCACTCGAACTGACCACCGCGGAAGCGACCCCTTACGACCGTGCGCATGCCATCGAGCTATATTTGCGAAATACTTACTCCTACACCCTCAACGTGCCACTTCCACCGGCCAATCAAGACCTGGTGGATTACTTCTTGTTTGACCTGCGCAAAGGCTATTGTGATTATTATGCTTCAGCCATGGTCGTCCTGGCACGCGTGGCCGGTTTGCCAGCCAGGCTGGCTATTGGTTATGCCGCGGGTACTTATGTCCTAAATTCCAATCGCTTCAACGTCACCCAGGCAGATGCCCATTCATGGGTGGAAGTGTACTTCCCCAACATCGGCTGGGTGCCGTTCGAGCCTACCGCCGGTTTATCACCCATCAACCGATCAGGACAAGCTACCTTGGGTGCCACGCCTACACCAACGTCACCAGTTTCACCACCATCTTCGACAGGCATAAGCAACCTCGGGAAACTGGTAGGTTTCATTATCCTAGGCTTTATTGGAGTGGCGAGCATGTTGTGGTGGATTTTCGATACACTCTACTTAATGCGACTGAAACCCCAAGCAGCCGCCATAGAGCTCTATCGTCGACTAAACCACTATGGGCGACACTTAAAAGTAACGGCGTATGGGGGTGAGACACCCTATGAATATGGCAGTCTGGTTTCACGGCGTATGACCAAAATCACACCATTCGGATTAACCACCACGGTAGCAATGGCAAATGAAGAGGTATACGCTCTTATTGGTGATGTGGTATCTATCAGCTACCGGCCTGTGGAGGTGGATGAAAGGGCCAGTCGAGGTATGATTAATAATTGGAAACGATTGCGATGGCGTTTGCGACTGGTGTGGCTGGCTCAGTATAGGGGCTCTATACGCAATTCGGTACGGCAGATGCTCAGGATAGATGATGTGAGTATGCCCGCAAGAGGCTGACAGGAGGAAATATGATTTCAATGGAAAATCACCCGGTGGAAAGGGATATCGCCGAAATCCAGCAATATACCGAAAAGGTGATCAGCAATGTAGAAAAGGTGATCGTGGGTAAGCGTTCGGCAATCGAGCTGGTGCTGATCGCCTTATTATGTGAGGGGCACGTGCTGATCGAGGATGCCCCCGGCACCGGTAAAACGATGCTGGCACGCTCTATCGCCATTACCAGCGGGCTGGAATTCAAGCGCTTACAATGCACGCCCGACCTGCTGCCCAATGATATCACCGGGGTTTCGGTATTCAACCAAAAGACGCGCGAGTTTGAGTTCAGGCCAGGCCCGGTATTCAGCAACATCCTGCTGGTCGACGAGATCAACCGCGCCACCCCACGCACGCAGAGCGCCTTGCTGGAAGCGATGGGGGAAGGACAGGTGACTGCCGATGGAGTCACCTACCTGCTTTCCAAACCATTCCTGCTGCTGGCCACCCAGAACCCAATCGAGTTCGAGGGCACCTTCCCATTGCCGGAGGCGCAGATGGACCGCTTCCTTTTGCGCATCAGCTTGGGATATCCCGACACGGCCAGTGAAGATAGCATGATGCGGATGCAACAGCTGGCCCACCCCATCGATAGCCTGCAGCAGGCGGTTGATGGGGCACAACTGGCCGAGCTGCAACGCAAGGTACGGGAAGTCCACGTGGTGGATAGCATGCGGGGATATATATTAGATATCATCCAGGCTACACGTGTTCATTCCTCACTCTCGTTAGGTGCCAGCCCGCGTGGCAGCCTGGCGCTCTATCACTCCTCGCAGGCTTATGCTGCCCTACAGGGACGCGATTACGTGATTCCCGATGATGTTAAATATACAGCTACAGCCTGCCTGGCCCACCGCATGATGATGAACCCAGAAAATGCCTTGAGTGGTGAAACCACTGAAGACGTGCTCAAAGAGCTGCTCAAAAAAGTCAGGGTTCCATTGAGCAGTATCCCCGGAACATGATTGTTTGATAACCGACCTGTGCGAAATTTCACTTAGATTAAAATCTTTTTAGTCTGCTTGATTAAAAAGACTATTGATATGGGCAGGGTTCACGGTATACTATATATTGAATGGAGTGCTGAAATGTCTGAAAAAAACTGGGAGACCCTGAAAGTGCAGTATTGCCAGCACATAGGCCAGCAAGTTGGCTTGCAGGCGCAGGTGGTTTATCCCTCTGAGCACCTGCCAGACCAATTGCCGCGCATCCTGGCCCATCGCTGCAGCCATGGTTTTTCCTGCAACCTGGACGGGCGGCCAAGCTGCATTTGGGCGGGCACCAACCCGACATACGACCCTTTTAAGGAGTAAGGGTAAATACTCTTTAATTTAAAAATTTCTACTATTGTTATTTAACCTAAGGCAAGGACACAAGCCTGTTGACGTGTGCCAGATTCCGTGCCTCTAGGGTTATTTACCAGCTTGCTGCACCCCTACTTCTACTCACAAATGTGATCGTTATTGGATCACACCTAATTTGCGGCCCACAATCGTAAAAATCTCCAGGCCCTTATCCAGGTCATCCTGGCTGTGCGAGGCGGAAATCATCACCCGGATGCGGGCTTTTCCACGCGGGACAGTGGGGAAGCCAATCGACATGGCGAAGACGCCATTATCAAACAGCTCACGGCTGAACTGCTGCGCCAGGGGTGCTTCGCCCAACATGATGGGTGTGATGGGAGTGGTGCTCAAGCCGGTGTCAAAACCTAGGCGGCGCATCTCGGCTTTGAAGTAACGGGTGTTCTCCCACAGCTTATCCACCAGCTCAGTGGACCCTTCCAGGATGTCCAGGGCAGCCAGGCAGGCGGCCACATCCGGCACGGTCATGGCGGAGGAGAACAGGAACGGCCGGCCGCGCTGGCGCAGCCACTCGACCACCACCGGGTTGCCGGCTGAAACCCCGCCCACCACGCCAAAAGCTTTGGATAGGGTGCCGACCTCCACATCCACCTTGCCGTGCAGGCCGTAATGGTCCACGATACCACGTCCGCCCCTGCCTACCACACCCTCACCATGGGCATCATCCACCATCAAGATAGCATCGTATTTCTTCACCACCTCATAAATCTTATCCAAAGGAGCCATGTCGCCATCCATGCTGAATACCCCATCGGTGATGACCATGGCCCTCGGATACTTGGAACGCTCTGCACTCATCACTCGTTCCAGGTCCTGGGGGTTGCAGTGAGCATAGCGGATGATCTTGGCCCCACTAAGCCGGCAGCCATCGATGATGCTGGCGTGGTTGAGCGCGTCAGAGAAAATGGCATCTTCCTTGCCGGCCAGCGCCGGGATGGTGCCCATGTTGGCGGTAAAGCCCGATTGGAAGGTAATAGCAGCCTCCACACCCTTGAAAGCGGCCATTCTCCGCTCGAGCTCGAGGTGCAGATCCATAGTGCCAGCGATGCTGCGAACTGCGGCCGGACCAACGCCGTATTTCTTCACCGCCTCCTGGGCAGCCTGGACAATCATGGCGTGGTTGGCCAGGCCCAGGTAGTTATTCGAGCAGAAGTTCAACACACGCTTGCCATCTACCACCAGCCAGGCGCCCTGAGGCGAGCTGAGCGTGCGTATACGATTGTATAAGCCGTCGTCTTTCAGCTTTTGAATTTCATCTTGAATCCATTGAAGTTTTTTATCCATTTGCTCCCTCGTTCATGAAAAATTAGATCATTTGGGTTGTTTTGGCTTGCGTCCACTGCCAAAAGTGAACATGCGTTTAAACTCCTGCCCGGCAGTGGGCAATTCCATATTGGGTAAGTTTTCGGCAGATATCCAGCTGCCTAACCTACGTTCTTTAAGCCACTTCTCCCGGTTCACCCTAGCTTTATCCAGTTCCTGGTGCAGCTTTTCCGCTTCACCTGCAGCCAGATGGTCGCGCATCTCACTCAGAGTGTTGATTAGATTATCCAGGTTGCTGACCAGGGAAGCCTGGGCTGCCATTGCCTGGCTGACAAGCGAGCCTGTCTCAGCGCTGGTCTCGATGGCACTGCTTACCTGCGCATAGGGGCGGCCGGTAAGCTTGCGGGCGTCATACCAACCCGGCCGGTCTATGGTGGCATTCAACAAAGCAGCAGAAAGCAGCTGTGGCAGGATATGGGTTTCGGCCATCATGCTGTCAAGCTCAAGCTGATCGATGTATAAATGAGAAGCACCCAGCAGAGAGGCAAAATCAGTCGCCAGCTTGATGGCCTCGGAGGGTACATCACTAGGCGTGAGGACAGCAAATAGGCCATTTTTGAACAGGTCAGTACGGGCTGCTTCCACGCCTGTGGTGCACAAGTCCAGGTAGGCTGGGTTAACCACCGGAACCAGGCCGATATAATGGCGATGGGGTGGTAGCAACTCGCCCACCCAAGGCAAGATGCTTGCCTTCACCGGAGCCGTGTCCATGACAATGGCTTCTTCTTTTAGATCAGGGGCGATGAATTGAAGCGTTTCGTGAATCTGGTCCAGGGGGATCGCCAGGATGACGATTGCCGCCTCCGCCACCGCTTTGGGCAAGTTGAACTCCACTCGGTCAAGGGCGCCAAGCTCTTTTGCCCGGTTGGCCACCTTGATATCCTTATCATTACCCACACGCAGAAAGGCATCTTTTTGTGATCCCAGTGCCAGGCCGATGGAAGTGCCCACCTGACCCATCCCAATAATGGTGATTTTGATTGTCACGGTAAACCTCGGTCAACTTTCATTATCAACAAGCCACAACCTGCGTAACAGGCTGCTTTCCATTGTACTTACATCCTGCCCGCAGGGATGGTGGTGCTCGCGGATCAAATATACCGCCAGGGGACTTACTCCAGCCTGCTGAGCCAACTCAGCACCCCAGCGAGGATGCTGTTCTGCCACGATGAAGGCTTTACGCCAGGAGGGCAGCCTGTGCCAGTTTTCTAGGGGCCCGTTTCCCCACTGCCGTGCCTGGGTTGGCATGATCGCGTTTGCCAGAACCACCAGCACGCGCTGCCAAAGCGCCATTGGATACCGCAGCTTACCCACATCATGCAGCAGGGAAGCCACCAGCAGGTCGGGCTGGTCTTCACCCTGGTCGAGCAGTTTTCGCCACATGGATAAAGCATGCTTCTGCTCGGAAGGTTGCAGACAGCTGAACAACCGCCTCTGCGGCGGGGTTAATCGGCCGTGGGCTTCTCGCAGTAAGCCAGGGTCTGTTTTATGCGCAATTGTATTCCAGAACTGGCTTACCCTATATAAGATACGCACTTATTTTATACTCCCGTGAGCAGGTTTGCCAGAAAACTTAATGCCGGTTGGAGGACGGTACCAATCAGGTTGATGCCTACCAGAGGTAAGATAAAGAATATCCCCAACAGGATCAGCGAACTGTACGGGCGGATTTCCTCCAGAAAACGCACCCCCGCGGGTGGTAAAAAATAACCCAGCACTTTTTCCCCGTCCAAGGGGAAAAGCGGGATCAGGTTGAATAACATAAGCAGCAGGTTGATTTCCACGAAAATATACAGGAAAAGCGACAGGCTGGGAAGGATGCCCCTGGCTACTAACCTGAAATCGTTGGCTGAAACAAGCCCCAGGCGGAAGGGCACCGAGGCCGCTACGGCCATCAAAAAGTTGGACATCGGCCCAGCCAGTGATACCAGCATGGTGGCGGCCGGTGAGCGCCTGTTGAGCACATAAGGGTTGATGGGGACTGGTTTGGCCCATCCAAAACCAACCAGGATCATTAACAGTGTGCCAAACGGGTCAAGATGTTTCAGGGGATTTAGTGTCAGGCGGCCATTTGCCCGTGGAGTGGTGTCGCCGAAGTGATCGGCAGTCCAAGCGTGGGCAAATTCGTGTACAGGAAAAGCGGTGAGCAGGATAACTGCGTATGTAATTAGCTGATAAGGTGATGGTAAAAAATTAAGCAAGTCCTGAAAACTCCTTAGGCAAGGATTATACCATCCAAGAGATTAGAGCCTGCGTGTTATAATGCCGTCATGCTGCCAGATCTACAGGTGGATGACGTGGTACGCTTGCGTAAGCCTCACCCCTGCGGAGGCTATGAGTGGAAAGTCGTCCGCTTGGGTGCCGATATCGGCCTGGAATGCCTGAGCTGCGGCAGGCGGGTTCTAATCCCACGACGGCAGCTGGCGCGCAGGATAAAGACCATTTTTCCACACACTGAGAATCCTGACAGTGGCAATGGCTGACCAACCTTCCAAAATCCCCCATATCCTGTTCCTATATTCCGATACAGGTGGTGGCCATCGAAGCTCCACCGAAGCGATCATTGAGGCGCTTAAGCTGGAATATGACGGCGAAATCACCACCCAGATGGTAGATATCTTCCTGGACGTTGCCCCAAAACCATTGGCATCAGCCCCTAAATGGTATCCCTATATGGTGCGTGTCCCTGAAGCCTGGGGCATGGGCTTCCGCTTCAGCAATACCACGCGGCGGGCAAAGCTGATCGTCGAGACCGCCTACCCATACATCAGGCGTAATGTACGTAAGTTGATCCGGGAAAACCCGGCCGACATGATCGTCTCGCTGCACCCATTGGGAAACGACCCCTTCCTGCATGCCCTGGGGAAGCCTCATCCGCCTTTTATCACGGTCGTCACCGACCTGGTCACGACGCATGCCTTGTGGTATCACCAGGGTGTAGATTTGTGTATTGTGCCTACCAAAGCTGCCTGCGAACGGGCCTTGGCAGTAGGGCTAGCCCCCAGCCAGGTAAAAGTTATTGGGCTGCCGGTGGCCGACCGCTTTTGCCAGCCTGTTGGAGATAAAGGGGCACTGCGCCGCCAGCTTGGCTGGCCGGTGGATGGCACCATCGTATTGCTGGTGGGAGGGGGAGAGGGCATGGGACCAATTGCAAATATCGCCAAGGCCATCGCGGAGGCAAATCTACCCATCACGCTGGTAATCATTGCAGGGCGCAATCGTGAGCTCAAAGAGCACTTGGAAGCCAGGGAATGGCCAATGAAAACGCTGATCTATGGCTTCGTCCACGAGATGCCCGATTTCATGCGGGCAGCAGACATCCTGTTGACCAAAGCGGGTCCAAGCACCATATCAGAAGCTCTGAACGCAGGGCTACCCATGATCCTATACAGCCGCCTGCCCGGACAGGAGGATGGTAATGTTGACTATGTCATCTCGGAAGGCGTGGGGATCTGGGCACCCAAAACCAGCTATATCGTGAGCGCAATCAAAGCCTGGCTCCACCACCCCCAACAGCTACACCTGGCTTCGGAAGCCTGCTGCCAGGCCGCCCGCCCAGAGGCTGCCCGGGAGATCGCCCATGTCCTGGCAGGCCGCCTGGGCATCAGCAAGTAAGGAACATTCCACGGTGGCTGAAAAAAAACGTACTCCCATCCGTTTTGGAGTATTAACCGCTATCGTGTGGCTGTTGGTGGCAGCCGGGGTCATCTTCATCCTATGGCAGGTCATCAACCGCATTCCTACCGATAGCCTGCCCATCAGCACTGCCGCGCCAAACCAGACGCAGACCAATGGGACGATCACCGCCATCGTAAACAGCCAGCTGACCGCCTCAGCAACCGTAACCTTGTTGGTAGATACGTCTGCTACAACACCGCCTCCCAGGCAGACGATCACCCCCAGCTTGCCTGCTACCCAAACAACACCCACGGCGAGTACCGTGACCCAGACTTTCACACCGACCGTATTGTGCAACCAGGCAGCAGCAGGCAACCCGATTGACATTACCATCCCGGATGATATGGTGATGCCCGCCGGGCAAAACTTCACCAAAACCTGGAAACTGGTCAACAACGGCTCATGCACTTGGACAGCTGAATATTCGGTCAATTTTTTCTATGGTAGCCAGATGGGCGCTCCGTCATCGGTTTTATTAAAAGAAACTGTGATGCCCGCACAAAGCATTGAAATCTCGGTGGATATGATTGCCCCGCAAACCCCGGGCACCTACCAAGGTAATTGGATGCTGTCAGATCCCAATGGCGAGCTGTTCGGGATTGGCCCCAACGGCAACCTGCCGTTCTGGGTGCGCATTAGCGTTGTGGGCAGCCAGGTTACCCCAACCCCATCGCCTTACCTCAGCGCCACCCCCAACCCCACGGAGAACGGCACAGCTACGCCCGAAGGACAGCGTACTGGGCAACTCCAGCCCATCCCTGGAGATGATATCGACCTGGATGCCCTCACCCTAAACAGTGGGGATGAAGACCTGTTATACCAGGTGGATGGAAATAACTATCATTGGTTAACCCCGGCAAACGAGGCGATGATAGGGGTATTCGGCAACCAGGCGCCTGATTTGCAGGATTGCCAGGGCGCCAATATGAGCACGGCACCCATTGCAGTAGATAGCCTGGCAGAAGGCGCATATCTGTGTTATGTCACCAACCAGGGAGACCCGGGTAGAGCGCTACTGGCTGCGGTGAACCCTGATAACTACGCCCTCACTCTAGACCTGCTTACCTGGGTGCAACCATGAGCACCCTGTACCTGGTGGCTACCCCCATCGGTAACCTGGAGGATATCAGTTTCCGGGCCGTACGCATCTTGCAGGATGTGCACCTGGTTGCTGCGGAGGATACCCGCCAGACCGCCAAGCTGTTGCAGCGATTTGATATCCACACCCCCAGCCTCAGCTACCATGAGCACAACAAGCTGGTGAGGCTGGAGCAGGTGCTGGAAGCACTGAAGGAAGGGGATGTAGCGCTAGTCTCGGACGCGGGCACGCCAGGGTTGAATGACCCGGGCTATGAGCTGGTGAGAGCTGCCATTGAGGAAGGTCACATAGTGAGTCCCATACCAGGTCCAAGCGCGCCCATCGCAGCCCTGGTGGCCTCAGGCCTTCCAACGGATGCATTCCTTTACCTGGGATACCTGCCCCGTAAAAGCAATGATCGCCGGCGAGTACTGAAGCGGGTTGCCGATTATCCATTCACATTAATTTTCCTGGAAACCCCTCACCGTTTGATGAGATCCTTGCAGGAGATGCTCGATCTATTAGGCGACCGCCCGGTGGCCGTGGGACGTGAATTAACAAAGCTGCACGAAGAAATTTACCGCGGCAACCTGGGCCAAGTGATTGGCCACTTCACCGAAAGCCCCCCGCGGGGTGAATTAACCCTGGTGATATCTGGAAAAACTGCACCCGCCGAGCGTTGGAATGAGGAACGCTTGTCCGCTGCATTAAAAGCGAATATAATCAGTCAATTATCCAGCTCACAGCTGGCTGCGCAGCTGGCTGAACAATCAGGCTGGTCGAGGCGGGAAATTTATCAGCAGCTGCTTAAAATACGGGGAAAATAATCTCCGGAATCAATTAAAGGGGAAATCATCACAAAAGGAGATCAATAGATAGCAATATGGATCTGAACAATCATACATTGTTTCAAAAGATCGACAGCCAAAATTACTTGGCGGAAATCGAAAACCTACCCTACCAGCTGGAGCAAGCCTACCAGCTGGGTATGAGTCAACCCCTGCCGAAATGGCAAAACATCCAGCATGTGCTGATTGCGGGTATGGGCGGATCGGCAATCGGAGCTGACCTGCTATCAGCCTATGCGGCACCTCTCAGCAGCGCCCCGATCATCGTGCAACGTAATTACAGCCTGCCCGCTTGGGCAAAGGGAAATGAGACGTTGGTGGTCGCCAGCTCACATTCGGGTAATACCGAGGAAACCCTGGCGGCGTTTGAGCAAGCCCGGTTGAATGGCTGCCGCATCCTGGCATTGTGTACTGGAGGTAAACTGGCAAAAGCTGCCGATGCCGCCTATATGCCTCTATGGACTTTTGAGCACCCCGGGCAGCCCAGGGCAGCTGTGGGCTTTTCATTTGGGATATTGCTGGCACTGGTGGCCCGCCTCGCACTCATTCCTGACCCAGCCAAGGAATTAAGCGGAGCGATCACGGCTATGCGCAAGCAACAAAATGACCTACGGGTCGACATTCCCATCATGAATAACTCCGCCAAACGCCTTGCAGGGCAGTTGGTGGGCCGCTGGGTGATGGTCTTCGGTGCAGATGTGCTCACGCCGGTAGCGCGCCGCTGGAAAACGCAAGTAAACGAGCTGGCTAAAGCCTGGGCACAGTTCGAAGCCCTGCCGGAGGCGAACCACAATGCCCTGGCAGGCTTGCTCCAACCAGAGAGTGAGCTTTCATCCGCCATGGCGCTGTTTTTAAGGGCCCAATCCTACCACCCGCGCAACCTGTTACGCACCGAGCTGACCCGCCAGGCTTACCTGCTGGAAGGCATTAATACAGATTTTATCGATGCCCAGGGAGATACACCGCTTGCCCAGCAATGGACCACCCTCCACAAGGGCGATTACGTGAGCTTCTACCTGGCCATGCTGTATGAAATCGACCCTACCCCGATCCCGGCTCTGGAAGGGTTTAAAAAGCAACTTGCTGGTCAATAAGACGTATACAAGCTGAACGAAAATTACTTATTGGCTATTCTAACTCATAGAAAGGATCTACCATGAAGACCCGATTCATCATAATTTCAGCAGTCATCCTATCA
>Ga0172366_10000151_pt1 | contig 42656 bp, 32 predicted proteins | sample LakKivSesite69cm_FD_114533 | JGI IMG/M metagenome (GOLD analysis project Ga0172366, IMG submission 114533) | Sediment microbial communities from Lake Kivu, Rwanda - Sediment site 69cm | ecosystem: Environmental > Aquatic > Freshwater > Lake > Sediment | place: Rwanda: Western Province, Lake...
AGCTGCCCACAGACATGCTGGTCAATATCATCGTGGCACTCGTGTACGGCCAGCTCGTCGATCTTGGCTTGAAAGAGGGCTGGGAGATAAAAGGAAGATAGAAGGTTATTTGCTGGAATAGACGCCCAGGACCGCGTGGACTGCCTTTTTCCAATCTGCTAGCTTTTTCTGGCGATCGGTTTCGCTCATCTTGGGCTCGAACGTCTGGTATTTTTGCTCTATCTTCTTGAGATCGTCGAGATCCTTCCAGATGCCGGCTCCAAGGCCAGCCAAGTACGCGATACCCGTCGCCGTCATGTCCGGTTCCGGCGCCCGCATCACCTTGATGTTCGCGAAATCGGCCAGGCATTGCAGGAGGATGTCTGATTTCGACACGCCACCGTCGACCTTGAGGGCCGTGATTGGAACCTTCGTATCGACTTCCATGCCGTGGATGACATCGTAGAGGGACAAGGCGATGCCTTCGAGAACGGCGCGGGCGACGTGCTTCTTGTGCGTGGCGAGCGTCAGCCCGAAAATACAACCCCTGGCCTCGGGGTTGAAGTACGGGAACCGTATCCCCGCGTTGGCAGGGACGAAGATGACACCGGCCGTGTCCGTGCACTCGGCGGCGAGCTCGTTAAGCACCTTAGGCGTGTCGGACAGGCCGATACCGCCACCGAGCCAGTCTATCAAGGTGCCCGCCGTCGCCACGATCCCTTCCAGCAAGTAATTAACCTTGCCGTTGATGCGCCACGAGATCATCGGTAGCAAGCCGCGTTTCGATAGCTTTGGCTTCGGTCCGACGTTTAAATCCACGAACGCGCCCGAGCCTTGCGAGATCTTCACCAACCCGGGCTCGAAGCACCGCTGACCGAAGAGTGCCGCCATCTGATCACCTGCTGCCGCGCGGATCGGAATGGACAAGCCGTTGAACACGTCCGGATCGGTCGTGCCGAAGTCGCCATTGGAATCCTTGACCTCGGGGAAGAGGCTCGCGTCGATGTCGAAGAGATCGAGAAATATCTGGTTCCATTTAAGCTCGAACGGGTTGTATAGCCCTGTTGCGCCTGCATTCGTGACGTCGGTGGCATGTACCTTCCCGCCGGTGAGCTTGTGGATGAACCACGTGTCGAGCGTTCCGAACCTGACCTCGCCAGCCTTGCACCGCGCCCGCAGCGCGGGTTCCTTGTCGAGCAGCCATTTCAACCGGATGCTGGCGTGATCCGTGGTGAAGTTGAGGAGTGACGAGGCCGTGTACATGGGTTTACCCGTCAGGATGCTCGCGAATTTCGCCAATCCCTTTAGCTGCAGCCATTTTTTGTCGTGGTTCATGGCATCGCACGTTTTTGCAGCACGCACGTCGGCCCAGTTGATGAGCCTCGTGATGGATTCCCCCGTCGCTTTATCCCAAAGGAGAAAACTCGCGCGCTGGTTACAAAGGCCCATCGCCACGATGTCCTTGGAAGCACCCTTCTGGCCCGAGAGCAAGCGCTTGCTAACCGCGAGTAGCGCTTGCCACAGCATCTCCGGGTCATGTTCCACTGCACCCGGTTCTGGCGTGGTATGCGGCGTTTTTTCGTATTCTCGCGCTATGATCTGACCGCTATCGTCGAAAAGCATCGCGCGGATACCAGAACCGCCACTATCTATCACGAGAATTTTTTTCTCAGCCATAAAATCATCCATCTTTCAATAAGGAGCAAGAACCTCTTTATGGTTCCGCTGTTTAATAGTACTTCAGCCATCAGCTATAATAATAGATCGAAACTACACACCAGAGGCCCGATCCAATGGCCAAGATCATCCGCGTGAACACGAAGAGCAGAAGCATTACGATCGAGGAATTGCCGCCAGCGCTCGCGCTCCTTGGCGGGAGGGAACTCACGTCAACCATCATCGCAGACGAGGTCAAGCCGAAAGCCGATCCGTTAGGCCCGGAAAACAAGCTCGTGCTCGCGACGGGCCTGCTCGCCGCGACGCCGGCTCCCAATTTCTCGCGCCTCTCCGCCGGCTGCAAGAGCCCGCTAACGGGCGGGATCAAGGAGGCGAACGTCGGGGGGAAGGCCGGGTTCGCCCTCGGCATGCACGACATTCGCGCCATCGTCCTCGAGAATTCCCACACCGACGATGCCTTCTACTACCTCATCATCAAGAGCGATAGCTCGGTTACGTGGGAGCCGGCCAGGGAGCCGAAAACGACCGGCAATTACGCCCTCTGCGAGGAGCTGGGGCAGCGGTTCGGGAGCACGGCATCGGTCATCTCGATAGGCACGGCCGGCGCGAACTTAATGCTCATGGCCTCGATCGCCGTGCAAGACTTGCAGAACCACCCGACGCGCCACGCGGCGCGCGGCGGGCCGGGCGCGGTCATGGGCAGCAAGGGCATCAAGGCGATCGTCATCGAACCGAAGAAAGGGGCGGCCGTCTCGTACGCGGATGCCCCGGCGTTTAAATCCATCGCGGCGCCGTGGGCGAAGGATCTCAAGACCACGCGCGTGGGCTTCAGCAAGCTCGGCACCGCGATGACCGTGGGCATCAGCCAGATGTTACAAGGATTGCCGACAAAGAACTTCCGCGAGGGAACGTTCGCGGGCGCGGAGAAGATCGGCGGCGACCACCTCCACGAACTCATCGTCGAGCGCAAGGGGCGGTTCGGCATCCCTTGCATGCCAGGCTGCGCGATCCAGTGCTCGAACCTGGTCATCGGCCCCGACGGCATGCACGCGACGTCGTCCCTGGAATACGAGACCATCGCCATGAACGGGTCAAACTTGCTGATCGATGACATCGACACGATCGCGAGAATTGACCACGAGTGCGATGACATCGGCATCGATACCATCGAGTTTGGTAACATGATGGGCGTGCTCATGGAGGCGGGCAAGTACGAGTTCGGGGACGCCAAGGGGGTCTTCGAGGTGCTCGGGGAGATCCGGGACTGCACGGCCAAGGGCAAGTTCTACGGGAAAGGCGTGCACCGGGTCGGGACCGAGCTTGGAGTCGACCGTTTACCTACCGTGAAAAAACAAGGAATGTCCGCTTATGACCCGCGGACGTACAAGGGCATGGGCGCCACGTTTTGCACGACCCCCATGGGCGCGGATCACACGGCTGGGGCGGCGATATACAAGAGACCAGGATTCGACGCGAAGAAGGACTACGGCGACGTCTTCGACAGCAAGGGGAAGCTTGACTTGTCGTTCGAGCTCCAGGTACTCATCGGCGCGTGCGACATGCTCGGCATCTGCTATTTCGTCGGCCCGAGTTTCACGACCCTCGAGCGTGCCGCAAAGCTCATCAACGCCCGCTACGGCACGTCGATATCGCAGGACGATCTCTTGAGGAAGGTCAAGGAGATGCTCAAGAAGGAACTCGATTTCAACGTGAAGGCGGGCTTCACCAAGAGAGATGATTCGCTTCCGGCGTTCTTCAAGACCGAGCGGCTGCCGGAGACGGGACGCACGTGGGATATACCCGATGACGAGCTCGCCAGGTTCTGGGATGCAAGGTTAAATGGTTGACGGGATGACCTCTAAGCATGAACCAGATCGTGCTTGAACCCAACCTCTTTCTCGGGATATTCCTTTCTATAGTGACATCTGTCTGTCTGAACCTGGGAAAGGGGGTGCAGCGCATCGGGGCCGAGACGCTGGGCAAGGATATCCTAAAGAAATGGAGAACCAACCCGGAAGACAGGCGGAAAATCATCATCTGGCTCGTCGGCACGCTCCTGACCGCGATCGCCGCGGTGTTGTCGGTGGTTGCCCAGATCTTTCTCAAACAAGCTTCGATCTTCGTCGCGTTGAGCGGGATCGGCATCATCTCTGTCGTCCTATTCGCCGCCAGGATCATCAAGGAGAAGATCACGCCACTCCAGGTCGTCGGAATCGCGATAATCATCGCCGGCACGACCGTCCTGGGTATCGATTACCCGGAGATCGCGGAACCCTTACCGAGCCCGGCCTTCGCCGTTTACGCGCTCGTTGCAGCCGCGATCTCCGCCGCGGTCGTGATGTATTCCTTGAACACGAGGAGCGCCTATGGCATCGTGTTCGGTTCACTTGCTGGGCTCTTCAACGGGTTCGCTGCCGTGGCCACCGCTTTCTCCGTTTCCACGGGGAAGCACGACATAGCCGGGACCGTGCTCAACGTGTGGCTCCTCGTGAGCATCGTGCTCGGACAGTGCGCGTTCTGGGTTACGCAATACGCGTTCAAGAAAGGAGGAAATGCCAGCTTGGTGGTCCCCTCCATGAGCGCGTTTTTGATCATCATCCCCTTCATCAACGACGTGGTCGTGTACAGGTTGCCGCTCGGCCCGTTCCAGTTGCTCGCTTTCTTGTTCAACATAGTGGGCATCATCGTGCTGTGCTTTTCATCCGCAGCAGGCTTGAACCGCGTTCTTTCGGCTCCGCCGCCAACCATGCCCCCCATCACCGATGAAAAGAAATCAGAGGCATAGATGAATGGATAAACTCGCGATCGACGGCGGCCCGAAGGCCATCACGCTGGACCAAGACAAGTTGCTCAAGTGGCCTGTCATGGGCAAGGATGAGGAGGAGGCCGTTCTCGATCTGCTCCGCAAGGGGGACATCTCCCAGTCGGCGGTGGTCGACGAGTTCGCAAAGGCATTCGCGAAGTTCGCGGGTACCAAGTACGCGCTCCCTCAGGTGAACGGCACGGCTTGCTTGCTATCAGCTTTCTTTGCTATCGGCATCAAGCAAGGAGACGAGGTCATCGCCCCGACCAACACCTACTGGGCGTCGGTCATGCCCGCCGCGTTCCTCGGCGCGAGGATCGTCTTTTGCGAGTCCGAGAAGGCATCGCTGGGCATCGACCCCGACGACGTCAAGAAGAAGGTCACCCCGAAGACCAAGGCCATCGTCCCCGTCCACCTCTACGGGTACCCGTGCGACATGGACCCCATCATGGAAATCGCCGGCGAGCACGGCATCGCGGTCATCGAGGACGCGTCCCACGCGCACGGCGCCCAGTACAAGGAAAAGAAGGTGGGCACCTTCGGGAGGTGCGCGGCGTTCTCCCTGCAAGCATCCAAGATCATGCCAGCCGGGGAGGCTGGCGTGCTCGTGACAGATGACATCGATATCTACGAGAAGGCCGTGGCCTTGGGACATTACGAGCGTCTCAATGACCTCGAGCGCGACGTGTACAAGAAATATAAGAAGACTGGACTTGGTTTGAAGAACCGGCTATCACCGATGCATGCAGCCATCGCTCTCTGCCAGCTCAAGAAGTTTCCCGAGGTCAATGGCCGCATCACGAGGAACTGCGAGAAATTCCGGAAGGGAATCAAGGATGTCGATGGCACGGGTTTTTTCTTGCCGGATATCCCGAAGCACGTGAAGCGGGGATACTTCATGAACCAGGTCGTTTACGACGACGGGCCCGGAATCATCCCGCGAACCGAGCTAGTCCAGATGCTCGTCACGGAAGGGCTTCGCGTCGGCCAGAGCAGGTACGAACTGCTCCACAAGCAATCCTACTTCACGGAGCACGGGCACGACCCGAAAGCCTTCCGATTCACGGAGAACCTGGTATCCAGTCTCGTTTCGTTCCCGAACTTCCCGTGGGACGAGAAAGGCGAGCTCGTCGACCAGTACATCCGCGGAATCGAGAAGGTGGCGCATTACTTGAGGGAATAAAATGTCGATCGGTAGCCATCTATCGAGGCGTTACCTCGGGATCTTCCTGATCGCAGCGACGCTGGCGACGGGCACCGGCTTGCCGGCGTATGCTCTCGTCCCGGTCGATGTTACAGGCCCGGCCACGCTCGATCCGTCGACGGCGATCCAGATCACCGACCAGATGTGCATCAGCCACGCGCCGGCCGAATGGGAATACCACGCGAATAACACGAAGATGCTGGGCACGAGGATATTGCGAAATAACATCGAATGGTTCACGAGCGCTTACAAATACGGGAAGTCCACAGGTATCTACGATTTCCAGCACTACGATGACTTGTTCGGGAACCTCACGAGCCGCGGCATCGAGTCGCTCGGCTGCTTTGTATATGGCTGGGGTTGGTGGCCCAACAACAAGGCTTTGCCGAGGGAAGATTGGCCTTATTATTACGATTTCACGAACGCTTTCGTCTCCAGGTATGCTGGCACGCTGAAATACTACGAAATATTCAACGAGCCTAACATCGGCTTCTGGACAGGGTCGGACGACGATTTTTTCGAGTTTTCGCAGAAACTCGCGTCCATCGTGCGAATAAACGATCCATCGGCGATCATTTTATCGCCCGGCATCGTCGGCCCCGATGTCGAGTACCTGGACAAAATGGTCGCTTATTATGGACTGCAAAACTTCAGCGACACCTACGACATCATCGCCTACCACGCGTATTCGGGAAAAAATGCCGAGATCCTGGTCCAGAAGATGGCCGAGGTGAAAAAGTGGATGGCCGACCACCACATGAGCGACAAGCCCGTGTGGATCACGGAGATCGGCATGTCAACGGCGGTCGCGACCAACGAGCAGATCGGCACTGCCCTCGTCGCCGAGAATAACCGCTATCAGGCGACCCAGGTGCTGAAGGTGTACGCCGAGTCCATCCCGGCTAACATCAGCAGCGTCTTCTGGTATTGCCAGAATGACTGGTGCGACGTGAACGACACGGAAGGCGAGGGACGGTTCGGCTTGATGGAATGCACGAATACGACATATACCTACGGGCCCAAGCCATCAGGCTACGCGTACTGGCGTTTGAACCAGCTCATCCAGGACGGCACTTGTTTCCCGAACGGGGTGTCCATCAAGGTACCCGCGGGTGGCAAGGTGTGGGCGACCTATTTCTTCACCGCCCACAACACGACCGTCCTCGTGCTCTGGTCCCAGAACACCGCCACGGCGGCCACCATATCCTTGATTCCCCCGGCGGCCAGTGCTGGTTCCCCCGTCCCCTTTGTTGTAACGAACTACGACTATTTCGCGAACGGTTCTCGAGTCTCGGCCGGGGTGGAGCGGCATCCGCTCGAGGTGGGGTTCACGCCCGTGCTGCTCGAGCTGAACTACACGAACCCGGCGGATCCAGGGAAACCGCTGGCCGTGTTACTCGAAATGACACATGTTCCAGGCATGGTGGTGCTGCTCGTCGGCGTGCCAGCCGCGCTCGTGGCCGGGCTCCTGTTCCTGTTCAAGCGCGTCGGGCTGCTCGACGCGATATCGAAGAAACGAGCAAGGGGTGGCGCGCCGTGACCTCGCGCCAGGGCCAGCCAGGGTTCCAGCTCCGCGTGCTGCTGGTCGCTTGCGGGCTCGATGCCGGCCTGGTCGCCCCGTTCCACTTGTTCACGAGGACGCGTGGTTATTTCGAGAACGCGACGATCTTCGATTTCGTGCTGATCGGGATAGGGGTGTTCGTTGGCATCTTGGTACTGTCGGTGATCAAGGGAAGGACGTTCTGGATCATGGTCGCGAGTTCCGCCGGCATGGCGGTCGTTGGCTTCCTCACCCTCGTGCAGTACCCGGCCCTGGAATACGCGAGCCAGACCATCCCGCTGGTCGATTTCATGGGCGTCGAGACCCAACCAATGGCGCTGAACTACGCGGCCATCACGTGCCTTGCCATCTTGCTGTGCGGTGGCATGCTCGAGACGTGCTCCCGCTCAAGCGCGGGGCAAGGCGTCTTGATCTTTCCCGCCGCGCTCGCGCTCGGGGCGGGCATCCACTTCTTCACGACCCTCATCGTCCCGTCGACCACGGGACTCATGATATCGCTCGCGACGGCGGCGACCGTGCTGATCGCCCTGCTCGGGAAGGGATCCGGCACGCTGTTGCCCTGGCTGAGCGCCAAGCCCTCGCCGTTGCCCGTGCCAGCGGGGCGGCACGTCGCCATGGCCATCACGGGAACGATCTCCTGGCTCCTCTCCGCCGGGCTCGGGCTCCTTGCCATGCTCGTCTTTTTCGGGCGCTTGAAAATACCTCTTGATCTCGTCAACGGCTCCTTGCTCTTCAGCAACGTGATCGCCGGGGCGGCGATCGCTGCCCTCATCGCGGTCGTAACGAGAAAATGGCGCGTGTGGGGAAGCATCGCTGCCATCACGTGTGGCGGGGCCTGCCTGGCTCTCTTGTTCTACTTGGCCTCCACGAGTGCCCTCGTCACCTTTCCCGCCATCGTGCTCGGCATTCCTCTCGTGCTCCCCGCGTGGCACGTCGTTTCCGAGCTGTCCACGGCCGGCGCGCGGGGCACGACCGGCGTGCTGCTGCTCGTTGGCTGGCTCCTCGCCGCGTACCTCGCCTTCATCCCGATCAAGCTCCCGGACCTCGCGGCCTTCTCGGAATGGATATACATCGTCGCTACTTCGGTCACGGTGATCGAGGTGGGCTTGTCGATCCTCCGCGCCTATCTGGCAAGGGGGGCACGTTGGTACCGATCGATTCAAGAGTCACAACAGGACCAGTGAATTGGGGTGAAAAGACGTGAATGAAAAACAGCGAACCAGACGAGACCTCATACGTCGGTCCGGCGCGACTTTCTACTTCGTCTTCGGCATCCTGCTCGCGCTCGTCACTACGGCCATTCTCTTTCTCTGGGACGATGACGAGCTGGTCGAATACTGGTACTACTTCGCCATCGGCGCGGCCGTCCTGTATACCCTCTCGGCCATTTGCATCGCGGCTGGCATCATCAACTATCGCCCAAAGGAGATGCCGCGGGGGAAGGCGATCGCGCTGTTCTTGACCGGCATCGTGCTCGTCGCAGGTTCGGGGGCCGGGATCGGCTGGTACGCGTGGGACCAGCTGGTGCCGAAACCCTACGAGCTGTACCCGCGCTAATTCGCCATCCAGTATGACCCTGGCTTCAAGTTTTCGACGCAATATGGCGACCTCAACCAAACCCTCGAGACGCTATATGCGTCGATATGGCCGTCAGGAAATCCAACATCGCCGGACGGCTATGCCTGGGGGGAATCTTACGTCGATCGCGGCTTCGTGCACATGTACAACGCGACGAAGGACGAAAAGTACTTGTGGCCGCTGCTGAACCGGACCGAAACAGTCTACGCCAACCGTGACAGGAACGGCGATGGCGTGCCAGGTTATGGCACCGCCGCATATACACCCGACTACGTGGAATACATCGTGTGGGACGGCGTCATCCTCATGCCGCTGGCCCAGATCGCAAACATCATCAAGGCCAACGCCACGCTATGGTCGAACGATTTGCTCCGAGCCATGGCATTGAAATACATAAACACCTGCGAGCAAGTCATCCAGAAGTGGAACAAGACCCACTGGCACGAGCCAGGCGACGGCAGCGGGTATTATGTGAGCCCGCCGCAGAACACGACCGCGATCTTTAATCGCATCGCCGCCTTCGGTCTCATGACCCTGCAAACCTCTGATTTCACCGGAAACACGACCTATCTCTCCATGGCCACGAAGATGGCAAGGTTCTTCCAGAAATACCTCACGGTGCGGACGTACACGATGAACGGCGAGGCGCGGGAGATGTACACGTGGGGATACGATTGGAACGGGGACAACGAGGACACGAGCCACGGTTGCATCGAGGTCGAGTTCGCGGTCGACTGCTACGAGCGGGGCATCGTGTTCACGGCGTCCGACATGAGGCGGCTCTCCCACACGTTCGTCGATTTTGTCTACCGCGGGAGGCCGTCCCAGACCGCGAAGGTGGAACTCGATGAAAACCTCACGCCGGCCGTCAACGTGAACCACACGAACACGTTCTCGGACATGATCAACGGGGAGACGGGCGGGGGAAATTATTACCTCGTCCTCCGGCAAGCCTGGTTCCAGCTGTACCGGTACCACGAGAACGTGACCATGGCGTCGTTTGTCGTGGCCAGGTCGCTCGCGGACTTGATCCTGGCGATGCCCACGCGCCCGCCCTTCACGTCGTTGAGCGCCACGTACATGCAAGGCCTCGCGGCCATCCGGCACATGGTGTACGTGACAAGGGAACCGCTCGCTGCATGGTTCTGAAAGTGAAAAAAGCCTTTTTTATTCCTAGATCCCCTTCAATTTTCAATTAGGTGTCTTGCCATCCTTCTGGAGAAACTCGTCCCTTATAGACTTGCTCTCCGGGTTCGAAAATATCGAGATGATGTCCTTGTTGTTGTTCACTTCGACCTGGACGATGCCGACGTTCTCGCCCGAGAATAACTTTTCCTTCGAGGAGAATTCCACGACGTAGATGTCCATCGGGTTTGCCAGCGTGAATTCATACTCGATCATGCCGCCCTGATTGAAGGTCATCTTGAAGTCGATGGGATGGTCTTGTTTCCAGCCGGCGATGCCGGGCAACGAGCCGGTGACCGGGCTGCCGCCGAGCTTCGCGATGAACTTGTCGGGAACGCTCGGCTGGAGCAAGATCGAGTCGTGCTGGGATTCGATGCCGAGCATGTCCTCGAGCAGGATGTTGGCGACGAGCCCCGTGCTGCCCACGCACGACGATCGCGGCCCGGTCTTCTCGCTCTTGCGGCCGAACAGCTCGATGTTGTCGTTCGGGCCTATCGAATTGTAATACTCGAAGAAACTTTTCTTTTTCTTGAATGTCTCGAACACGTGGTACGCGGTGAGGTACGCGAGCTCGCCGGGAAGCTGGCGAAATCCGTAACCCTTCATCCCCTTGATGATCATGTAATTGCCCACGACCCACGTCGCACCCCGCCACATGTTCATGGTCTTGTCGAAGGCCGGGTCGTCTTGCGCGACCGACGGGACGGGGAAGGTCGTCCAGAACTCGTCGCGGCTCGACAAGTGCCGGAGGTATTGCCCCAGCCTGTCTTTCGGAACGATGCCAGCGAAGAGAGGGTACCAGCCGACGATGGACCGGGGGCCGACGAACTGCCCCTTCTGCGGGCCGGCGATGGCCTTGTCGTAGTAGAAGCCGGTGGACGGATCCCAGAGGTCATCGTTGATCCAGCCATCCAGCTCCTTCTTGCGTGTCTCGAGATTCTCCTTGACCGTGTCCTCCTTGAGAACTGCGGCCATGTTGATGAGCGAGCGCAACTGGATGGAAACGAGACAAGACAGGTCGACCGCATCGCAATCCTTGGCGGGAACCGCGTCGAAGCGGGGGGCATTCTCGAGGCCCGACTCGGAGGGGTGTACCCACGAGTAGAGCCCGTCCTTGTTCGTGTCGCGGTTGTAGTTGAGCCAGAGGTGGTAGTCGAAGAGGCGGGTGAACGCGTCCTGGAGCATGGCGACGGAGCCGTTCTTCTTGAATAACTCCCAGTATGCATAATCCACGAGCGGGGGCGCTGCCCACGGGCCGATCCCGTTGGGCGTGATCGAGTGCGGGATCCGCCCGAATGTTTTTTCGTCATCGGGCTCGGTCGTGACCTGGTATTGCAGGCAATTATCGAGCACCTCCCGCGCGAAGTCCAGGTTGCACAGTGACCAGACGCGGGAGATGAACGCATCATCGAAAAGCCACGTGCCCTTCCAGGACGGGCCCGGCCGCAACCACGGCCCCTTGATGACGCCGGTGGGTGCCATGGCATTGTTCCCGAGGAAGTTGAAGACCTCGCCAAATGCCGGGCCCCACCCGTGCCCCGGGATGTCCAGCGCCGGCGATAGCCGGGGAATAACGACCATCTTGAGGCCAGAGGACGTGTTGATCGCATCCTCTTTGGTCGGGTAATCCCGGGGCGCGGGCTTGTCGGACGACATGGTAATCAATGTCATAACGCGGTGCTGCCATAAAATTGTTCTACCGGGGCATAAGCATAGCATTAATTAATTCTCATCCGTGATCCATATCTGTCAAAAGATTATTGACCACGTATCTCAAGATTTTTAATAACGAAGAAGTGAGAAAAAAATGTCGGACGGTATGAGAGATATAGACGAGGACGGGAAGGTCGGCGAGGATGAGTATAGTACCGAGGACATCGAGCGTGAGGCGTCGTCCAAGCTGATGATCGAGAAAGGCCGTGCCCTACCCGTCAAGAAGATCATCGTGAACCTGTGGAGAACGGGCGCCCACGGCGCCCGCATCGGTATCAAGAAGGATGCCCAATGGCAAAGTAAGTCGCGCCAATTTTCACCCGAGATGGACATCGTCGGCGACGTTCTTTACGAGTTTGACGAGTTAAAAATGATGGACGAGAAGATTCTCAAGTATTACGAGATCGACCGGGCCAAGGAGCTCGGCCAGCCCCTCGAGGAAATCAAGAAGGACCCGAAGACCTACAGGAAACTCATCATCGACCCGCTTGCCAAGCTCCCCAAGGCCAAGAAACAGGAATACATGGACAAGAACAACGAGAAACTCGACCCGATCCCTGCAGAGAACGACCGGAAGCTCATCATCGCGCTGAACCAGCGCTACTGGGACACAGAAATCGAGGACCGGAGTGCTATGGAGGAGGTCGACATCGACCAGGACGGGAAGGCCGACAAGAAGAAATACCTCCAGAACTACCTCACGCGGAAGTTCGCCGAGTTCGCGGGCATCAACCGGCGCCTCATCATCAAGGTGTTCAGGGACATAGCACACTCGGAGATCGACAAGCGGGGCATCTGGATGGGAACGATCGAGCAGTCGCTGCTCGAGAGCATGGCCCTCACGTTCGGCGAGAAAGACCCACTGTTCTCCGCAGTCATCACGCTGCCGGGGTTCGACTACCAGATCCAGTTGGTCAGGTCGCACGCGGTGACCGGGCACCGATTCGTCATGCCGGTCATCTCGCGGCGGGTCGACATGGAGGAGCTCTTCGAGATGTCGGTCGAGAAGGGGATCAACATGGCGCAGGAGATCAAGAGCACGGACAAGCTGCCTATAAACTTCTACGTGCGGTACTTCCTCATCGAGGGCAAGCGGTTCACGCCGGGCACGGACTACATCGTCAAGGATCCCATGAACGGGTACAAGGTCGTCGCGGAGATCGACGGCCGCGCCATCGATGTCGGGGGCAAGTGGGAAATCACCTTCAAGGACGACTCGCTCGCGAAAGACCCGCTGTTCCGCTCGAACCTCGTCATGTTCGCGACCATCATCAAGTTCCATCCCGAGGCCCAGAAGGTCATGCGCAGCTTGTACAACGAGATGAAGAAGAAGGCCAAGGACATCAGCGACGACGAGCTCCAAGCCGCCTTGGCCATGTACATCGAGAAGCTTGAGAAACGCAAGGGAATCACCATTCCAGACAAACCCCAACGCATCGCCTTCGCCATGAAGCTCATCAAGTCCGAGAAGTACGACAAGGTGGACATGGCGCAACTACTCCGCTCCAAATATAGCATGAACATCACGCCACACGAGTTGAGCATGATGTTCAATCCACGCCGCGTTCGCAGTTAAGTCGTGCAGGATTTCATCCAAATCCTTTTTATCTTCTCTACATTTTACCGTTATCACCTATTGGCGAACCGCTCGTCGAGCATCTTCTTCAGCAAGTCCCGCTGGTCAACAGGAACCGCCTCGGACAGCGTCCACGTTCGCCCGCTTGGCGTGAGCCATTCCTTGCGCTCGCTCGTGTCCCCGAACATCTCGATGCATGCACGATTTTTAAGAAATTTTGAATACTTGTCCCACACGTGATAAACGGCATCCGTGATCGCTGCCATCTCCTTGTACACTAGCGTGTTTTCGAAGCCCTCGGCCTCGTCCGGGTGGCGAAACAACCGCGGGGAATCGAACAAGATGGCCATGGACGCCGGGCGACCGCCGGTGCAGGCGATGCCCTTGTACCGGAGGTGATCGCCGATCACCGTGCACTGGATCTTGAACTGCTCGTCGGTCACCTCCAAGGGTATTGCCATTATCTCGGCGTGCATCAAGGCGGCAACATGTTTGGCCTCGGCCATGTCGAAACCTTGCCTTTCCGGGGGAACGATGTCGATTCCCACGTTTAATGCTAATACCGCGGCGATGCAAGCAGTGGTATCACCTTTTCCCGCCATCCAGTCTTGAACTGACAAGAGAAGCGCCATGGCGGGTTCATCGACACGGGCCTTGATGTGGTCGTTCAGCGGCCCGAAATCCCAGCTGACCTCGGGAGAAGGCACGCTCTTGCACAAGTCGATGCAAGCCGCGGCACCTTGCTTGGCCTCGCCGGCCAAGAATCGCTCGACCGCGGCAAAATATGCACATGTAACACGGTTCTCGGCATCCGTGGTGCCATCATCATCTGCATCGTTCGCGATGGCCTGGACCTTCGCCAGGTCATCCACCATCAAGCAAGCCTCCATCAGGCACGCGCGGATCAGGGCGGATTTCTGTACCTGGTACGATCGCGAGTAATCATCGCGGGCCTCCTTCCAGTGCCCGGCGAGGGAATGGTATAGGCCGCGGGTTTGCAGCGCGTCGGCACCGTCCATGAATTGCTCCCCGATGTCGGCGAATCGGTTGATGAGCGCGATGGCTTTGTCAAGATTGCCCCTTGCAGACTCGACGCGCGCCTTCATCTTCGTGACGTGGTATGGCAGGATGAAGGCACACTCGTACTCGTGCTGCTCGCGCAGGGCGAGGGTCTCGTCGTACCAGTGGATCGCCTCGTCGTAAGATCTTTGCTGGGCATGGGCATCGCCGAGGGTGAGGGTGGCCAAAGGGTTCATGGGTTGCCAGGCTAATGCTTCTTCCTCGCATTCGATGGCGTCCGCTGCCCGCTCGAGCCGCACGAGGACCATCCCCTTGCCGGTGAGGCACGTTGCTCGCATCTGGTTCGCCTTGTTTCCGAGCTCGCGACACCGCGCGAGCATGCGATCGAAAGCCTCGATCGCCGGTTCTAACTGGCCATTTTCGACCATCTTGTATATCCCATAAAAGATCACGCCCTCCTCATACGAAAATATGCGGCTTATCGTGTTCGCCAGGATCTCCGCGTCGGATGGCCCGCCTTGATCATTTTTATCGCTAAATTTCCTCAGCACGTACATGGGAAGGCGATTCCTCTCGTCCAATATCAGCGTCAGCTCCGTTTTCGTTCTTGAATACATAGAGGTTCGAATTGAAGTATTAAAACATCAAAAGAAACCCTTGTCCCGAGATAGTTAGGCAGGTTCGCGCGTGAGCCTTCTCGCCCTCCAGGATCAAGAAATACAATGAGAACATGCCCAGGTACGTGGATGCAAAAGCGCCTCCCTCGTACGGGCCTCAATTGTTGAAAAGAGAGAAGGGTGCCACGTAACCTGTGAACAAGGCAAGGTACACGATCATTTCCCCGAAAGTCACCCACCTGACGGCCAGCTTGGGCCAGGATTTTCAACAAATGTTGAAACTTTCCAACAAAACAGGAAGCTATTTCCATCAATAGATCCTTCGATAAAACTAGTATGGCATTTCGAAACGTGAAGTTGCAATTATATATAATTGGACCCGTGCGCGCTCGTTGCTTCTTGATCTAAAGCGTTGGCATCCTCCGATAACGTTTGCATTCGTAAATGGAAAATCTCAAAAAGGAGGGAGGTGCATCCTATACGAAAAGAGTATCCGTTTGGAAGCGACCTAAATCTTGGACCCGTGGGCACTCATCCTCCTCGCTGCCATCGCCGCGGGCATCGCATTCATCACGTCGATGGTCGGCCTGGCCGGAGCGCTGCTATTCCTTCCCGTGATGATCCTCATGTTCGGTATCCCGGCCGACATCGCGGTGGGCTGCTCGCTCCTCGCGGGCGCGGTGAGCACGACGACCTCGACCATCCAGTACATCCGGCAGCGGAAGGTCAACTACAAGATCGGCCTCATATACAACGTGGTTGACGTGCCTGGCGTTTTGTTCGGCGCTTGGCTCGCGTCGCTACTCAACGCCGCGATATTGGCGGGAGCTTGCGGGTTCGTGATCATCGGCCTCGCCCTCCTGATCCTTTCGAATAAAACCGAAACGAGATGCCCGGCGGGCCCTGGATTGGCATCAATAAGCCCTATCGGATCTGGTCAATGTGAGGAGCTCTCGACCACCATGAATCCGGCTCCCGTCGATGCAAGAGATTACAAGATAGCGTTCACTCGCAAGTTCTTGTCGCAATGCTTTGTATCTAGCTTTTTCGGCGGTTTCATCACCGGATTTGCTGGAATGGGAGGAGGCACTGCTGACACGTGTTCAATGATATTGATCGGCATTCCCTTGCCCGTCGCGGTCGGCTCCTCAGTTTTTGCAATGGCAATGACGTACTGGTTCAGCATGTTCACCCATACGTTCCTGGCCAGTTTTGACTGGGTCGCTGGCATTTCGCTATCGATAGGCGCGGGCATCGGCGCCACGCTCGGCGCGAGGAACCAGAGCAAGTTCAAGACGTCGGTATTGAAAAAGATCCTCTGCGCGATCGCCATCTTTGCAGGTATCCAGCTCGTGCTGTCACTCTTTAACCTCGGCATCTAGCACGATATAAAATGGAAAAGCAAGGATTATAATGCTAATATCGCGTCGATGTCGCCCGTCCACGCACCCTCGATGATCGTCCGCAATATCTCCTTGCTCCTCGCCCCGGGGATGGGACGGGGCATGGCATCGAGCTTCATCTGGTTCTGCGCCGCGTCCGCTATGGCCTTCTCGATGAATTCCTTCGGGAACCTCGCGTGTTCAGCCAGCCTCGTCTTTTGCCCGATGGCCTTGTAGAAATCGATCAAGCCGAGGACCACCGCACGCGTCACGTCCCCCGAGGCCGTGAGCCCCATCAACGCGGCGACTTGCTTGAGCTTGTCTTGTATGTTCTTCCCGTAGTAAGCCGTGTAGTAGGGCAGCATCAAGGCCGTGGCCTCCCCGTGATCCAGGACGCTGAACCACGAGAACGAGTTCATGTGCGGGCCCCCCGTCGACTTGTAGACGATGACTGTCCCGCCCAGAACGCAAGCCGCGCTCATCGCCCGCCGGGCCTCCATGTCCGACCCGTCCTTCACTGCCCGGGGCAAGTACTTGAACACCAGCCGCATGCCCTCGATCGCCCTGGCATTCGCGCCGGGATCGACGCTGTCATGCACGTTGTTCATGTATCCTTCCATGAGGTGCGTGAGCGTGTCCAGCCCGACGATCCGGGTGAGTGCAGGCGGGCAGCTCTTCGTCAGCTCAGGGTCCACGATCGCCCGTTTCGGGATGATGGTCTCGTCCGAGACGAGCTTCTTGACCCCCAGGGCATGGTCGGTGATGTTGCTGTATTTCGTGACCTCGGCCGACGTGCCGGCCGTTGTCGGGATCGGTAAAAAGGGGAGCAATGTACCTTTGAAGGATTTCTTGATGTTGTCGACGCCGAAATACGGGTGGATATCATCGGCCTTCGCGCTGACCATCACGTTCGCCGCCTTGCACGCGTCGAGCACCGAACCGCCGCCCAGGCCGACGATGCCGTCCGCCTTGCAATGCAGCAGTTTCAAGGCCATGCGGTAGATCGACTCGACCGACGGGTTAGGCTCGATGCCCTTGAACAAGTCGTGCTTGACACCTGCCCTCGTCAACGTTGCCTGGAGCCGCCCGAGCTGCCCGCTCTTCTCGACCGATCCGCCCCCGATCACGATCAAGGCATTCTTCATGCCCATTTCTTTTGCGATGTTTCCAGCCTTTTCCAGTGCCCCGTCTTCGAAGGTGACTATGGTGAGCGCCCAGTTCTTGATGATATCGAGTGCCTTTTCCATGGTAGCTACCTCGGTTCGTGTCTTATCTTCCAATAGATAATACGCATGAAGGTGTCTTATTTGTACTTGCTGCCTGGCTTACCGTCGGATTCACGGCGAGGCAAGCTCGGATGGCTCGTAGAAGTACGGGTAGTATGGCTTCACGCCGAGTGCGATGCCCCAGATCATCGCGTACACGAACATCACCACGAGCTGTGTAGTGATAAACATGAGAAACGGCCGGTTCATGATGAGAACCTTGTTGCGCCTGGCCATCATGACCAGTAGTAGCATGCAAGTTGACGATCCCATCAAGGCCAGCGTGAAGACCATGCTCTGGCCTTCCAGGTTCTCGATCGAGAAGATCACCCCGTGCACGCTCGATGACGCGAGCACGAGCAATCTCTCCCCCCCGTTGAGCGCGTGCTCGGGCCGGGAAAGGGGAACGGAATCCCGCGGCGCGGCGATCGCCATCACGAAGTAGAACGCCACGAACCCGGCGTTCATGAGCTGGTGGCCGACTATCTCGTCGAGAAAATACGCTGAAACATAGTTCCCGTAACCGGAACCCGTTTCCTCGTACAAGGCTTTTGCCTGGGCGCTCACGACGTTGAAGAGCCGGTTGACAAGAATACCGGCATTGAGCATCGAAACAGAAATGATGAGTAACAGTTCGAGCACACGTGCTTTCCTCGCAGGCATCAGCCCGGCGGCGCACCAGCTCGCAAGTGCCTTTCGGAAGCACCACGTCATGACAACGGTCATTGCCGGGCCGAACGCAATTATTTCAGCCGCGGTGTAAGCGGACAAGGATGCCGTTCCGAACATGTAATAACCGTCCAGCATGTAGTAACTGATCTGGATCGTGCCGCCCGCGAGCTTGAACGCGGACACGATGATGTAGGAGGCAAGCAAAGCCAAGAGATACGCGAGCAAATATCGCGTTCCAGGTCGCGTGTTGGCCAGGATGCCGTCGCGCATGATTTTAAAGTGCTGCTTTAGTCGTTGGAGTGCCATTCAGAACAACTCTCCTGGTTGCTTGAAGAACGGGTAGGCTGGCCAGATGCCAAATATAATGCCCCATAGCAGCACGACGATGGTTAACGAGACCACGAAGCAAAAGAGGAACCCGAGATTGGGACGCTCGAACGGCCGCAGCGTGTCGAAGCTGCGGTTTCCCAGCCTGTAATGCACGGATAGCGACGTGACGAGGATGGCCCACGACCCGGCGAGCACGACAATCGTGCACTGTCCCTCCAGTGCCGCGAGTGCTTGTATCGCCCCCATGGCGAAGCCGAGGAGCATGGCACACATGGTCAACCTCGCCTTGGCACTCGTCACCTCGCCGGGTAAATCGGCGATTGGCTCGGAGGCGAGCACGACACCAAGGATGAGCAGAATTCCACCATGTATCATCGCGTGGGACACTTGTTCGTCAATAAAATACACGAGCACGAAGAGGTTCAATCCATCCGTATTGATACTTGCAACATCCTCGACCATTCCATTGAACTTGTTGAACAGCACGTGGACAATGTTGCCCCCTGCGATCAGGATGGCTGCTATGACAAATAAATGGAACAAGATTTCTTTCTTGCGCGGGGCGATGAGGGATTGCCGTTCCCACGTCCCGACGTTCACCGTGAAGAGGAAATAGCCGGCGATGATGAGACCAAAAGACCACGTCACAATCTCGAGAAGATCACCGAGAGAGATTAAGAAGACCGCAGGCTGGCCGGTCTCCGTGATCGTGAACGTGAACGCGACGGGGTAGGCGAGATATTCCGAGAACAGATAGCCGGCTCCGAGCACTATTATGAAGACGAGCAACGAGATCAATCGCGTGCTCGCGCGTTCCGAGAACGCCACTTCAATAACTCTATCCCCCTTCCACGAGGGCTCGTCGCCCAATCATTTCACCGTCATCGAATCCATTGGTGATAACCTAGCGACCGAAAGGATTTTAAGGTTCATCACGCCGTGAAAAGCATCGATTGGCAACGCGGGAAGCTCGATGGCTGAGAACGAAACCCAGGTCAAGCAGCAAATGTATAATTTCGTATTCCTGGGCGAGAAAACAGATGCACTGCTTCCCTTCTTCAAACACTTCTTCGACTCGCGCATCGAGTTTCCCCGCACGTCGGGAATGTTCTACTTTCCATACCACGTGTCCGATTGCTTGATACGGGCGTTTGCTGCATTCCCCTCCAGCCTCGAGATGATCGCAACCCCGAAAGAATTCAGCGACACGGATTGCATCGTCTTGATCATCAACGTCCAGAACAATGAACACTTCGGGGACTTCATCCCTTACTTCCAGGCAATACTCGAGAAAAAACTTGCGTGCCCGCCGGTCGCCATCATCGGCATGACGACTAACCAGGACGTGCCCCGCCAGGTCTCGTACTTCGGCATGGTCGCGTTAAAACACTTCATCACCACGACGTTCAAACCCGCGGAATCGCACCTCATCGAGTGGAACATGCAGAGCGATACCGGCATCGAGAAAAGCATCGAATCCATGTTTTGCGACATGACAAGTGCTATCGACCTTTGCCTGCGCGACACGCGGGCGGTACTATCGAGAAATACCGTGCGAAACGAGATGTTGAACCTCAAGAGGGACATCCAATCGTGGAAGTTCCTGGACAAAAAATCCGGCTTAAAGTACTTGATCGCCGACGAGCATTTCTGCATGCGCGTCATGAATCAAGGGGGCCGGCGATTTCTCGGATACAACCGTGATCTGATGACCCGGCACGGATTGGATGCATTGTTTGTCAAGGACATCCTAGACGAGTGGGAGGACTTGAACGCCGTGGAAGTTGTTTCCAAGGAGACGATCGAGTCCGTGCGCAAGAAGCACGCTGATCTCTTCGAGATGAAGCGGAAATACCTTGCGCCGCGCTCGCTGGACAAGCTCGTCATCGACCTATGTCTCGATCTTCCCGTCGCGAAGGCGGTCCTCCGTGAACTCCAGGACGAAATGCACGAAGTGGACATCCACCACACGCAACCCATCGTCGAGGAGCTCTCCTCCATAACGGAACTCATCATCATCTTTGCCAGCCAACCGATCTTCTATCACTTGCCAAACGAGAAGATGGGCGTCGGGAGCATCGACAACATCGAGATGCTCTCCGGCATGTTCCATGTACTCGACATCTTGCGGAACCAGGTGTACACGACGAGCCAGGACGAGAAGAGAAACGTCGAGAAAATCAAATATGGGAGCTTGAATCTCATGATTGCCCACGGCAAGCGCGTGAAATGCATCATCCATTCTTTGCGGGGATTGACCGACGAGATCTTGAAAAAAATCGAGCAATACATAGATTCTTTCGAAAATGCGTTTGCTTCCAGGCTGGACAACTACAATGGCGAGGTGAACGTCTTCAACGAAACGGGACGGAAGCTATACGACGACATCTTCACGCCGCTGCCCGTCAGCCAGGTGAACACGAATTGGCGGGTCGCCAACATCGGAAGCGCGCTCCGGAACGTGTTGACGTCGAACCAGCTGCGCGTCCTCGACGCCATCGCCCAAATGCAAAAGGAGGGCATCATCGGGAGCCAATTTCACCTTGAAGATATTTTTTCACAGATCGCGAGCCGTGCCAAGTTGTCGTTGTCAGACTTGCTCCTTTTGCTCCCCGGGGAGCTGCTCGTGAAGGACGCCCCGGCGCCGTGATTCAAGCCACCCGCACCACCCGGCGGTGAATATATATATCAAAGCTATTGGTATGAAACATAACAACGCGTGCTATTGGCATGCGCCTATTCATCGGGCGAACATTCTATGCGGCGAAGCTCCTGGAAAGGGATCCTAGTATTAACCGTTGCTGCGATAGTAATAGGAAACACGTTTACCATGCAAGATAAGGCGAGAACTCGTGTGTTATGCTTGGGCGAGAAGCAGATCCGCGACTCGCCGGCTCTTTTCCCAATTACCATCAACGGCGATTCAGCTATGGCTTCTTTCCCGAATAAAACGGGCACTGGAAGCAGCGACGACCCGTTCATCATCCAGAATTTCCAGATCGACGGGGGGGATAGCGCGTCTTGCATCGAGATCAAGAACGTTAACAACTACTATGTTATTATCCAAAATTGCACTTTGTACAATTCGGGGAGCTTGCTAGCAAACTGTGACAGCGGCATCGAGATATGGAACTGCCAGAATTTCAAGATCAGGAATTGCACGATTTATAACTGCTTGTCCGGGATCTGGCTCATATTGTCGACATCGATCACCATCGAGGACAATTATATCCACGATAGCATGTATCACGGGATCTGGTTCCGCTATACAACCGCCTCGACCGTATACCACAACCGCATCGAGAGCAACACGCGCCATGGCATCTTCTTGGAGGAATCGAGCCAAAACATCTTTTCTTTCAACACGTGCACGTCGAATCTGCGGGGGATTTTTATCGATGCCAACTCTTTCGAAAACAAGATATCCCTCAACTATTTCGGGCTGAACATCGTTGCCCAAGCCTGGGATGACGGCGTGGGTAACGTCTGGGACTATCCGATCGGAAACCGGTACAGCGATTATTCAGCGCTCTATCCAGATGCCACCACCAACGATGGCATCGTTTGGGACACACCTTACGAGATTATTGGATATGCTTGTGCCGTTGACACCTTGCCGGTCTATGACATTAGCGGAACACGTCTCCCAATAAACATAACAGGCAACGCTGCAATGGACTTGTTTTGTGGCAGTGGCGGCAACGGCACGGACGGGTTAACCCCGGCCACTGCGCACCGGATAAAAGATTTCAAGATCTCGGCTGGCGGTGGCGATTACTGCATCCGGCTCGTGAACGTTGACAGGTACGTGATCATCGAAAATTGCACCGTGATCACTGCGTACCAAGACGAGTCGGGTTCTGCCGGGATAAAGCTGGAAGGGTGTGGTAACATCACGGTAACGAACTGCACGGCTAAATACAATACCGCAGGCATTCAAGTCTTGTTGAACACCCGAAATTGCACGCTTGCCGACAACGTGATGGCGTCAAACTCGTATGTCGGCATTTACACCACCGATTCCTCGAATCTGACTTTGGTCAATAATACCATCAGAAAAAACTTCGTGAACGGCATATACCAATATCACGGCAATAATAACAACATCTCGTCAAATCATGTCACGGATAACCGAATCAATGGAATGATTATCCAAGAAGTAACAACTACAACGATAGAAGGGAACTGGTTCGTCAATAATATGGCTAACCAGATCCTCTTCTCGGAAAACTTAATAATCAGGGAAAACATCGTCATAAATTCTTCGTATTTTGGCATAAGGCTATATGGCTCGCCGGGGGGGATTGTCCTGGATTCGAACCAGGTCGTCGGAACGGGGTATCTCGGCATATCCCTTGAGGTCTCGACTGGAGTGACGATGATCTCTAATAACATGACCAACGCGAGCGTCATGCTGGAGGGAGATCTAAGCGAGATCACATCTTATTCGATTGACACCACCAACAAGGTCAATGGCAAGCCGCTATACTACTATCACGACCAAAATGGCCTCGGTGTGTCGGATTTCACCAACGCGGGCGAGATCATCGTTGTTAACTGTAATTCCTCCGTGATATCGAATATCAATTGCAACAGCGCATCGAATGGTATTATTGTATATTATTGCAAGAACATTACCTTGTCCAGTTCTACGCTGGACGATTTCACGAACGCTGGCATCTTGATCAAGAAATCGACAAACTGTAGCATGATGGGAAATTGGGTTAGGGATTGTAATACGGGCATCCGAATTGAATTGAGTACTGAGATCAAGTTAACCTCCAACATATTCATAAATAGCGGCCTAGTCTTGAATAACAACGTCAGCCAATGCGAAACCTTAAACATTGGCACGTCAAACACGGTCAACGGGCGTTTACTCCGGTATTATGTCAGTCGATCCGGGTTGGTTGAAGCAGACTTCTCCAACGCGGGCCAAATCATCTTGATCAATTGCAACAATTCCCGCATATATGGCCAGAACGTGAGCCATAGTTCTAACGGAATTTTCGCATATCGCTGCAATAACACCAGTATAGCCTCGATAAATGCCCACGGGAACCATCTGACAGGAGTCACCATGGATACAGGCGTGAACACGACGGTCGAAGATAGCATCTTTTCCGATTGTGAATGGGGAATCAACTTCCAGCAATCTACTGGTTGCAAGATCTCCAGGAACACGGCAAATCGCTGTTTCTGGGGCATTTTTCTAAATTACTGCAACGACTCTATCGTTGCAAGCAATACCATGCTTGACTGCATAGAGCTCGGCGCGTGCCTTTGCGCTGTGGAGAATCTTACTTTTGAGGGAAACACGGTACGAGGCGCGGGTCTGTACGGGCTCTACTTGTCTCTAATATGGCATAGCCGGCTGATTGGCAATGACATCTCGAATAATGACGAATCTGGCATCATGTGCTATAACGGAAGATGGATGACGATCGCGGAGAATACTTTCAGCAACAACGGTTTCGGGATAATACTCTCGCAAAACTCGTCCCACAACAGGTTTTACTGCAACACTTTCGTCAATAATCCAGATTCACATGTTTTTTATGACACGGGGTTTTTCGGCACAAACAACACGTGGTCGAACGGGACGTTCGGGAATTACTGGGACGATTACCGGAATCGCTATCCCAATGCAGAGAAGATAGGGGGTATTTGGAGCATAGCATATGTGTTGAACGGAACCACGCCAGGCCAGGACCCGCAACCGCTCGTGTATCCTTGGGCTGCTTTCCAGCCGTCAGGGGATTACGACGGGGACGGGATCACGAATCATGATGAAATGTTCGTGTACGGCTCCGATCCCACGAACCCGGACACCGATGGAGATGGTATTCCCGATGGGTACGAGGTCATGAACCACCTCAACGTCATCTCGCCCGACGCGAGCGGCGACTTGGATGGTGACGGATTGTCTAACTTGCAGGAATATCTATTGGGAACGCGAGCCGACCTGTCCGACACTGACGGGGACGGGTTTTCAGACAAGGACGAGGTAGAGGTTTGGAAAACGGATCCCAATTCATCACTCAGCTCCCCCTTGTTCATCATCTTTATACTGGTAGCAGCGATTGCTACGTCGGTTGTCCTTCTCGTGAAAATCGCGTCGAAAACAAAAGTATTCAAATCCAAGAAAGTGACTTACGGGCGAGGCGTCGATAACTGGCTAGAGGGAGAGTTACAGAGAGGATCACAAACTATCACGGAAAAGATCGACGAAAAGCGGGCTATCCTCTCCAGGGTCATGGAACCCATAACCACCGAAGAAAAAGGTGCTTCGGTTCCCTTGAAAGTCCCGGAAAAGCCCTTGATTGCAGGTAAAAAGAAAAAATCCATGCAAGAAGAGGTCATAAAACACGAGGTTGATAAACAGACTGAAAGCGAGGTAGATGTATTCAAGAAAAAAGAATTTTGCATCGTGTGCAACACGAGCTTGAAAGCCACGACATATATCTGTCCGCACTGTGAAACAAAGTACTGTATTCGCTGCGCGATTGCCTTGTCGGAGCAGAAGGAAACTTGTTGGGTGTGCAAGAACCCGCTAAATTTCAATCCTTGATAAGACGAAATGGTGTATCTTTAATTCTTACCCTCTATATAGTGGCTATATAGAGTTTATGTGTTATATTTATTCCCGAAGATCCCCTACCGTAAATCGAGGTTATCGATATAGGAGCAGAAAACGAACTATGCTGAAAAAGACAATCATCAAGTTACAGATAGCCCTCAAGCAGAACAAGCACATACTCGTGCTCATCTCGCTCTGGTTCGCGCTGAACTACCTGGTTCTTCTCGCCATGAGCGGGGATCTCGCCCAGGCGGCCAAGTACTTGTTCTACTTGGAGGACCTGGACACGGATTATGGCCATTTCTACGCGAAATATAGCGAGTTCGTCGTGTTTGGATTGCTCATTGGCTTGGTAACCGTCGACGCGTTCCGGAACTATGACCCGAGCAAGACGTGCGAGATCCTGGCGAGCAAGCAGAAGAACCATACCGTCGTCTTCGGTTACGACCACCTCGGTATCCGGTTGCACAACTACCTGAACGAACACAAACTCCCGAACATTGTCGTCTCGAAGCAGAAAGGAGACTTGACAGAGTTATACGAGGACGAGGACCCGGCGGTGCTGTACGACACGCTCGACGACGAATTCCCGAAGAAAGTGCAATTAAAGAGGGCGAAATACTTGTTCTTGCTCGAGGAGGACATCGTGCTCAACTTGCGAATGGTCACGCTTGCGAGGAGCCTGGGATCGAAGGCGAAGATCGCGGTCAGGTGCTTCCAGGACAATTTCGCTCCGGTCTTCGAAAAATATGGCGCAACGATCCTCAGCGCATCGTCCACCTCTGCAAGATCCTTGTTCGCGGAGCAACTATCCGATCCAAAGATCAAGGAGATAATCATCATTGGCTACTCGCACTTCGCCGAGCGCGTGAGCATGAATGCGAGCCGGAGGGGCATCCACAACAGCATCATCGCGGATTCCGACGACCTCGTGAAATATTACAACAAACTCGACGCGAACGAAAGGCAGCTCGTGAAGATGTTCCGCGGCAACCCGATGGATTATAGGATATTGCAAGAGGCCGGCGTGTTCGACGGGGAAAGCAAGGCGATAATCCTTGCTATCGAGACTGATGAGGTGATTTTTCTCGCGAAAACCCTCAAGGAGAAAAATCCGAAGGCACTCGTCATTGCGAGGATTTTTTCCGATGAAATTGAAAAGGTTCTCGAGAGTTTTGGCGTGATTCCAATCTCTACATCGATGCATGCGCTTAAGAGCCAGATCATTCCGATATTAGAAGGGAAATAAACACTATTTATCCGATTTTCGTTCCGACATATTTCCATACCAATGATGATCTTCATGTTCTGTTAGCTTATCTCCAATAATGGAAAAATCGATTGCCTGAGCCTCATTGGCTTGCGAGTGTTCTTTACCAGGATTTTTTCTCATTTTCATTCCGGGGTGGTGCCCGATGGCGAGCTCGTTGCCTCCTTGCCTTCCTCTGGCTCGTCTTGTTCGGCGAGGTTTCTCGGTAAGCCGTCCGTGATGGAGCCCACTTTGACTTCCCTAAAGCCGGAGCGAAGCCACGATAGCGAGATCGACTTGCAAGACATGGCGAGCGTCATTCCCCGATCGGTACGGCGGCCGGTCGTTGGCAATCGCCTCGATGAAGTCTTTCGTGCAGGCCATAAACGAGTACTTCCAGTTCGCGTCCATCGAGCAATCCGAGTTCCAATTGCCCTTCTCGTCCATCCAATGTACGCCGGGGGCACCGGGCCCGCCGTTGCAGCCCGTGAACATGTTGCCCGTGCAGCCGTTTACCCAGATGATGCCGCGCTCGCACGAGATCTCCACGGCCTCATCGCAACCATAGTAATCGGAGCGTATGGGCATATTTTGCACGCCTGAAACGTTCCACGTACCGTATTCCGCGCCTCGTGTCTTGTACGTGATGACGGCGGGCACATCGATCGGGAGGAGCTTGTAAATGCGGAATTTACCCTTCCAAGCTTGCACGGCTTCGATGTCCTTGCCGAGGAACAAGTGCATAATGTTGTGCTTGTGGTAACCGTCATCCCAGATGGTGGGGAGCTTGAAGTTATCCTTTTCCGAGATCCGCCACTTCCAAGCGGTGATGGGCACGTCCCATGCCGATAAAGGCTGGATCGATTCCCACATGCGGATGTTTACCACGACGGGGTGACCAATACCGGTGTTCTTGATGATCGTTAACGCCTTCTTATAGGGCGCGTGGAACTGAAAATTCTCGTAGACCTTCATCTTCACGCCTGCCTTTCGTGCCGCTGCTTGAATGCTGTCATATTCCGAGAGGGACATGCACGGAACCTTTTGCACGCTCACGTGCTTTCCAGCCTCGCAGGCTGCAACAACGATGTCGTGGTGCGTCGAGTGTGGTGTCAGAACCTCCACGGCGTCGATGTCCGGCCGCTTGAGCAAATCCTTGACATCATCGTACGTGTTTTCAGGCTTGATACCCCACTCTTCGGCGTGCTTCTTCAATCTACCCTTGTTTTTGTCGCATACGGCCACGAGTTCCGCGTCCTTGCTATCCTTGTAGTAGAGCTGATGCAAGGTAGAAATGCGGCCCGTGCCGATGAAGCCTACTCGTATCTTGCTCGGCATGATGAGTCAATGTCAGTTCACGTCGCGCTGATAAATAAACGTTCCAGCGCCTGGCGACGCCTTGATGCTTCCATCCGCAATGAAAGATGGGAAGAATAACGATGAATGAGAAAGATTGGCCTTGGAAAATCACCGGTACGACTTCTGCTTGCGAGACCTGGCGCTGCGGCCGCCGTATTTCTTGGGCTCGGTGTGCCGCGCGTCGCCCGATAGGAGCGTGCGGTCGTAGTTGACCAGCTTGGCGCGGAGCACGGAGCTCTTCTTGTAATCGGTGAACACGCGCGCTATCGCGGTGCGTGCAGCGCAGATCTGGCTCATACGCCCGCCACCCACGACGTTGACCGAGATATCAACATCCCTCAAGTTCTCGGGGCCGATGAGGTCAATGAGTTCTTGTAATTTTTCCCGGTACACGAGTTCGGGGATCAATGTATAGGGCACGTGGTTGATCGTGATGCGGCCAGCTCCGTCCTGCTTGAGCGCAGCCTTCGCGATGCTCGTTTTACGCTTGGCGTTTTCAAGATATACTTTTTTCTTCGACATGATTTCTCAGCCTCTATCAAACTTGCAATTTCCAGCCAAAGCGATTCCCAAGTGTTTCGAGCGTGATGTAATCATGGCTCAATCGCTCCTTTCCCGCGTCGGGCACGTCGTACGGGATAACCTTGCGGTGCATCGCCTTATCATATTCGGCCGTGATGGACGCGTGTATCCGCTTGAATGCAGCCTCCCCGTGCGGCATCTTGAAGGGGAGCATACCCCGGCACGTCCGACGGAAGAGCCGGTCTGGTGTGCGGTGGAAGAACGGACCCCATTTTGGTTGTGTCCGGGTCCGCTTGTTCTTCTTTTCCACGTACCGGTCGAAGATAGATTGTTTGTTGCCTGAGATCACGATATCTTTCGCGTTGATCACGAGCACGTGCTTGCCCAGCAGGGCAAGTTTCGCCACTTGAGCAGCTAGACGGCCCAGGATCTTGTCCTTACCATCAATCAAGAGATATTCTGGATTCATATCATTTCACCAGCCGTATATTCGACCCGTTCGGGTATTGTTCCAGCAATTGCGGCAAGGACAGTAATTTTGCGCCCGCCGCCTTCGCTTTTTCAGCAGCCGACTCGGACCAGGCCAGGGCACCAATGACGACGTTCTTGTGCTCCAGCGCGCCGCTGCCGAGCACCTTCCCCGGCACGACGATGACATCCCCGTCCTTCACGACCCGGTTGAGATGTGCCAGGTTCGCCTCCGGGCGAGACCTGCGCGCGCTCTTCAAGATCGAGGCGATCTCCTTGAACACGAGTATTTTCGTGTTCTCGAGCTGCCTGATGAGCTTCCGGACGTTGATGTCGGTGGGTCCTGAAACATGGCGTCCCATATTGTTTCACTTTTTTTGATTTTTGCTCCATTCCTGGATGTTGCTCTCGATGTTCTCTACTCCGCCGTCCCTTGCTTCTCGATCAGCTCTGAAACCAGGGTGCCGAATTGCTTCACCTTCTCCCGGAAGATCTTGATTCCTTCGAGCATGATGCGCTCGGTGGGCAGCGCCCCGCTGGATTCTAGGAAAAAGATGAACTTGCCCGGGACGGCTTTCACGACCACGGCATCCTTCGGCACGCCAGCCACCTTCATGCACGTCTCGCACAAGTTGCAGTTCGACAAGCCGGACTTGGGGCTGGACTTCGATTCAATCGTGTTCATAACAAGCTCATTTTTTTCCCACTTGAGAACGCCGCGGGGGCACATCTTCACGAGGGGATCGTTTTCGTTATCCCCCTTGAATTTGTAATCCTTGAGGGCGGCTTGATTGATCATGATCTCGGGATAGTACTTGTACGTCGCCTTGGTGGCGGCCTGGTACTTCGCGTGATCCTTGCCAAGACCGAGGCGGGCGTAGGCCTCGAACACGAGCTTCGAGCCTTTTGCCATTTTGGTTATCAAGATCTTGTCGCTCACGGGCTTGATCTTCGGGTCGCTGGTCCCGAGATCGCTCGTGTACACGTTCCTGTTCGCGTCCTTCGCGGCGACGCTGCATTGAATCCCGACTTGACATTTCTCGCATCCAGCACCTTCGCATTTGCATTGCTCGGAGAGAACGTAGCTGTCAAGGTCGGTCGTGAGCGGTATCAAGCCGAGGCGGTGCGCAATGATCTCGTCGTAGAGCGGGGTCGAGTTTTCGATGAACAAGACCTCGTGGATGGCCATTGCCGGCACTTCCGTGAGCATGATTCGCCGCAGTGCATTGGCCGTCTCCACGTCGATGCCGTCGACGACGAAGCTCATCCGCTTGTCGGTCTTCGCAATTATCGAGAACTTCAATAGCAACACCGAAATGGTTAGGGTCATTGAATGAAGGAGTGAACTTAAATAACTCTGCAGAGTGTTGCCGAGGATTTTACTATTGACGTGTTCTGGGAATCGCGGGGATCTCGGTATTTGCATTGAACCACGCGGATGGTCGTGCCGTTGTATCGTCATCCTGGGCGCGGTGTTCCCGCGCAAACCTTTTTGTCTTTCCGTGGGTTAGCGGGCCTTGAATTTTCTCGTGAAGGCACGCCCATGCCACCATTACTCGTGAAGCGAGGAAACGATTCCATTAGAATATGCTCGAATACGCCCACGCTGCGCATATTGCAAGTCACCGACCTTCACCTAGCCAATTTCGGCATGTTAGATCGTTTCTGCTTGCGGTCCGTCCGCGATCTCGCCGTTAAATGCAATGCCCATCTCGTGGCATGCACGGGCGATGTATTCGGCCTCCGGACGGTCGGTGCCATGAAGCGCACCGCGCGCTTGTTCGACGATGTCGTAGGGAGATGGATCCCCTGGACGTTCTCCTGGGGAAACCATGACCAGGAACTCAAAAACCCGGAGCGGGATCCAGTTGAACAGCTCGACGCTATCGAAAATTTCCTCGCCAGATTGCCAGGTTGCTTGTATGTTCAGAGCCGCCAGTTCATGGAATCGTATCGCGGCCCTTCCATCACCGATGATCCGTGGGAACGCGAGGCTGCCGCGCTGGATCACGTTGGGACGGACAAGGCCGCGAGATGGGACGGTTTCCATGGTGGCAACTATCTGGTCGAAATAATGAACGAAAACGGAACGGTCGTCGCGTGGAACGCTTTCATCCTCAACTCGCGGCGTGCCTACCACTTGCCGACCAAGGTGCTAAACTGGATGGCCGATCGCACGGGCAAGGATCGCCGGGTACCGGCCGTCTGCTTCTACCACGTCCCGAACCACGAGTTCCACGTGATCTGGGAAAAAGGTCTCGCCCGGGGCATCAAGCGGGAGAACGTTTGCTTCGAGCGCGATCGCGGCCGCGTGCATAAGGCGTTCAAGGACATGAGCACCATCAAGGCTTGTTTCGTCGGGCACGATCACGTGAACGATTACCATGGCAAGCTCGACGGCATCGATTACGTGTATGGCAGGAAAACGTGCCTTGGCGGGTACGGTAGTTACAAGAAGGTGCCCGACCGATTCGAGACGAGTGGCAAGGCAATACGCATAGGCGGCAAGCTCATAACACTTTCCCTCGATCAGGAAGAACTCTCGATGAACAGCATTTCGCACGTGTCCGTCTTCCCGGACGGCACGACGTGGCAGCCGTGACAGTGCGCGTTATTTCCGGAATGCCGTGATGGTCTTCATCGAGGTTGGCAGGTGGCTGATGAAATCACCGGCCATGCGGGACAGGTAAGGGCTCTTCACGACTCGCAAGCCACTTCTTAAGAGCGGTAGCAACCTTTTCGCTCCGAACACGGAACGCCTGTTTTCCGAAACGGCCTTCATGATCATCTCGAACTCCTGTTTCGGTCTGGATACCTCGAGCAAGTTGGTCGCTGTCTCCCACCTTTCGACTTGCCGGTGCGTACCATCGGCAAGCGTGACATCGACGAGGTCGTCTCGCCTGATCCAGCCGCGGGCGATGGCATCGTCCCAGAGCCTCGGGCCAGAATAGATCTCGACCGTGTTGATAATGGGAAAGTCGATATCCGCCCGGGACGCGAAGTGAATCGTTTGCCCCATCTCCTCGACGGTTTCCGTCGGCGCGCCGACCATGAAAAGGCCGACAATCAACTCGATACCGCCCTTCCGGACGTTCTTGATCGCGCTTTCGAACTGCGAGGCCTTGGTCTTCTTGTCGTAGATATCGAGGACACGCTGGCTCGTGCTCTCGAACCCGAGCCAGATGAGCCGGCAGCCCGCCTTGTGCATCCAGCTGAACATCTCGGGAGATGCTTGATCCACGCGCCCGTCCACGTGCCAGTTGATGTCGATACGTTCTTTCTTAATAAGCTGGCATATCTTGATGACCCGGTCGGAACGCAAAGTGAAGTTATCATCGACAAAGTTCACATCTGTGTACCCACTCCCCGCCACGATGCTCAATTCCTCGACGATGTTCTCCGGTGAACGCGCACGCCATTGCTGCCTTGCAAATTTCGAACACGCACAATAGGTACACTTGAATGGGCATCCGCGGGACGATATCATCGAGGTAAACTTCGTCTTGGCGATCTCGAAGCCGTTAATGTTCCATTTGTAGTTGAAATCGATCAATTTACGATCTGGAAAGGGAATCTTGTCGATCTCCTTTTCTAGTGCCGCGTCGGGGTTGGAGCGTACCTTTCCTCCGCGATCCGTATAAGTGATGCCCTTGATCTCCGAGGGGTCCTGGTCGAGATGCCGTTCATACCACTGACACAAGGCAAGGAACGAATTCTCGCCCTCACCTCGGACGCAAACGTCCACTATATCACCATACTTCCGCAAAATATTTTCCGCTTCTAGCGTGGCGAAGTAATGCCCGAGCACGATCTTGACGTTCGGATTTTCTTTTTTTATGGCCCGTGCCAAGTCGATCGTGGAGATGAAGGAGAGCGTCAAGGCACTAAACCCGATGATGTCTGGCTGGATCCTCCTTATCCATAGAAGGATTTTTTCGACATCCCAACGCATCGCGGCCGCGTCTATCAGCTTGACCGATATGCCGTTTTTTTCGAGGACCGTCCCGATGTACACGATGCCCAGTGGAAGCCAGGGGATATACATCAATCGCTTCGTGTCCCACATTATATTGATAAGCGCGACTCTCATACCCGGATGGCTCCTTCGTTCGTGCTATGTCAGAGATGACTCTATTGCCAACAATAAAAATGCCTTGCAAAAAAAAAAAAGAAGGCATGAAAGAACGGGAAGATGACAAGAGTTTTTATTTTCTCAGTACCATTCAAACGCCTTGGTTTCCTCGAAGCAATATTTGACTGTTGAAAAGCTTTTCATAAATTCAGCAACGTCGGGTAAAATCGACTTCGGATCCTTTTTATCGATGATGATCTTCTTGAAAAACTCGGCGATGACCTTCATGTCGCTTTCCTTCATTCCGAGGCGCGTTACCTCGCTCGTGCCTAGACGCACCCCGCCGGGATTCTTGTAAATTCGCCCCTCCTTCGCGTCCCACGGGAGCAAGTTCCGGTTGACGATGATCCCGGCCTTTTCGAGGGCCTTCTCGATATCAGCACCGAGGCCGAACGTCTTTTGCATCCCGGTGATGTCCAGCACGACCTGGTGCGATGCGGTGTACCCCTTATGCTCGCATAGCGGCTTGAAGCCGGCAGCTGCCAGGGCCATAGCCAAGGCTTTTGCGTTCTTGATGACTTGCCCGTGATATTCCTTGCCGAACTCCATCATCTCGGCGAGCGTGATGGCAAAACCTGCAACATTATGGAGGTGGTGATTGCTCAACAGCGACGGGAAGCATGCTGCCTTGATTTTCTCACTCAACTCGCCTTCTTCCTCGGTGATGACGCAGCCATGCTGGGGACCGGGGAATGTCTTGTGGGTCGAGAATGACATGGCCTCGGCACCTTCCCTGAGCGGATCCTGGAAATAGCCGCTGCCGATCAAGCCAGCCACGTGCGCGCCGTCGTAAGCAACCCGCGCGCCAACTTCTTTAGCGACCGCGGAGATCTCCTTCACGGGATGCGGGAACAAGAAGACGCTGCCGCCGAACAACACCAGTTCGGGCTTGAAATCCCGGATCCGCTTGGCACTCCCGTCGACATCGAGGGTCATCTCTTTCTGGTCAAACGCCAGATACTCCACGTCGAGACCCCGAACCGCGCCGGCGGTGCCGTTGATCGCGTTGCCCGTTGTTTTTGCCACCTTGGGGGCGTGGGAGATGTGGCCGCCCGAGGGAATTGGCATGGCCATCATCTTGCCCTTTGGGGTCGTCATCGCCGTGTATATTGCGAGGTTTGCCACGACGCCTGAGATCGGGCGGACATCGGCGAATCCGGCACGGAAGTATTTCTTCGTCAAGTCCGCGCATATAAGTTCCACTTGATCCAAGTATTCGCAACCAGCATATACTCTTTCCCCAGGCCAGCCCTCCGCATACCGATGCTGAAAATCGCACGCGCAAGCCAACCGAGCGGCTTTACTCATGATATTTTCAGATGCAATGAGGGGTATCGCCTTGCCGAAAAATTCGTGGTGCTGCTTTATTAAAGCGTTGATCCTGGTAACGTCATCCTTGCTCATGGCTCAACATCCGCTATCGATTATGGGAATGATATCACCGAAATTATTTAACCGAAACACGCGTGACACGAGTGGAAGTTCCGAGCTGTCTTACCCCAGGAGATGATTGCCTTCGGGGTTGCGGGGTGACGCCCGACATCCAAACCATTATGGTCCAGGTCTTGCGCGGTAGAGCAGATTAAAAATATTATTATCAAATTTTAAACCAAAAAGAACTTTAAAATCCGATCAATAAGATCCATTGAAAACGCTACCCCACGAGAAATAGATTTCCAATGGACGTTCTATTACTCAACCTCGCGGACATGGTGGGCGAGAATCTCGAGGAGAAGGAATATAACTCGAATCAAACCGCGATGCCCCCACTCGGCTTGCTCTATCTCGCTCAAGTTCTCGTGGACAACGGATACGTAGTGAAAGTTTACGACCAGAACGTCACGGGCGTGAAAAACGAGGTCTTGATAGATACCATCGTGAAGAAAAATAATCCCATGATAATCGGCCTCTCGGTATGCTTGCATAACTATTGGACCGCGAGTGATCTGATCAAGCGGGTGCGCCTCTGGAATCCGAATTGCGTCCTGGTTGCAGGAAACTACATCGCGACCTTTTATCCGGAACAGTTCATGAAGGAAAACGATGTTGATTTTTGCATCCGTGGCGAAGGGGAATATGCATTCTTGGAACTGGTCAATTTAATAATGAAAAAAAAACAAACCATCGATAACATAAAGGGACTCGTGTTTCGAGAACGAAACGTTATTAAATCAAACCAGATGGGAAGGCATATAGAAAACGTGGACGCACTGCCTATCCCCGACCGGAAGCTGATCGACTTCAATTACAGGCTCCAGCACAAGTCCACCGCGATCATCACGAGTCGTGGTTGCCCGTTCGGCTGCACCTTCTGCTATTTTGACGGGATCATGGGAAAGAAGTGGCGCCCCCGCTCGGTAAAGAGCGTCGTGGACGAACTCGTGCTTCTCAAGAGCGAAGGATACAAGGATATCCTTATCGGCGATAGCATCTTCACGCTAAACAAGAACAGGACATTCCAATTATGCGCGGAGATTAAGAAGAACTACTTGGATGAGATGACGTTCTCGGCAGATGCCCGGATCGACGTGGTCAATTATAACATCCTCCGATCGCTCGCCCAAGTGAATTTCATCCAAATCTTGTTTGGTATCGAAAGTGGAAACCAGCGGATCCTCGATTACTATCACAAGGGGATAAAGCTGGAACAGATCAAGAATGCCGTGAAGACTGCGAACAAGGCACGGCTCGAGAGCATCACGGGCACGTTTATACTTGGAGCCCCCGACGAGACCCTTCAGGAAATGATAAACACGATCCGCTTCGCCAACGAGCTCGAATTGTCGTTCGTCGTGTTCCAGATACTAAACACCATCCCGATATCCCCCATCTATCAAGATATGGTCGCAAAAGGATATTACAAGCCACGCGATGACGATTGGAAGCGTTCCATCCACGTCGTCGACGTGAGCCCGGAAGCCGTTCCGAAAAAACACGTTGTCAAGCTCATGAACGAGGGTTTCGTGCATTTCTGGACCAATCCTCGTCGGATGCTCAAGATGGTCTTGAACACGTTCACCCGGGACGCGTATTTACGATATGCCATTGGCTTGATAAATGAACCTGGACGGACAAGGAGGGCCAGGCCGTGAACGCGCGTCCGCTTGTCTTCCTCGTCGTTCGCGCCCTCATCGCTGTTTTTTTCGTCCCGATCGCGATGCTCTCGCTAATTTTTTCACGCTTTTTCGGGAAAATGTTGAACATTGCAATCGCAAAGAGAGGACTCAACGAAACCCAACGCACGTTTAATTTTAAGGGAATTGCCGGGATCCTCAAGCTCGCACGTGGGAACACGAGATGAACGGTCATTAGGATTGCATAAGCTGATTTACGAGCATAATAATTCAAATCCTCCACGGGCTTTGTGTATTACAAGGTGATTGTTATGACCGTTAAAGCGATTTCTTCGGATGAGATCTTCCAAGAATGGCTGAAAAATGCAGAAATTAAAACACTCGAAAAATTCTTCAAAAAAAAGAAAGTGGATTTCAAGCGGGAGCTCGTTTCCGCTGTTGAGACTGTTCAAGAAGTCGATAAGTTCGTTGTTGTCTATTTCGAGAAGGATGTGAAGGCGGCGCTTGCAGGCAAGCAGACGCAAAGCACGGAGCTGATAACCGCCAAGGATCTCGAAAAGATAAAGTTTTACGACTTCGAGGGGAAGCAAGTCAACATCGAATCGTGGAAGGGCGACAAGGAGGTTCCCATGTACAACACGATCAAGGAGATCAAGTGTGCCAAGTGTGGAGGTGCGGGAAGCATGAAATGCAAGAATTGCGGCGGCACGGGGACGCTGAAATGTAGCACATGTGACGGGAAGGCGAAGATCACTTGCAAGGCGTGCAAGGGAACCGGGGCCGTCGAATACGAGATCGACATCACCGGCGGGGATGGCAAAAAGTACCGGGCGAGGCGGAAAGTACCGTGCGGGGATTGCCATGGTGCGGGTTCCTATAACTGCCCCGACTGCAGTGCCACGAATAAAGTCCGCTGCAAGCCGTGCGATTCCTCTGGAGTTTCCTCGTGCGAAACGTGCAAGGGCACGGGGATTATGTTCGAATACGCGATCCAACCCGTGCCTTTCATCATGTCCAAGAAGGACGCGGAGGTATATTACTCGAAAGACATCGAAAAATTTATCGATAAGCAGTCTGTAGAGAAAATGTTGAATGCTCGGGATATCCAGGGCATCATCATCGCTAATCCTGATGATCTCAAGGAAAACGTGCTCAAGCCACAACTGAATTATTGGACCAAGGATGCCGACAAGGTGTGCAACGACGCGAAGAAGGATTACAAGGATTACGTGAAAAAAAGCATCGTGAAGGAGGGAACGAAAATCATGGTCCTTCCCGCCCTCCAACTGTCATGTAAAGGCGTGAACGGAAAGGATTTCCAAATATTCGGCATCGGCGTCGAAGGCAACTTCATCGTCCTGGATGCCAAGTTCAATTAACCTTTAGCATTTCTTTCTTACCATCAATGTCGCCTTGTAATGAAAAGGAAAAGAAAGATAAAAGAGACATCAAGTCGTCCATATAATTACGCGCAACCAGGTCGTCTCAACCTCAACATCGGCCACGATCAAAAACAATCGATATACGAGTTCAACCCGCGTGCTGCCGGCCATATTTAAATCCACCTGGATCGTGATGATTCGTGTCTCTTGTGGCGCGAGCGTCCGGTTGATGACCGTGTAGGTTTTACCATCTATGCCAGGATACCAAGGATCGCTCGTGAACGATGTGCCCGTGATACCCCCTATTCCCGGCACCGTGACCGTCCCATTCACCGAGTACAGGGTAAGGTTGACCTTGACGTTCACTGCAGGGTTGCCGAAGTTCGTGTCGTCGTTTTTCACGCTGAGCACCATGTTCGCGCTGTTCGGTTTCACGACGGCCGCGGGTAACGTGAATCCAAGAGTGACCCCTGCTCCAGACACGTTGCTCGCCGTATAGCTCGGTGAAAGGAAAGTGACCGAATTGAGCGCGCTAGAAAATCTTGTCCCGTTCGGTAGCGTGGCGACGAACCGGTAGGGCACGTTCCGTGCCGAGAAATTTCCAAGGGACATGTTGAGCTGGACCGTGATGCCGCGTCCTTCCGTGGGGGCCAAGCTCCACGTGCCAAGCGAGAAGTTGTTGCACGTGCCCAGGGCAGGATAGGCGGTGTCGTTCAACAGCGAGGGAGTTGAGGGGGTGTTATTGACGAGCAGCGACGAACTGGTCGAATACGCGTACATGCTGACCGTAAAGGTCTGCGGCGGGATGCTGATGTTGGCGATCGTGTTCTGCACGACCAGCGACACGTTCGCGAGCGACGGCGTTTTCACTGATGTTGGTCCCGTGCAATTAATCTGGAAATCGGCGGGTGGCGCCTGTTGCTCGTGCAGCGCGGCGATCTTGTCGAACGCTCCCTTCGCGGTGTCGCTCCACACGACCTCGGTTTCCTTGAACCCGTTGACGAGGCCCACGTACCGCAGATCCTGCAATTTTCCCGTCGTGGTGTAGATCGGGACGACGTAATAAAGCGAACCCGCGAACTCGTAGAGCAGGATGTTCCCAGTGTCCATTCCTCTCACCAAGGTCAAGTCCGAGGAGATGCCAGGGTTGGTGATGAATGTCTGTTCCGCCGTCTTTGGCCCGATGAGTGTTTTACCTGTCGGCGTACGATAAAAAATCGTCTGCCCGAAGTGATCCCACTTGTTGCGCAGTACGTACATGCCCGCGAGCGTGGTCGTCCCGGAAGTTGGCACGACGAGTTCGACGCCGACGAATTCCAAGCCCTCGCCGAGATCCATCATAACGTAGTATAAGTCGCCATCCGCCGGGCGGTCGAAGAAATCTGACTTGTCGTGCCAGATCCGCCAGTCGGTAACGTGGTAGGTATAATCCGTCTCGAGCTGCGACTCGTAGAAGTTCTCCGGGTAGCGGAGTTGTGGGCGGAGCCAGCCAGGCACGGCGGTCGAGTTCTGCCACGGGTAGATGGCCGTATCGACGTACACCCGCGCGAACGATATCAAGGAATCGAGTTCTGCCTGCTCGTCCAGCGTGGGGCTCCGGTAGAATTCCATCTCCCCGCTGTACACGTCGAGAATGACCCACCCGACAAACCGCTTGTAATCGGTCTTGAAATAAGTGAAGCCGGGTATCGAGATGTAAAGGGGCACGCTGTAATACACGCGATGATCGACGTTATTGAACACGAGGTAAGGATCCTGATCCATGTACATGTAAGGAAGGAGCATGCCCTCCACGCGGTCGAAGATATTGGTTCTATGCAAGAATTTGATATCCTGGTTCATCAACGCGATGAAATCCGTCGACATGCCGAGTACCTTGAGCGAGCCCAAGTATCCGCCCAAAATAGCGTCGGGTTGGGCGCTGTAGTTCTGCCCGTGCACTTCCGTCCATTTCGGGATGTGGAGCAAAAGATCTTGTCTCGAACCTTCCCCGAAATAGAACGGGTAGGAATTGTTCACGCCAAAAATTGGCAGATATTCGGAGGTTTGTAGATATTTTCCCGTATGCGCGTCCATGGCAACGAATCCCTGGGTATTGGTATAACGGACGTGGAGGTTGATCGCGGTGCCGAAAGCGTCCGCATCGGGATAGAACGATCGCGGCGCGACCCAGTATTCGGAATCGTTAAGCATGATGATATCCGTGTCGTCTTTCGTCTCGTATGGCGTGTTTATCCGCTGTTCAAGAATTTCCGTGCTGCTGTTCTTGTCGAACGGCCGGATCTTGTCGGCGATCAACGTATTCGTGGGCAAGCTCAACAGCTCGTCCATGTTCCTGTTCTGAAAACCCATGATGTCACTGGCCATGCGGGTCTGGTTCACCTCCCAACCTGCACGCCCGTTCCACACGACTTGCTCGTACTTCAACTCACGGCTAAAATAATCGCCCGCCGCGACGATGCATGGCACGATGACCATTGCGATGATGACGAGGCCCGTGAGGATGAAACCGGCACCCGCTAACTCTTCTCTATCACGCTGCGTCTTTGAAATGAGGCTAAAGAACAAGCAGAACGTCCCGACGGATACCAGCGTCCACATAGTCAATGGCAGGATCGTGAGCCATGTCTGCTCGATGGAATCGTACGCCGAGAGCGGGCTTGCCAGGTAGAAGTACCCGAGGACGAGGCCGATGACGAGGAAGAGTCGCCCGAGGAACTCTATCGCGTAGCCCCCGTTAACCCGTGCCCCGATCATCTCCAAGACCATGCGGATGATCACGGCCGTGATGACAGCGTTCATTATTGGCAGCGTGATGTTTTTCCACGTGAGCAGCACGTTGGTGTCATAGGGCGAGAGATCGAACGGGATCAACAATGCCTTGAACGAGTCGAGGAACGGGACGAATGACGGGTCGTTCTGGAGGTACTGTGCCATGAACATGCCGTAGCTCAGATCGCCAAAGAGCCAGCTTATCGCGTAAGATGCGATGAACGCGACGATCGAGAACAAGATAAATAGCTTCGCACGCCCCGCGCTCGATCTGGCCCGAAAGATGGACAGGAACTTCTTCGGATAGAAGAGTATAACCGTTACCAGTGCTGCCGGGATGAGTGGAGCCCAGATCTTTGCCCAATTGAGCAAATTCACCTCCACGAAATCGACGCCGTCTGTCTTGCGTTGATAGAGCTGGATATCGAGTTGCAAGTCAGCCATTATCATCGGTATTATCAAGAAAGAGAATAGAACGACGATGATGGCGAGGACGAGCAATAAAAGGAGGATTTTCACATTCTTTTTGGTACGAATCATGACGATTCACCGAGGATTAGTATGGATATGCCGTTCAATTGCATGTTGGTTATATATTAATTCCATATATTCATTCCTCCTAAGGATTTCTCGACATCGATCGTGGTGTTCAAGTTGGCGCCTAAGGTTCGAGGCAAATACATCGACGAGCTGCTGGAGGAGCTAGAAGCGCTCAAGTCCAGCAAGGGCAAGGAATCCGCCTCGAAATTGAAGAACACGATCGACAAGATCGGCAACCTGGCTGATAAAAAGGCCATCCAACCCCTACTCCCTTGTCTCGATCATGATATGGACTACGTTCGTGCGGCCGCGATCTATGCTCTCGAGAAGATCCACGACTACAAGGAATTGCCCCAGCTGTTACTGCGTAAGATGGCGACAGAAAAGTCTCAACTCGCCCTAACGGCCATCATCGAATCGCTAGGCGAATTAGATGATCCTTCTGCCATCCCGGTTCTTGAAAAAATAAGGGACGATCCTCAAGAAGATGATCGCACCAAGATCACGGCAATATTCGCCATCGACAGGTTAAGTCGCGGGAAAAAATCTGCGCTCGAGCAACTCGTGGAATATCTTATCGATGCAAAGAATCCAAACACGCGGGTGGAAGCTGCAAAGGCGCTCGGGAAGCTGGGCGACCCACGGGCGATCAAGTACTTGATCGAAGCCCTGGATGATGAAAAGGTGTTCGTGCGCAAGTTCGTCATCAAGGCACTCGTCTCGTTCGGGGACAAGCAAGTCATCGAACCCATCATCAAAGCGTTCACCGACGAGAGCGTGCTCATCGACCGGGATTTCGTGAAGGTGTTGTGGACCTTTCCCGACTACGAGGGGAAGGAATTGTGGGAGATCATCGACCTTTGCAACCAGGAAAAACTACTCAAGCTCAAGGAGTCGGTCTCGAACCCCAGCCCCGCGATCGACAAAAGCACGGAGCCGACCTCCAAGATCAAGGATGATTACGCGTATGAATCTGGTATCGAAGCAGGTACGGGCATTGCAGCCACGGCCGTGAACGATGGAGACCGGCCAAGCAATAGCCAAGACCCGCAATACAAGATAGCGCCCAAGGATGTAGAAGAAGCCGCTTTGCAGCAGAGCAAGACTATGGCCAAACAGGAGATGGTTCCACCGCTCGATGATGCAAGGGCATCCGATGGCTCAAGTTCAAACGACACAAGCGGCGCGGGAACAACATCAGGTGGAGCACAAGTTGACATTGGTCTAAAGGAATTCAGCGATTTTTTCAACAAGGGGGAGAAACATTACCGCAAGAAACAATATTACGACGCTGTGATCAACTTCAAGAAGGCAATCGAGGTGAAATACGACGCTTGGCAGGCATGGTTCAATTTAGCACTCGTTTTTTATGACATCGACGAGAAAGCGAAGAGCATCGAGTGCTTTCAGAACGCGCTGAAATACAAGCCGAACGAGGTGGACACGATGCTCAACTTGAGTTCCTTGTACGACGAACTTGGCGATTACCAGACAGCGATCCGCTACCTGATAAATGCCTTGAGCCAATCCCGTTTTATGCCCGATGCATGGCTTAAGCTCGGAAACATCTTCGTCAAGACCCGTCATGACGATTTTGCTTATTTCTGTTTCAACCAGGTACTCCAAATAAGCCGTGACAAGAAAGAGCGCACCGAAGCACGTAATAACAACGAGCGCATAATGAAACACCACCCGCAAATCGAGGGCAAGGATCCGCGGAAAGAAAAAATGCCGGGGATCGACGAGAACCCGCTCAAGCTGGATTTAGCGGGGGAATAGTGCTCTCTTTTCCCGCGCGCCCTTGTTCCTTGAGGACTTGCCACGCGATCGGCACTCCCAAAGCGTAGAGGGAGAATACGATCGCGATGATCATCGCAAAGAAGCTGAGATCCGTTACCGTTATTTCAAGCCTGGTCAAACTTGGACATCAAGGCCAAGTTTGTCCAAACTAAGGCTTGTCGATGTTTGACAAGCAAGCGGGCGATAACGGGCGCCCTCCCCTTTGGCGTGTAGCCG